>SMEN01000328.1_pt1 | contig 17161 bp, 11 predicted proteins | sample 2456271 | NCBI WGS metagenome assembly SMEN01 (sample SAMN10132593, study PRJNA489261) | soil metagenome | isolation source: day1 control-loamy sand soil ammended with raw manure from dairy cow... | place: USA | collected 2015-04-01 | reverse complement strand
GCTTCGGTCACCAGCAGGTCCTGGTCAACCCGGTTGATGAACCAGCGGGTAGCGCGATCCAGCAGACGACGCATATCGTGGTGCTGGCGTCCCCAGTGCTCCAGGTCGGTTCCCGCAGGCTGCGCGTTGATTGCATCGAATTGGCGTTCGAAACCATAGATCTCACGCAGTGCGCAGAATACCTTGGCGATCTGGACTTCGCTGGCACTGGTTTCTTCCATGGCACGGAAGACGTAGGTAATGCCACCAATGTTCACGATGTCGTTGGCGATGACGGTTGAAATGATTTCACGGCGCAGCGGATGGGATTCGAGTTGATCCCCGAAACGCTCCACCAGCTTGGCCGGGAAGTATCGCTTCAGCGTCTGGGCGAAGTATGGATCATCAGCCAGATCAGATTCGCTCAGCGCATTGGCCAGCTGGATCTTCGCATAGGCTGCCAGCACCGCAAGTTCCGGCGTGGTCATCGCTTCGCCTGCAGCCCGGCGTGCTTCGAGCTGTTCCGCACTTGGCAAGAATTCAAGGTCGCGGTTCAGATCTGCATGCTTCTCAAGCCACTGCATCAAACGCTCGTAAGCCGGCGTCCAGGTCAGCGCCGCGTGCTTTTCGTTCAGCAGCAACACGTTCTGCTCGAAGTTGGTCTTCAACACCAGATCACCGATGTTATCGGTCATCGAGAGCAGGAACTCAGTGCGTTCAGCCTCGGTGAGGTTGCCCGCCTTGATCTGGCGGTCCACGAAGATCTTGATATTTACTTCGCGGTCCGAGGTGTCCACGCCAGCAGAGTTGTCGATGGCGTCGGTGTTCAGCAGGACGCCATTGCGTGCCGCCTCGATACGGCCAAGCTGGGTCATGCCCAAGTTTCCGCCTTCGCCTACAACCTTAACCCGCAGATCAGCACCGTCAACGCGGATGGCGTCGTTGGCACGGTCACCGACCTGGCCGTGAGTTTCGGCCGCTGACTTCACGTAGGTACCAATGCCGCCGTTGTAGAGCAGATCAACTGGTGCGCTCAGGATGGCCTTGAGCAGTTCGTTAGGGCTCATTTTGGTGGTGCCGGCATCCAGTCCCAGAACCTCGCGGACCTCGGGGCTGATCGGTACGGACTTCAGGCTGCGCGAGTACACGCCACCGCCAGCCGAGAGCAGTTCCTTGTTGTAGTCTGCCCAGCTGGAGCGCGGCAGATCATACAAGCGCTGGCGCTCATCGAAGGCCACCTGGGCGTTCGGGTTTGGATCAAGGAAGATATCGCGGTGGTCAAAGGCTGCCACCAGCTTTACCGTCGGGGTACGGCGCAGGCCATTGCCGAATACGTCACCGGACATGTCGCCCACGCCAACGGCGGTGAACTCGTCCTTCTGGGTGTCGACGCCCAGTTCGAAGAAGTGGCGCTTGACCGACTCCCAGGCACCGCGTGCGGTGATGCCCATGCCCTTGTGGTCGTAGCCCACCGAGCCGCCCGATGCGAAAGCATCGCCCAGCCAGTGGCCCTTGTCAGCCGAGATCGAGTTTGCGATATCGGAGAAGCTTGCGGTTCCCTTATCGGCAGCAACAACGAGGTAGGAGTCATCGCCATCGCGACGCACTACGTTGGCTGGGGCTTCGATGTGTTCGCCGTTTTCGTCGGTGACCATGTTGTCGGTCAGTTCCAGCAAGGTGCGGATGAAGACCTTGTATGCGCCCTTGCCTTCTTCCATCCATGCACCACGATCATAGGCAGGATTAGGAAGCTGCTTGGCGTAGAAACCACCCTTGGCGCCAGTTGGCACGATCACGGAGTTCTTGACCATCTGGGCCTTGACCAGGCCCAGGACTTCGGTGCGGAAATCTTCTCGGCGATCGGACCAACGCAGGCCACCACGGGCAACTGCGCCGAAGCGGAAGTGGGTACCTTCAACTCGTGGCGAGTAGACCCACAGCTCGTGCTTCGGACGTGGGAACGGCGCAAAGTCGATTTCTTCAGGAGCCAGCTTGAAGGCCAGCGCCTGATGGGTGGTGAAGTAATTAGTGCGCTTGGTCGCTTCGATGACCTTCACGATGCGGCGCAGCAAGGTGTCAGCATCCAAGGTTGGCACCGATTCGAGCGCTTCAGTGATCTCGGCGTGAGCCTTTTCGCGTGATGCCTGCGACGCTTCGGTGCTCAGCTGCGGATCGAAGGTCGCCTTGAAAAGCTCCACAATGGCGTGGGTGACCGCGGGGTTGCCCACCAAGGTGTTGGCGATGAAGTCGGTGGAATTAGGAACACCGAGTTGCAACAGGTAGTGAGCGTAGGCGCGAAGCATCGAGACTTCTTCCCACGAAAGTCCCTCGTGCAGGACCAGCGCGTTCAGGCTGTCGGACTCAGCTTCATTGCGCACCACTGCGCAGTAAGCGTCAGCGAGCTTGCTTTCCACGGACTTGAAATCGATCTCTTCATCGATCTTCAGACCCATGTCGTAGATGTAGCGTTCGCCGATTCCTTCTGGATTCAACTCATATGGGCGCTCGTCAACGACTTCAAGTCCCAGGTGCTGCAGAACTGGCAAGATGCGCGAGAGCAGCAGCGGCTTGGTGACATAGATCTTCATGCGCTTGGAAACAGGAGAATCTTCGTCCTGCTTCTCGTCGTCGTAGAAGGAGACTACCAGGCCATCGACTTCTGGCTCGTTCAACTCGGTGAGCAGGTCGATGTCCTTCAGCGCATCTTCAATTTCGAATTGCACCTTGTAGGAAGCCGGGAAAGCTTCGGCCCACGCGTTGGACAGCGTGTTCGCGTCGCCAAGTTCCAAGCTCGCGCGTGCGGTGTCGACAATCGCATCGGACCAGGAACGCACTGCCTTGGCAATGCGATCTTCCAGCCCCTTGGGATCAACTACCGGGGCCAAGCCATGACGCTGCAGGCGCAGGCGGTAGAACAGTCGAACCAGTGCACCGGCACCCAGCTGCGCTTCGTATTCAACGGATTCAGCGTTGAAGCTACGCTGCAGTTCCTGTTCGATGCGCAGGCGGACTGCGGTGGAGAAGCGGTCGCGTGGCAGGAATACCATGGCGGTGACGAAACGGCCGTAGTCATCCTTGCGCAAGAAGACCGAGGTACGGCGGCGTTCCTGCAGGCGCAAGATGCCCAGGGCGATCTTGGTCAGCTCCTCGACGGAGATTTGGAACATCTCATCGCGCGGGTAGCTTTCCAGGATGGTGGTGATGTCCTTGCCCGAGTGGGAGTCAGGCGCGAAACCGGTGTGCTTCAGCACGGCTTCAACCTTTTCTCGGACCAGCGGAACGGTCTTCACGCTGGAGGTGTAAACGCTTGAGGAGAACAAGCCGATGAAGCGGCGTTCGCCGTTGACGTCACCATTGGCGTCGAAGCTCTTGACCCCAACGTAGTCCAGGTACACGCCACGGTGCACGGTGGAACGGGCGTTGGCCTTGGTAATGATCAGCGCACGCTTGTCACGGGCGGTGATGCGACCACGGCGGGTCAGGTGCTGTGGACCCTGGTCCGCCAGATCACGCATCAGGCCCAGGCCACTGCCGGGGCGAGCAACTAGGACATCTTCGCCATTGATGGTGTCCAGTGAGTAGTCGCGGTAACCCAGGAAGGTGAACTTGCCGTCAGCCAACCAGTCCAGCAGTTCTGATGCCTGCTGTAGTTCTGCGATTTCTTCAGCCTTTGGCGTCTGCGGAAGGCTCTGGGCGATGTCTTTGGCGCGATCGAGCATTGCTGGCCAGTCTTTGACAGCTACGCGTACATCGGCCAGAACGCTGTACAGGCGTTCGACGAATTCCTTGGCCTGCTCATCGCTGAGTTCGCGAGCAAGCTCAACAGAAATCCATGATTCGATGCGGGTTTCGGCACCGGCGGAAATCAGCGAGCTCAGATCAGATAGGGCGGCGGTGTCGCCGCTGGCCACGTGCTGCAGACCAGCGTGGCTGATCTTGGTAATTTCTCCGGTTTCGGTTTTGCGCGAGACGACGAAGGTTGGATGCACCACGAGCTGAATCGGTGAGTTCAATTGCACCAATGCGGCCGTGACGGAGTCAACAAGGAATGGCATGTCATCGGTGACGATGTGCACTACTGAAATTCCGTTGTTCCGGGTAATGGCGACATTGGCGGTGTCCGCGTCGCGCTGATACCCAATTTCCAGGTGTGCTGCCACGCGAGCTTCGAGTTCGTCGGGCCGATAGGCCGCCACGTCTTCGGTCGCAATTTGGCCATAGTACTCGCTCACCAATTTAGAGGTGAGTGTCGCATCCATGAATGATTCTGACATGCTGGATTCCGACGAGTTCAAATGAACGCCTCCAAGAACAAAGTTCGACGAATCCGCGCCTTTGCGGATCTCTAGTTTAATCCACATTACCCGGTTTTCATCGCTAGGGTTCAAGCTTTGGCGCGAAATCGACGACTAGTCTGATTCTTGGGTGAATCCGTGGATTTTATGCCTGCCAAGGACCGTATTTCGGTACGCAATGAACACCGAGGGGCGATTTCGAGTAAAGGACTTCCACCGAGCACCGACGCGTTGCATGATGCGCTGTCATCGGGCAAATATCCAGCGATTTCTCGCGTCGGGCCAAAACGGTCCCACGCCTCAATCAATCGGCGTTTCGGACTGCGACCGGTGCTGCCGGTGCCCACCCGATTGAAAACAATTTTTGACTTCAGTCCGGGTAATGCTTCTTCAAGTTCATCTATGGCTCGCAAGGCTCGCGGAATTCCCACGCTGTCGGCCCGCACGATCATGAACAGCTCGTCGGAACATTGCAGCATCTCCACGGTGACAGCGTTTCGTTGCGGCGCTTGGGTATCGAAGCTGAGTTGTTCATCGAGTTCAATGTATGGGGCCAAATCCAACACCACGATGTCATGGTGTTCTCTGAGCAGCATTGACGCGCGGCGCAGTGCTGAGGCTCGAACTTCTGGCCAGCGACTGGCACGCGGGATTCCGGTCGCAACCCGCATGTTCGCCTCCCCGACCTGGACCATGGAGCATGCGGCGTTGAGCCGGGCTACATCCACCGAGCCGGAATCGATCACCCGGCAAAGCTGCGCGATGGATGCCGATTCTTCCATCAGGCCAAGCTGGATCGCGATGCTGGCCGCATAGGTATCAGCATCCAGCAGCACCACATCCAGGCCTGCTTGCGCGGCTTCCACCGCGTAATTCAATGCCACAGTACTGCGTCCCGGAGATCCCGGGGCACTCCAGAAGCTGACGATCTTGCCATTGCACCCCGTTGATACATCGTCTAGTTCGAGCTTCTCGCCGGTTGCGCCAGCGGCGGGACGAGTCAGCGATTGCACAGTTGATGAGATGCGTTCTTCCAGCTCGACCATGGCGACGGTTGCAGGCAAATGCAGAACGTCGGGTAGGGGCTGCCAATTTTCTGGGCGTTCGAAGAACAAGACCACTGCTGTTTGGTGCATCAGCAATTCATCGATCTGTTCCATCGGCGGTACCAGTTGCGCATCAGAAACCAGCAATACGTCAGCCATGCCGGTATTGCAGGCAGCGATTGCTTCTGCAATATCAGAGCAGACGCGTGTGACCATCATTTCCCCGCGGTAGCTTTCGATTTGCCGGACGATTTTCTCTTGGTCCCCGAGTACTACTACCGAGATGCTCATTGTTCTGTGCCTGCGGGGTTGAAGACGACGATGATTCGAGATTCATTGGCTAATGCTTGGAGCAATGGTTCGAGCTGGTTCGGTTCGACCAGCAGTTCCAAGTTTGTGCCGTGGGTGCCAACCAGTCCCCCTCCGCTTTCAACGCGGGCCGCGACTTCGACCATGGAGGAGAGCTTTTCTGGCACCTCATAGGTGTTTCCGCTGGATTCGCGCTTCGCGATCCATACGTCGACAAAACTTCCCGGAGTGATCGATGAGGAAAGATCTGCAGGAAGCTCAACGTTGATCGGCCTGCGCGAGCCAAGTGCACTGTTGGTAATAGAGGTGACCGGGATCAGTTCGCCGGCACTAATGAAGGTATTTGCCCTGGCTTCTTGGCCTACCGGCATGTCCACATGCAGATAGTTTTCCAGAGTATCCCCTAGCTGGACTTCTTGGGTTTTCATATTCTCAGCCGTCAGTTGTTCCCCGAGGGTGATATTGCTGCTTGCCACGTACACCGTTGAGGTCTGGTGCAATTCACCGACCAAATAAACGGTGCCGGCAACAGAGGCAATGACCAGCACGGCACCGAGTGCAAGGCGCGGATCTTTCCAGCTAGGCCGACGCACGCGTGAGGCAGATGGGGTTCGCGTTTCCTGTGGGCTCTGTTCTGTCATCAAGGCTTCGACCTTCCGCCAGCATAGGTGCTTATGGTTGGTGAGCCTACGACAACTTAGTCCAGCTGAAAAGACTTGTTCTAGATTTGTGGATCATGAAAGGTGCTTCGCTTCGACCCATCCAATGGCTTCGAGCGGAATCAGGAGCTGTGTTGAAACTTGTTGGGATCTGGCATATTCGTCGCGCGGGTGCACCAAAATCATCAAGAAATCTTTGGCTACCTGAGCCAAGGTGCCCTCTGCCAGGCTTATTCCGTCACGGCTGAAGATTTGGCATCGGGCGCGATCTCGAAGCAATCCGCGCAGCACGCTCGAGAATTTCACCGAACGGCCCGCACCGTGCTGATCGGCAATTGGCACCTTGCCTGGCGGAAGGGCCAGTGCTTGGATCGCGCTGCACCGGATCACCCATTGGGAATGCTCCGTTTCGAGACAGATGTAGTCGGCGGCGCAAGGACCGAGCTTGGCGCGCAGTTCTGTTCCGCCGGATAGCCGCAGTGCTATTTCATGTCCTGAAAAGCGCACCAACGTCGGGAGCAATTCGGCGGTGGCCCGTTCAATCCTGATGTTTTCCGCGATTTCTTCACGCAGCTGCGCTTGGCTTTGCTCATTTAGCTGAGCTTCCAGGTCGTCGAAAAGCGAATCCCACCGCATGCGCCCACTGTACGAGACTAAACATTTTTACGTAACCCTATTCACAAAACGCGCTTTAAGTGCCACTATAAACATCAAACAGCATCAAATGACATCAAAACACACCTAAGGAAGTGGATCGGATGTCTCGCCAACAACGAATACTCATGTTCGCGCTCTTCACAGCAGCATCATTGGTCATTAGCTATGTGGGCGTTGCATGGATCGCCGAGTACATCCAGACCGCTGACAACGGCCGGTCCATAACCGATCGCATCAAGCTTCTGCTCAGCGTTTCCTTGCTGTCTCTGCTCACGCTTCATCTGCTGCGTTTGGCCTTAGCCAGGCTGATTCGCTGGGCCTTTACACACAAGAAACGCAAGCTCTCGCGCCTTTTCCAACGGATCGCACCCGGGCTGAGCAAGAAAGTTCTCGGATCATTGCTTGGAACGTCAATCGCGTTGTCCTCGACCACCGGGGCATATGCCATCCAACCGGTATCCATCGACCAGGCCCAGAGACTCGTGGAAAACCACGACCACCAGCTTGCAAATTTCCCCAATGCGCAACAGGCCTCGGTACCCAGCCCGCAATGGTTTCCAGACTCCATGAGCATTCCGATCGACAAGCTGGTCTCGCCCGGTGCCACAAATCCACGCCAACGCGTGCAGCACCGCCCCGAAGTCGTTGTCGCCCCGGGACAGAACCTATGGAGTATCGCCGCGGATCACTTGGGAGTTCAGGCGACAGCGGAAGAGATCTCGGCATATTGGCCCAAGATCTATCAACAAAACAAGAAATCCATTGGTACCAATCCAGACCTCTTGCCCATCGGAACCGTGCTTGAACTGCCACCAGCGCATTAGGCGGGCTTGCACCGCAAAGTAACTACGAAGGAGCCACTCCATCATGAGCACCATCGCCATCAGCCCACGAAACGCCAACACCGAGTACTACCGCCCGGACTTGTACACGACCGATCACCCCGAGCGTTCCCAAGCCGCCGCTGCCCCAATCGAAACCTGCCCTGCGCCTGCCCACTTGCGCCGAGCCTTGGATCATATCTTCCATCGCTCCGCAGTCCAGCGTGCCGAGCACCGGGCCATCATTGAGATCTCGCATGCCGTTGCCCGCGCAGTGTTTGAAATCCTAGCCGGCTACCGCACAGTAAATCAGCTCGCGTTCGTGATGGAACCAGCATGTATTGCCAAGCTGAGGCGCCGGGCCTTATTGGAAACCTGCCAGTACACCCTTGAACCACTGCCAGGCACGGCGCACGGGCAGATCATCTCCTTGCACCTGGACCGGTGCATTTCTGGTTCGTGGGAATGCGCCGTCGTCTTGGGCTTTAAATACCGCGTCCGTGCCGTGGCCCTCAAAATTGAGCCATGGCACGGACGGTGGCAGGTTACTGACGTCGAGCTGATCTAGCCGCGCTTCGTCTTCTTTTTCTTCTTAGCACTTTCGGCCTGGGCCTTCGTGGTGCTGGCCTCGCCATCCTCGTCAGGACCGGTGAACTGCAAGTTCTTAGGCTTTGCTGATTCGTCGATGGCTGGCGCTGCGGCTGCTTCGCTACCGGATGGAATGTCCAAGTTGAACAGGGTGCCGATGCTTTCTTCGCGGATCCCTTCCATCATGGTCTGGAACATGGTGTAGCCCTCACGCTGGTATTCCACCAGTGGATCACGCTGAGCCATGGCACGCAGGCCGATGCCTTCCTTGAGGTAATCCATCTCGTACAGGTGTTCCTGCCACTTGCGTCCAATGGTCGAGAGCACGACCCGGCGCTCCAGATCACGCATGGTGGAAGGACCCACGAGCTTCTCACGCTCCTCGTACTGGTACTGGGCATCCGAGAGGATTTCACGTTCCAGGAACTGCGCCGAGAGATGTCCTACGCCGCCAGCTTCTTCCACGACCTCGTCGAGGGTAATGCCGATTGGGTAGAGCTGCTTGAGGTTGGTCCACAACGACTTCAGCTCCCACTCATCGGGGTCGCCGACCTGAGTTGCTTCCAGCACCATGGCCTTGACCACGTCTTCCAGGAAATGACCGACCTTTTCTTCAAGGTCATCGCCTTCCAAGATGGAGCGGCGGTCAGCGTAGATCGCTTCACGCTGGCGGTTCATCACGTCATCGTACTTCAGCACGTTCTTACGCTGTTCAGCGTTAACGCCTTCCACCTGAGCCTGGGCAGATTCAATAGCGCGGGAAACCATCTTGGATTCCAAAGCCACATCTTCTGGCATCGATGGGTTATTCATGATGCGTTCAGCCATGCCGGAGTTGAAGCGGCGCATCAGATCATCGGTCATCGACAGGTAGAAACGCGATTCACCCGGGTCACCCTGACGGCCAGCACGGCCACGCAGCTGGTTATCGATACGGCGGGATTCGTGGCGTTCGGTGCCCAGCACGTACAGGCCACCAAGCTCGGCAACTTCCTTCGACTCAGCAGCAACGGTCTGCTTGGCCTTGGCAAAGACCTCGTCCCAGACGGTGTTGTACTCTTCTGGGTTCTGTTCCGCGTCCAAGCCACGGCGTTCCATCTCGGCCACGGCCAGGAATTCTGCGTTGCCGCCGAGCATGATATCGGTACCGCGACCGGCCATGTTGGTGGAAACAGTGACAGCGTTCTTGCGTCCGGCCATAGCCACCACGGCGGCTTCGCGAGCGTGCTGCTTGGCGTTGAGCACTTCGTGGCGGATGCCCTTCTTGGACAGCAGCCGGGAGAGGTATTCGCTCTTCTCCACGCTGGTGGTACCCACCAGGATTGGCTGGCCAGTTGCGTGGCGCTGGGCAATATCCTCTACCACTGCGTTGAACTTGGCGACTTCATTCTTGTAGATGTAATCAGACTGGTCCATGCGGATCGCTGGCTTATTGGTCGGAATCTCCACCACGCCGAGCTTGTAAGTGCCCATGAATTCGGCAGCTTCAGTCTGCGCAGTACCGGTCATGCCAGAAATCTTTGAATACATGCGGAAGTAGTTCTGCAAGGTAACGGTAGCCAGGGTCTGGTTCTCCGCCTTGATCTCAACACTTTCCTTGGCTTCGATAGCCTGGTGCATGCCCTCGGAGTAGCGTCGACCAGCCAGCGCACGGCCGGTGTGCTCGTCAACGATCATGACTTCGCCGTTGACGACGACGTAGTCCTTGTCCTTCTTGAACAGTTCCTTGGCCTTGATGGCATTGTTCAGGAAACCGATCAGCGGGGTGTTGTTTGCTTCGTAGAGGTTATCGATGCCCAGGTAGTCCTCGACCTTTTCGATGCCCGACTCCAGCACGCCAATGGTGCGCTTCTTCTCGTCGACCTCGTAGTCGTCTTCACGCTTCAGGCGCGAGACGATCTTGGAAAATTCGGTGTACCAGCGGTTCACGTCCCCTGAAGCCTGCCCGGAAATAATCAACGGGGTACGGGCTTCATCAATCAGGATGGAGTCAACTTCATCGACGATCACGAAGTTGTGGCCGCGCTGGACCAGCTCATCCTTGCTCCACGCCATGTTGTCGCGCAGGTAATCGAAGCCGAATTCGTTGTTCGTGCCGTAGGTGATGTCAGCCTCATACTGCTTGCGACGCTCATTAGGCTTCTGGCTGGAAAGGATGCAACCGCAGGACAGTCCGAGGAAGCGGAAAACGCGTCCCATCAGGTCCGACTGGTACTGTGCCAGGAAGTCGTTGGTGGTCACGACATGGACACCTTTGCCGGTCAGCGCATTCAGGTACGCCGGTGCGGTCGCGACCAAGGTCTTACCTTCACCGGTACGCATTTCAGCGATGTTGCCCATATGCAGGGCCGCACCACCCATCAGCTGAACGTCGAAGTGGCGCATGCCAAGCACGCGGTTCGAGGCTTCGCGAACGACCGCGAAGGCCTCCGGGAGCAGGTCATCCAACGTCTCGCCGTTAGCCAAACGTTCGCGGAACTTGTCGGTTTCACCCTTGAGCTCTTCGTCCGAAAGTTCGCGAATTTCGACTTCCAACGTATTGATCGTGTCGGCGTACTTACGAAGAGTCTTCAGAATCTTCTTGTCGCCGGTACGCAAAATACGTTCTAGCAATGATGCCACGTGGTAGCTCCCAATATCTCAAGCACAGTAATTTCTGGCGTCTTTAGTCTACGTGAGGAAAACAGCACATCTTGCTATTTCAATCTCGTTTGGTCTGTTCTCATAGCGAACAGCTGTTTGATCAACAGGCCTTTCACAGCCCTATTTCCACTTGGTCGAGTTCCAACCAGCGCGCCATGCGTTCCAGCTCGGCACGCAACTCGCTTTCAATGCTGCTGTCAACGCCCGGCTCATAATGCACCTGCTTGGCGTGCAACACCGATCTGCTCCGGTCAGCTTTCAGGTCTACCCGGCCAACAAATTCTTCTCCATGGAGCATCGGGAAAACGTAATAGCCGTAGCGGCGGAGCTTTTCCGGGACATAGATTTCGATACGGTACTCGAAGTCGAAGAACTTCTCCAACCGGCGGCGGTTGAAAACCATGGAATCGAATGGCGAAAGCAAACGCAGATCGCGGTCGATCTTGCGTGGAATTTTGGTTCCGGCCTGCAGATAGCACGGTTCGGAAATGCCCTGAATCTGGACTTCTTCAATAAGCCCGTCGAGGGCTTGCGCAGCAAGTTCTTCCTTGGCTTCACGTATCGGCAGGCGGAAATACTCGGCGACACAGTGGGCGGTCGCCACACCGAGGGCATTCAGTGCGCGCGCGACCAATCGGGTCAGGGCTTCATGGCGGTGCGGTGCATCAATTTCCGGTCGCAGCTCCACAACGTCGCCGGCCAGCGCATAACGGCGTTCAAACTGGGAGTTGCGTCCCAGGGTCAAAATCTGCGCTTGGGCGAAGAGGGACTCGGTGACGTATTTCGTGTCGTTCCAGTTCCAACCCCAGTGGGTCTTCACTTCAACCGGTGCCACATCCAGCGCTTGGCTGATTTGCCGGGCACTGGATCCGGGATGCTCCTTGAGGTACTGCATAACCCGAGCCGAGAGTTCGTGCTGCTCGGTGCTGAACCCGGCGGACCTGTCATTCCAGGTTCTTCGCTGCCACACCCTCAGATCCTGGATCAGTTCTGCGCTGATCACCGAGGCTTCGTGAGCCCAGTATTCGGTGATGGGACTGCGCGGCTTAGCCAAGAGCTGGTCCAGCGTGCTGATGTCATAGGCACCCAGCCGGGCAAATATCGGCATGTAGTGTGCCCGGCGCACCACATTGACCGAGTCGATCTGCAATTGCGCAATGCCATCGATGGTGTTGACGATTTTCCGTGCGGTGACGGGTTGTTCTTTCCTGCTCTTGGACAGGCCTTGGGCGGCCAACGCGATTCGTCGAGCCTGTTTGAGGCTGAGAATGCGGTGGCCGCCCAAGCTAGTTGCTGTTGTTCCGATGACTAGCCTTCGGTTGCCATGGCTTTGTCACGATAGCCACGAGTTTCCTTGGTGGCTTCTTCGTTGGAGCTCAGCGATGGGTCCAAGGAGATGACTCCGTACTGGTACTGGGTACGACCGTAGACCACAGCATGCTCACCGGTGGCTTCATCGATGAACAGGTAGAACGGGTGTCCAACCAATTCCATGCGATCCACTGCATCATCAACGCTCATCACTTCAGCTGGGAAGGACTTGCGGCGAATGACCACTGGCGAATACTCGGCGTTTTCCTGAGCTTCAGCTGCTTCCGCGGCCTTCTGGGCTTCGATGGTTTCTTCAACCAGCGACTTTCCACTGGAAGCGGTTGGAAGGCTGCCGGTAGCCTGGTGGACAGCGACCGGGGTGTGGTTGCCGCGGTGAACCTTGCGCTTGTCGCGTGCCTTGCGCAGGCGTTCAAGCAGTTTAGCGAACGCGATGTCGAAAGCGGCGAACTTGTCAGCGCCACGAGCTTCAGCTCGAATTGCTGGGCCACGGCCAACGACAGTCAATTCAACGGACAGTGCAGTGCTCTGATCACGAGCGTGTGCTTCTTTGAGGACCTTGACGTCGATACGCTGTACTTTCGTAGCCAGCTGGTCAACCTTGGTGATTTTCTCATCAACATACTCCCGGAAACGATCCGAAATGGTGATGTTGCGTCCGCTGTAGTTCAGCTCCATGGTGTCCTCCAATAGAGAGTCGGGTGACACAACAGTCCGAAAATTCTTTCTCTTCGGACTGAAGATGGGCTTTTCACTGCATCTGTGATGCATCCCATACTTCACCTTATGCCACCGTGGCCAAGATTCAAGTATCTGGGCTCACATTTTCCGATCGCGGTCAGCGTAATCACTGTTCAGGGTCGGTATTCGGGGGTCTGGTCAAAGCCAGGACCACCGCGCTGGTGACGTCATATCCTGCCTCAATACATGCCATCGCCGCATGCCTCAAGGTGGAACCGGTGGTGAGAACGTCATCAACCAGAATCACCGGCTGGCCTTTGACCGTGGCCGGCTCGGCAACAAAATGGGTCTGGCCGCCACGCCGGTCTGAACCGCTCTTGGTTTTCTGCGCCCCACCCAGCGCATATCCGAACCGGTAGTGCAGCAAACTGCGGCATTCAAGATCAGCCCTGAATAACCCGCTTTCCACACCGCGATCCAGCATGGTCTTCACCGGCCAGTACCCGCGTTGTCCCACTGCCTTGAGCGAGCTTGGCATCGGCACCACCAAGGTGGGCAGGTTCTCCCGCTGCGGCACGCACCCGGCATTCAGTGCCGCAGCAAGATAAGGGGCAAAGACCGACCCTAGGAAGTATCGTTGCTTGTTCTTGAATGCCAGCAGCGCACGAGCCAACTCCTTGCCGTAGGCCCCGCAGGCACTCACGGCCAGCTGCCGGCTTAGCGCTGGGAGTTCAACGTACAGGTGATGGGAATCCGGCAAAGGGGGCAGGTGCAGCTGGTGTTGGACTTCGCTGCGGCATTCGGGACAGAGCCGGAAGTCCGCCCGCCCGCAGACCGCGCAGCTGGCCGGAAGAATGAAGTTGGCAACTTCCCTGGCGCCAAATCCAATCCAGCGCATGCAGCGCTGATGGCACAGCTCATCAGCCAGCCGCATGCACTCGTCGAGAAATCCCATAGCTCCAGACTCGTTGATTAGTCCGGAGCAGCACGGTGCCCGCGGGCGACCTGTGGAGCATTGCGCTGGTTAGCCCGGGTAGGCCACGTCCTGGGCGAAGTCATCGAGTTCATGCCAGGAGTTGCCGACGCGGGTGTACAGCTTTTCGTTGGTTTCCGCATAGACTTCACGGCGGTTGCCCACACCCGTTGCGATGCCCACCATTCCCAACAGCAGCTGCAGGTGCTCGCTGCCGCCTTCAAAGGTAATCTGGGCCGCTTCAACGGCCTTGTCATTGCCCAGCTCGGCAACGATGATCGAGCTGTCCGAATCCCACAGGGCGGTATTCACTGGAACTTCTGGATAGATCTTCATGGGCGAATCGGTAAGTCCTCGCGGCACGCCCTCGGCATCACGGATCACTCCGGCCACGTACACCGACGATTCCTAGTGAATCAATCTGCGCGTCTTCCAGCCAGGCGACATCGATCGGGCGCGCTTCGCCCTTCATTTCGGTGTCGGCCGGAACCGCACGTATTGGCGTAGTAGCCCCGTTATCTGCTGTCCAGGTCCACCCGGCCAGATCCATCGAAGGCTGGATCAGTTCTCGGCCTTCCAAGGACAGGCTCAGTTCGCCCTTGTCGTCGATGCCCCACAGCTGGGTGCGTTTCCCGTTCAGGAAGGCATAGCGGTTGCCGACCGGAGACATGGCGGGGTCGCGCGGGTTGTAACCGGAAATATCAGGTACGCCGCCCACCGGGATGATTGACAGTCCCTTGACGTAGACCAGGTACTGATCCGAGATGCCAATCAGCGTGTCCTGGGTGCTCGGGTTGATCTTGGCCGGCTCGATATTCGTGTCCTCTGAAGAGAGGTTCACTTCATTATCTTCACGCAGCAGCTTCACCTTGTCCACCGGGGCCAGGGTGGTCAGCGTCGCTTCAAGCTGCTGTTTCATCAGCGAGATGCCGCGGTCGGTGGCATCGGCGAAGGAATCGGAGTTCAGGTCAATAGTCGCTTCGCCATCGCGCACCGGTACCGCAGAACGCACCAATTCGCTGGCCGTTGAGAATGCCGAGACCACCGCGTTTTGCAGGTAGGGCGCAGGTCCGTCCAGCAGCGCTTCTACCATCGAGGTGGTGGTGCCGGATCCCGAGGTGAACCAACGGACATCCGGGACCAGGTAGGCGAAGCTCGCATCGTAGAAGTACAGGGTCTGCGCAGCGAAGATCCTCGTGAAGGTCGAAGCTTCGAGCATGATGCCGTCCGGAGCCTTGGTGATCCGCCATTCGCCCTGGACCTTGGAGACTTCAACATCTACGGCTCGGGTGGAGTGATCCGGGTAGTTGGTGCGCACGCCCTGCTCGTTGACTTCCCCGGTGATTTCAAGCTGGATCGTGTATCGGTTCGCGTTGGCCCCATTGACCACGTTGAAGGCGTCATAGATCAGGGTTTGGGTATCGCCGCGCCAGGTCTTCCCCAGCTGCGCGTTCATGTATTCGCGGGCGACTGCGTAGTCTTCGGAAACCGAGCGTCCGGCCTCGACGAATCCTTCGACGATGGCTCGGGCATCAGCGCCTTCGGCTGGCCCTTCGGCCGCATAGCTGTAGCTTTCGGCACCGCCGTCATCGGTTTCGGCTTCGATCTGCTGGACCGTGGAAGTTCTGGGAATCGAGGCGCATCCGGACAGGGCCAGCATCGCGCAGAGAATTATTGCGAGGCTGGAAAAGATCTTATCCTTCATCAGCTCTCCCCTTCTTTCTTCCGTTCGCCGCTTCCCAGGCTTGGGTCGGTGACATCGTCATCGGGCGATGCCTCATCCAAGTCCAGGTCGAGAATCAGCGGGGTATAGCCGATCTTGGGGACTTCACCAGTGAGCGGGAAGCTGTCGCCCAAGACGACGCTCGCCAGGCTTTCAGGAACCGATGGGTCAAGCGGAAGCGGCGAGGAAACAATTTCTTGCTCTTCGCTGCGCGGCAGGGTCAAACGGAAGACCGAACCCACGCCCGGCTTGCCCCACGCTTCCAAACGGCCATCGTGCAACCGGGTGTCTTCCATTGAAATGGACAGGCCCAAGCCGGAACCGCCGGTGGTTCGCGCACGCGCCGGGTCGGCGCGCCAGAAACGGTCGAAGACGTGCCGGCAGGCTTCTTCGGACATGCCGATGCCGTAGTCGCGCACCGTGATGGCCACGGCGTTCTGATTGGACCCGATAGTGATATCGATCGGCTTGCTTTCGCCATGCTCCACAGCGTTGAGCACCAGGTTGCGAATGACGCGCTCCACACGGCGGGGGTCCACTTCCGCTACGCAGCCGTCGCTGGGAGCGTTCAGCCGGATCATCGAACCGTATTCGTCAGCCACCGGGGTGGCGATATCGATGACCTTGCGGGCAATGACGTTCAGGTCTGTTGATTCCCTGTCGAGTACTGCAACGCCGGCATCGAAGCGCGATACTTCCAGCAGGTCATTGAGCAGGTGCTGGAAACGCTCAATTTGGTTGTACATCAGCTCAGCGGAGCGTGCGGTCAGCGGGTCGAAATTTTCGCGCGCATCGTGAATCACTTCGGCCGCCATGCGTACGGTGGTCAGCGGGGTGCGCAATTCGTGGGAGACATCTGAAACGAATCGCTGCTGCATTGCGGAGAGGTTGTTCAAGGCGGTGATCTGCTCTTGCAAGGAGTGCGCCATATGGTTGAAAGCCGAGCCCAAGCGGGCCACTTCATCCTTGCCGGCCACCTTCATGCGGCGATCCAGGTCCCCTGAGGCAATGCGTTCGGAAACGTAGGCGGCGTCGGCTACCGGGCGGACCACGGTTCGGGCTACCGACCAGGCTACGAAGCCTACGACCACCAGCAGGATCAGGCCAGTGAAAGCCATCGCGCGGTTAATGAATTCGAGGGTGTCCTGGACGCTGGACAGGTCATAGACCAGGTACAGGCCATATTCTCGTCCGGGCGGGATCAGCACCTTGGTGCCCACGATCAGCCCGGGCTGGGTTGCATCCTCGGCGCCCAGTTCGATGGAACGCCAATAGATCCCCTGATCCCCTGCAACGCGCTCCGAAAGATCGGCAGGGATCGCTCGGGTGGTCAGGGAGCCAGAAGCCATCGGGCCGACATACAGGGACTGGTCACCGGCAATGGGCATCAGCACGAAGTCGCGAACCACTGTCGCGCCATCACCTTCCAACGCAGACAGGGTGGAGTTCACCAGCGCC
>SMEN01000247.1_pt1 | contig 17191 bp, 13 predicted proteins | sample 2456271 | NCBI WGS metagenome assembly SMEN01 (sample SAMN10132593, study PRJNA489261) | soil metagenome | isolation source: day1 control-loamy sand soil ammended with raw manure from dairy cow... | place: USA | collected 2015-04-01 | reverse complement strand
ATCCCCTTTCCCGCAGGGGCTGGCTGAACTAGTCTGAGTAGTAGTCACCCTGCTTTTCCTGCCATCGGAGATCCCCCGTGAGCCCAGCGCTGCCCCAATCTGTTCTGCTCCATCCTTCTACGGCGCCGGCGCTGAACTGGGGGATCCTGGGGCCAGGCTGGATCGCCTCGCAGTTCGCCACGTCGCTCAAGGAGCTGACCAAGAGCAAGCTTGCCGCCATCGGATCGCGCACCCTGGCACGCTCGGAGGATTTCGCCCGCACCTACGGGGATGATGGCACGCGCGCCTACGGCTCCTACGCCCAGGTGCTCGAAGACCCGGCAGTAGATGTGCTCTACATTGCGGTCCCGCACAGCGGGCATGCAGAACTTGCACTTCAGGCGATCGCGGCGGGCAAGCATGTGCTGGTGGAGAAGCCGTTGGGCCTGAACGCCCAGCAGAGTGCCCAGATCGTCCAGGCCGCCAAGGCCGCTGGGGTGTTTGCCATGGAAGCCATGTGGTCGCGCCTGCTGCCCATCGGCAATGTGGTTTCCCAGGTGATCGCCTCCGGGATGCTGGGGCAGATCATCACCGTGCAAGCCGACTTCGGCGCCAAGTTCCCGGTTGACTACGAGTCACGGATCTACGACCCGGCGCTGGGCGGCGGGGCCTTGCTGGATGTGGGCATCTACCCCATCGCCTTCAGCGCCATGGTCTCCCCCGCCAAGCAGCTCCTGCATGCCTCGGGGCGCCTGGCCAAAACCGGTGTTGATGCGTCCTTCACCGCGGTCCTTGCCAATGAAGACGGTTCGACGGCCACCGTGTTCAGCAGCATCGAAACGGATTCGCCGCAGAGCGCATGGATTGCCGGAACCGAGGGAACCTTGGAACTGCAGCGTCCGATTTGCTGCGGATCAGGTTTGGTCCTGCGAAGTGCCGACGGGAATATCGTAGATAGCCGCGAGTTCACCGAAACTTCCCCTGCCGCAGGCCTGGGCTGGGAGGCGGCCCACGTGGCCCAGTGCATTGCCGATGGCCTGGCCGAGTCCCCGGTCATGCCATTGGATCAGTCCTTGGCCATCGCGCAGACCATGGATGAGATCGCCGCACGGCTGCGCGCCTAGGCCCAAGCAGGGCCCGGACGCGTCAGCCTCGTGCTGGGTGCGTCAGCGGCGGGCCGAAGCCTTCCACGCGCTGTGCACCATCTGCTCAAGGCTATGGCGCATCTTCCAGTCCAGGTCGCGGGCGGCCAACGTGCCATCGGCAACGATGCGCGCCGGATCCCCGGGGCGGCGGGCCTCTTCGAGGGCGCTGAACTCGATGCCGGTCACCTTGGCCACCGCGTCCATGATCTGGCGCACCGAAACGCCATCGCCGGAACCCAGGTTGTAGACCGGCTCCAGCGGCGCATCGGCCTCAAGCTTCTTCGCGGCCTCGACATGGGCCAGCGCGAGGTCTGCCACGTGCACATAATCGCGCACGCAGGTGCCATCGGCAGTGCCGTAGTCGGTGCCGAAGATCTTCGGAGTCTTCCCCGCATTCAATGCCTGGAAGACCAGTGGAAACAGGTTGTGCGGGCTGGCGTCGTAGAGCTCGTCGCTGCCCGAACCGACCACATTGAAGTAGCGCAGCGAGGTGTGCTTCAGCCCGGCGGCAACGCCCTGATCACGAATCAGCCATTCGCCCACCAGCTTGCTCTGCCCGTACGGGGATTCGGGGAAGGTGCCGGTGGCTTCGGTAACCAGGTCCTCATTCGGGGTGCCGTATACGGCGGCCGAAGAGGAGAAGACCATATTGTGCACGCGGGAGCTCTCCATGGCTTCCAGCAGATGCGCGGTGCCCGTGACGTTCTGCTCGAAGGCCAGCAACGGGTGCTTCACCGATTCGCCCGCGTACTTGTAGCCGGCCAGGTGGATGACCCCGGAAACGTCATGGCGCTTCATGATTTCCACGAGCTTTTCGGTCTGCAGGATGTTCAGCTGGTAGAACGGAACCTGATCGGGCACGAAGCCGCGCACGCCACTGGCCATCGAGTCCACGACCACCGGGTCAAGGCCCGCAGCGGACAGCGAGCGAACCACATGGGATCCGATATACCCGGCTCCGCCGGTCACTAGCCAACTCATGCTTTTCCTGCTCCCTCGTCTGCGATCACGGTGAAAATAGCCGGTTCAACATAGCCGGCCTGGTCAAATGCTTCACGCACCGCCTGGCTAACCTTATCGATGTGCTCGCGCTTGATCAATGCGATGGCGCTGCCGCCAAAACCTCCACCGGTCATGCGCGCGCCAATGGCTCCGGCGGCCATCGCAGCTTCCACGGCAACGTCCAGTTCCTCACTGGAGATCTCATAGTCATCGCGCATGGATTCGTGGGACTGGTACAGCAGTTTGCCCACGGCGTCCAGGTCCCCTTCGCGCAGTGCGAAGACGGTGTCCAGCACGCGGCGGTTCTCGGTCACGATGTGCATGGCCCTCCGCTTGGCTACCGGATCCTCGATGGCTTCAAGCTCGGCCACGGCGGTGACTTCGCGCAGCGACTGGACTTCCAAGGCGGCGGCGGCCTGCTCGCAGCTGGCTCGCCGGGCGGCGTACCCGCCATCAACATGCGAATGCTCCACCCGGGTGTCCATCACCAGCACCACCGCATCGTGCTGTGCCAGCGGCAGTGGCACCGCCTGGGTTTCCATGGAACGGCAGTCCAGGAACAGGGCGTGCTGGGCGTGGGACATCAGCGAGGCGCTCTGGTCCATGATGCCTGTCGGGGCGCCGACGAACTCATTCTCGGCGCGCTGGGTCAACTGCGCCATCTGCACCTTGGACAGGCCCAACTCGTAGAGGTCATCCAACGCCACGATGGTTGCTACTTCCAGGGCGTGCGAGGAGGACAGTCCCGAACCCACCGGAACATCGGAGTCCACCAGCAGCTGGATCCCGCCGAGTTCCACCCCGTCGAGCTGGTTCAGCGCCCAGAGCACGGCCGCCGGGTACGCTGCCCAGCCGGGAACCGCGCGCGGCACCAGCTCATCGAAGGTGATGGAGGTGATCGGCGGGTGTTCCCCTGACCCGTAGGTAGACGCGAAATCCAGTGTCTGGCGATCCGCGTCGAGCTGCGTCTTGCGGCGCACAGCCACCAGCGCATTCTTGTCGATGGCGAAGGGCAGCACAAAACCCATGTTGTAGTCGGTGTGCTCGCCGATCAGGTTAACCCGTCCCGGGGCGCGCCAGATGCCTTCTGGCTGGTGCCCGTAGATCTTGGCGAACTTCTGGTGCAAAGCGGCCATGCGCTGCGTGGTTTCCTTGGAGTTGCTGATGCTCATGGCATGACCTCGCGCAGTCGTGCCGCGGTCTGCTCGGCTGGAACGTCGTTGATGAATGCACCCATGGCCGCTTCGGAGCCGGCCAGGAACTTGAGCTTGTCGGCGGCCCGGCGCGGGCTGGTCAACTGCAGGTGCAGGCGGGAAGCTTCACGTTCCTTGCCTGCCACCGGCGCCTGGTGCCAGGCGGAAATGTACGGGGTGGGAGTCTCATAGAGGGCATCGAATCCGCGCAACAGATCGCGGTACATCACGGCCAGCTCGTCTTTCTCCGCCTCATTGAGCGCAGCGAAGTCCGGCACGTGGCGATGCGGCACCAGGTGCGCTTCCAACGGCCAGCGTGCAGCGAAGGGCACGAACACGGAGAAGTGCTCGCCGGCAGCAACCATGCGCGTACCTTCCTTGCGTTCGAAGTCCAGGATGTCGCCCATCAGGGTGCGTCCGGTCTTCTCCAGGTGGGCCACCGCTTGGGCGGCCATCTTGGTGGCGGTCGGGGTCAGGTAGGGGTAGGCGTAGATCTGTCCGTGCGGGTGGTGCAGGGTCACGCCGATATCCTGGCCACGGTTCTCGAATGGGAACACCTGGGCAATGCCTTCCATCGCCGACAGGGCCGCGGTACGCTGCGCCCACGCGTCGATGACGGTGCGCGCCCGGGCATCATCCAGCGAGGCGAAGGAACCCTCGTGCTCCGGGGTGAACACCACGACTTCGCAGCGGCCATAGGCCGGGGCAGGAACCTGCACCGGAGCAGCGGCCGGGATCCGGCCCAGATCCGGTCCCAGCGAGGGGAAGCGGTTCTCGAAAACCACGACATGGAAATCCTCGGCCGGAATTTCGCTGTGGCGGCCCTGGGTACTAGGGCACAGCGGGCATTCTTCCTTGGGCGGAAGGTAGGTGCGCGACTGCCGGTGGGCCGCGACGGCTACCCAGTCTCCGGTCAACCGGTCGTAGCGCAGCTGTCCAGGTTCCCCACGCGGATCCAGCGCCCTGGCGTCGGGTGCCGGTTCAGGTGCGATGGCATTGGCATCGGCGAAGAAGATCGCCTCGCGGCCATCGGCCAGGTGATGGACCCGGTGTGATATCAGGCCAGAAGGGATCCTGCCGGTAACGCTCATGATTCGACCACCTTTTCAATTTTCAAGTTCTCGATGTGCTGGCGGAGTTCCTCGACGGCCGTCTCGTCCAAGCCGTCGTCGCTGACGAGTGTGTCGATTTCGTGCAATGGAGCACTGGAGTACAAACCGGCCAAGCACCATTTGCTGGAATCCGCGACGACCACGCGGCTGTCACAGCGTTCCAGGAAAAGCCGATTGACTTCCACCTCGAGCATGTTGGGTGTCGTGATTCCGTCCTGGACGCTGAACCCGTGGACCCCCATGAAGCATCGGTCGACGTGCAGTGTCCGCAGGGCCGCAGTGGCCAGTGGACCGACCAACGCGTCGGATACCGTTCGCAGGCCACCGGTGAGCTGCACGGTCTGGCCTGCAGCCGGGGCATCTTGTAGGAGGTCAGCGATGCGCGGAGAGTTGGTCACAATCGTGAGGTCGGGGACTGCCCGCAGCAGACGGGCCACCTCATAGGTCGTAGTCCCCGACGTAAGGGAGATGGCCATTCCTGGTTCAACCATTTGCGCCGCCGCACGGGCAATGACCGCCTTCTGCGGCAACTGCAGAGTTGACTTGCGCTGGAATCCCGGCTCTTCAGCAGACGCAGATTCCTGGAGCAGTGCGCCTCCGTGGACCTTATGCAATTCGCCGTCCTTGACCAGGCGGTCCAGGTCACGGCGCACTGTCATGTGCGAAACGCCAAATTCCTCAGCCAACGCGGCTACCTTGACTGCACCATTGGCACGAACTCTATCCAGAATCCGCCGTCGACGCTGGGTTGGGAAGTTCTCGCTCATCGGGACTCCTTGGCAGACAGGTTGAAATAACACGCTTCGTAAAGCGATACATCCCTAATTCAAACACACTCAAACATATTTGAACACATTTGAACATATTTTCAACCAGACCCGCCCACTTGCCGGGCAGCCCGAGAAGGTAGATATCAGCCCCGGAAATACTTCGGGATCATCGCTCCGGCGTGCCGCTGCAAGTGCTTCGCCCTGCTTGCGCCAAGTCCGCGCGCAGCGGGGAGCTGGATTTTCGCGCGGCTACGGCGCCCCGGAGCCAATTTCGGCAAACACCCCTCATGATTCAGGCAAAATGACCAGGTCCAGATACGCCTTGAGGGTGCCAGCCATGTCAACATCGTCGGGAGACAAGAGCCACTGCACTTGGATCCCGTCCCACAGGGCCAGCAGCGACGCTCCCGCCACATGCGGGTCCACCCCGGGGCGCAGCCGACCAATGCTCTTCATGAATTCGAATTCAGCGCCGTACTCGCCGCGCAAGCGCTCGAAGCGGGCCTCGAAATACGAGCGCGCCGGATGATCGGAAGTGGTTGATTCCCCGCAAAGGGCTGCGTAGAGCTCGATCAACTCCGCGGCACCCTCGTTGAATTGCGCTTGCTCGACAATGGACTGGGCAAAGCACTCACCAGTGCCCGGCGTGCCGTCGGTGACGGCGTCGCGGCGCTTGAGAGCGGCAATGAGAAGTTCCTGCTTGTTCGGATAGTGGTGCAAAACGCTGGTTTGGCTCATGCCTGCCGCGTCGGCAACATCCTGCACAGTTCCGCCGCGATACCCCCGCGCGCCGAATACCTGGAGGGCAGCCTGGGCGATCTGTTCCCTTCGGGCTGCAGATTTGGCATATGGACCGCGCCGGCGGCGGCCGGATTCATTGCTCGTCACAGTTACTCAGTGTAGGTAGGCCCAGCAGTATTCGAAAATGATGCATCGGCCTAGCAAGCCAGCATGATCGGCAAACAAGAAATTTAACCAAAACTGAGTAATCACTCTATTTTTGCAGTAACCTATTTCACATGCCCTCGTCCCGGGCACCATAAAGAAAACTACTTTTAAGTGAGCACGGATGCCATTGACAACAAGACGCCGCCTTCTCAAGGCCGGGCTGGGCGCCGCCGCCCTGGGCGTAATGACTGCATGCGGCACCGCAGGCCCCCGGTCTGCAGATGCCATGCCAACCATTGCGCCGGCCGCCCCAGGAGAAAAAGTCAGGCTGACATATTGGAGCTGGCTCAAGGATATCCAGCGAGTCGCAGATGCTTTCAACGCCATGCATCCGAATATCCATGTTGAGGCGGTTTGGATCCCCAGTGGAAATCAAGGCGGATACCCAAAGCTCTACTCTGCTCTCGCAGCAGGCGGAGGACCCGATCTGGCCCAAATCGAATTCCGCACCCTCCCGGAGTTCATGCTCGTCAATGGCGTCGTGGATCTCGCGGCGTACGGTGCGCAGCAGTACGCTCACCGATATGATCCGTCACTGTGGGGCCAGGTCAGTTTTCCCAACGGAATATTCGGCATGCCTCAGGATTCCGGGCCGATGGCAATGTTCTACCAGCCAGAAACTCTGGACAAAGTCGGCGCCGTCGCCCCGGAAACATGGGCGCAATGGGCCGAGATCGGGTCAGAACTGCGTCAAGCCAACAGCTACATCGACTGCTTCTCCCTCAGTGATGCCTCCTACTTCGTGTCCTACGCGGCACAAGCAGGAGCCCAATGGCTTCGGCCATCCGACGACGGCTGGGTCATTAATATGACCGACGACGCAACACTGGAAGTCGCCAGGTTCTTCGACCGGGCCATCGACGAAGATGTCGTAACTACCGCGATCTCGCCCTTCAGCCCGTCTTGGTATGCTGCGGCTGCATCCGGCCAGCTCGCCTCTGTCACCAGTGGGAACTGGGCTGATGCGCTTGTCAGCTCTGTCGCTGGCGGACAGGGCAAATGGAGGGTCGCATCGATGCCGAAGTGGACCCCGGGCGGATACGGCTCCAGCTACCTGGGCGGATCGACGGTTGCGGTTCTGGCTAATAGCCGCCATCCGCATGAGGCCTTGGAGTTCGCCGCCTGGATGACGTCCACGGAAGCCGGGATCAGCAACGAAATCGCGCACAGCGGCATTGGCTGGTCACCGGTTCCGGGCATCATCGGCGAGTCGCGCGAAGGCCCCTCCGAATTCTTCGGCGGGCAATCGTACAACAAGCAAGTCATTGTCCCAGCCAGCAAATCGCAGAATCCCAATTGGAGCTGGTGGCCGGTCACCCAGCAATCCTTCAATATCCTTTCCGACGGATTCCGCCGGAAAGCCGCCGGAACCAGCTTGGTCGATTCGGTGGTATCCGCAGAGCAGGAAATCATTGCGGCATTCCGCAACAAGGGCCTGAAGATCCGCAAGGAGGCATCGTGAGCACGCCGACCATCACCCGAGGCACCCGGAGAAAACGTGGTCCCTCACCAAGCAGGTTTGAGCTCGCCCCGTGGCTGTTGCTCGCGCCTTTCCTCGCGCTCTTCACCCTGACTTTCATCTTGCCCATCATTGCAGCCATACAAGCCAGCTTCACCCGTATCACACGGCGCGGATTGTTCGGAGAAGCCGGCGTGCACAGCGAATTCGCTGGATTCGGCAATTACGCGCAAGCCCTGGGAGACGAAGCCTTCGTTGCTTCGATTGGCCGCATGATCGTGTTCGGCATCGTGCAGGTTCCCATCATGATCCTTCTTTGCACGGTCCTGGCTCTGCTGCTTGAGTCGGCGAGCGCCAAATGGCCGGCCTTTTTCCGGGCGGCGTACTTCCTGCCCTACGGCGTGCCGGGGGTCATTGCCACTATCCTCTGGTCATTCCTCTATGTTCCCGGCCTGAGCCCGATCATCGATGCCGCCTCAGCCGTCGGCTTGGAAGTCGATTTCCTCGGGCCACAGAGCATCTTGTGGTCCATCGCCAACATCGTGACATGGAGCTACACGGGCTACAACATGCTGATCGTCATCGCGCAGCTCAAGGCAATTCCCGGCGAGATCTACGAAGCCGCACGCTTGGACGGGGCGGGTCCACTGCGTGTGGCATGGCATATCCAGCTGCCGCTCATCAGCCCGGCACTGGTCTTGACCACGGTCTTCTCCATCATTGGCACCTTGCAGCTTTTCGCCGAAGCGCAAGTTCTCATGAGTGTCGCACCCGCCATCGACAGCCAATACACCCCTAACCTTTCCGCCTACACAACCGCGTTCGCCTACAACGACTACAATGTTGCGGCTGCGCAATCCGTTCTCATTGCCTTGGCCGCATTCGCGCTCTCATTCGCCTTCCTGCGCCTGACCAATAGGAAGTCCTCATGACTCTGATCCGCCGCCAGTCCTTCGAAAAGCCCGCCTCTTCAAAACCAGCGGCTCTGATTGTCACGGCCTTGCTGACCATAGCCGCATTGTATTTCCTGGTCCCGGTCTACTGGGTCGTCGTTGCAGCAACGAAATCGACCCAGGACTTGTTCAGCACAAATGGTTTCCTCCTCTCCGGTGACTTCGTCCTATGGAAAAATCTGGGCCAGGTTCTGGCCTATGACGGCGGAATTTTCCTGCGCTGGTTCATGAACTCGTTGCTATACGCGGGGGCAGGGGCGCTGATTGCCGCTTACCTTGCTGCAGCTGGCGGATACGCCCTGGCCAAGTACCGTTTCCGCGGAAGCAATCTGGTCTTCGGTGTGGTCTTGGGAGGCGTTCTCGTGCCTGGAACCGCAACCGCCTTGCCCCTATTCCTGTTGTTCAGCGAAATGGGGCTGTCCAATACCTATTGGAGTGTCCTGCTGCCATCATTGGTGTCCCCGTTCGGCCTGTTCCTCTGCCGCGTTTACGCTTCCAGCACCGTGGATAGCGCGTTACTCGAAGCCGCGCGCCTGGATGGCGCAAGCGAACTGCGGATCTTCCACACGATAGGACTCAGAGTCCTGTCCCCTGCTCTGGTGACGGTATTCCTGTTCCAGCTTGTCGGAATCTGGAATAACTATTTCCTTCCCCTGGTGATGCTGTCCGATTCGGATCTCTATCCAATTACCCTGGGCCTGAACACCTGGCTGGGACAGGTTGACCGCCTGCCAGAATTCTACGAGCTGACCACCGGCGGCGTCTTGCTGTCCACTATTCCCTTGGCCATTGCCATGATCGTCCTGCAGCGCTTCTGGCGCGGGGGCCTGACCGAAGGATCCGTTAAATGACTTCCCCAACAGCCTATCTGTCCGATACCGCCCCGGGCGGAGGCCGGCGCCTGCCGGCAACGTCCTGGACCCACAGTGATGCCCCTGAACTGAGCCTCGATGGACAGTGGAAGTTCCGCTGGCTCCCTGGCGTACCGGGCACGCCCGGAGGGCGCGGACTGCTGCCGGCAGGCGAGCTTCCCGAGTCCATGGCAGATGCTGGCTATGACGACTCGAGCTGGGACAGCATCGCAGTCCCTGGGCACTGGGTATTGCAGGCCGATGGCGCCTACGGACGCCCTTCGTACACGAACGTCCAATTTCCCTTCCCTTGCGACCCGCCCTATCCACCGGATGAGAATCCTACCGGCGACTACCGGCGGACCTTCGAAGTGCCCCAGAGCTGGACTTCCGGAATGGAGCGGCTGGTGCTGCGCTTCGACGGCGTTGAATCCCGATACAAGGTATGGGTCAATGGGCAAATGATTGGCTGGGGTACCGGTAGCCGCCTTGCCCAGGAATTCGATGTGAGCTCGGCCGTAGCCCCCGGTGAAAATACAATCGTTGTCCGCGTGCACCAATTCTCCGCTTCGAGCTACGTCGAGGACCAGGACCAGTGGTGGCTCCCGGGAATTTTCCGATCGGTAACGCTCAAGGCCCGTCCGCACGGCAGCATTGACGACCTCTGGATAAAAACCGGCTATTCCTCCGGTACCGGAATCATTACACCGGAAATCATGGCCGCTGACGATGCGTTCCCGCTACGTTTCGTTGTTCCCGAACTGGAAATCGACGAAGTGTGGCAAAGCCGCGAGGATATCCGAGAGGTGGAAGTGCCCGCCGTTTCCCCATGGAGCGCTGAGCGGCCAAAACTCTATGGAGCAACCGTTTCCAGCACTGGCGAGACCATCAGCCTGCGGCTAGGTTTCCGCACGGTAAGAATTGCAGGCGACCAGTTCCTGGTCAACGATCGCAAAGTGGTCTTCAACGGGGTGAACAGGCATGAAACCCACCCGCTCCTCGGCCGGGCGTTCGATGAGCAATTCGCACGAGAAGACCTGATGCTAATGAAGCGCTTCAATGTCAACGCCATTCGCACCAGCCACTATCCGCCGCATCCGCGGCTCCTGGACTTGGCCGACGAGCTCGGTTTCTGGGTCATACTCGAAAACGATCTGGAAACCCACGGATTTGAACGTCACGGCTGGCAGGGCAATCCCAGTGACGACCCGGCCTGGCGAAGTGCCTATCTTGATCGGATGGAGCGGACTTTCGAACGGGACAAGAACCATCCCTCAATCATCATGTGGTCGCTTGGCAACGAGTCCGGCACCGGGGCCAACCTTGCCGCGATGTCCGCATGGATCCATGCGCGGGATAGCAGCCGCCCGGTGCATTATGAAGGCGACTACACCGGAGAATACACCGATGTGTATTCGCGAATGTACGCTTCGTTCCCCGAAGTGCAGACAATTGGAGAGGACCGGATGACCGCTCCGCTGCTGGGATGCACCACCGCAGAGGCCGCGCGCCAGCGGACCAGGCCCTTCCTGTTGTGCGAGTATGCGCACGCCATGGGCAATGGGCCCGGAGGATTGCAACGGTATGCGGATCTAGTGGACCTCTATCCCCGGTTGCATGGAGGCTTCGTCTGGGAATGGCGTGACCACGGGCTGCAGGCCAGCACACCGGATGGCAAGAGCTTCTATGCTTACGGCGGCGATTTCGGCGAGGAGCTCCACGATGGCACCTTCGTCATGGACGGACTGGTCCTCTCCGATTCCACTGCCTCACCGGGGCTCCATGAGTTCAAGCATGTAGTCGCCCCGATCAAGTTCTCCCTGTCCTCCGTGGACGGGCACCGGGTGCGCTTGGGCATCCGGAATGACCGCCACAGTGCCGACAGCGGCGACCTCGCATTCAGCTGGCGCTTGGAAGCGGCCGGGCATCCGGTCGCTAGTGCAGAATTCTTGGTATCCGGCTCTGACGACGCGCTGGAAGCTGGCGAAACTGCCACGGTTGAATTCGCCTTGCCGTACCCCCTGCCCGCAGGCGAAAACTGGTTAACCGTGGAGGCGCGGCTGGCCGAGGATGCAGCGTGGGCGGCCGCGGGCCATGAGGTGGCCAGCGCCCAATGGCCGATAGCTGCTCCATCCACCGCAATGCCGGGGCCGCGACCCGCACGGTTGCCCTCTTCGGCTGATGCGGGCGGAGCATCGATCCCTCTGGACAATGGCCGGATGCAGCTTGGTGCCGCAGTTTTCGCCGAGGGCAAGCTCATGGAGTTGGCCGGGCAGCCGGTGCATGGGCCGCGGCTGGAGTTGTTCCGCGCACCCACCGACAATGACCGTGGCGCACACTTCGGCAACTATAACTATTCTGATCCCTGGCAGGAAGATGAGCACGGAGTCCCGGGCAATGGAGAACCCGGTCCGTCAAATGCGGACCTCTGGACGGCGGCCGGATTGGACCGGCTGAAGGCGCGGGTGCTCAGTGTCGCTACCGGTCCGGGCCGTGTGCAGGTGGCGACCAGGTATTCAGCAGCGGACCAGGCCTGCTCCATCCGAGTCGACGAGCAATGGAGCCTGGACGAGTCCGGCCTGTGGCTTCGCATCGATATGGTTCCAAGCCGAGGCTGGACATCGGTGTGGCCCCGATTCGGCGTGCGTTTCCAACTGGGCAAGGAGGTCGATTCGGCATCCTGGTACGGCTTGGGCCCGCACGAATCCTACCCGGACAGCCGTCTGGCGGCACGAGTAGGCCGCTACAGTGCAAGCATTGACGATTTGCCGGTCGAATACGCACGTCCGCAGGAAACAGGGCACCGCAGCGATTTGCGCGAATTGGAGCTCGGCGTGGGCGGTGCGCCGTGGCTGCGCATCGAGGCCTGGCCCGACGGATTGGACCGCCGCCCCGGTTTCACGCTCAGCCGCCACACGGCACAGCAGCTTGCCGGCGCTGCCCATCCGCACGAGCTGCCGGAACCAACCAACTCCTGGCTGTACCTGGATGCGGCCCAGCATGGCGTAGGTTCCCGGGCCTGTGGTCCCGATGTCTGGCCGGAAGACGCGCTGCGCCCCGAGGCGCGCTCCTTGCTCCTGCGGATCACCGGATTGACAGGGAACGAAACCTCGCGGAGCGGATAGCGCCGCGAACTTCCCTGCCGCTCATCGCGGCTGGACCGGGCCAATCAGCCAGCTGGCTTCATGGCTGGCGCCCGGGGCCAGCGCGATGACGTCCTGGCCGGAGTTGAAGCCGCCGGGCGGGCAGGTCATCGGCTCGATGGCCAGCCCGGTGCGGTCAAGCGCCGGATCATCGCGGTCTGCGGTGTGGATCTGGACCCACGGGCAGGCTTCGTCCCAGGTGATCTGCGACCCGAGGCCCTTGGTGTCGGTGATCGACGCGCTGAACAAGCCGTCCGCGCCGGCGGCCAACCCGGTGTAGGCATGATCGATGAAGAGGTCCCCGATCGGCTTCGGGGTGCGGAAATCCAGCTCGGTGCCGGACACCTCCACCACTTCCTTCGGCAGCAGGCGCGCGCCGTCGGTGAGCTGCACCTTGCCGGCTGGCAGGGTGAAAGTCCATTCATCCGCCTTCTTGCCCGGTGCGACCAGGTAGGCGTGCGAACCCCAGCCGAAGGGCGCGGTGCCCTCCCCGAGGTTGGTGGCCGCGGCGAAGGTGCGCAGCCCGCCGGCCTCCAGCCGGTATTCGACCACCAGCTGCACCCGGTAGGGGTAGCCGGCGCTCGGTTCGATCACGGTGCGCAGCTGCGCGAAATCCGCGCGGTGCTCGGCGATCTCGAAGGCGGTATCGATCACCAGGCCGTGCAGCGCGTGGCCGCGCTCCGGCTCGGTGATCTCAAGCTGCTGGTCCTGGCCCTGCCAGGAGTAGGCCCCATCGATCACGCGGTTGGGCCAGGGGGCCAGGATGGCGCCGGAAAAGACCGGCCGCGGGCTGCGCGGGTCGAACGCACGCACCAGCGGGCGCGAGTTGTATTCCAGGGAAACCACGGTGGCGCCGTTGGCAGCCACTTGTGCGGTGAAGCCGTTGGCCGCCAGCGTGGCCACCTGTCCATTGGCGGTGTCCTGCAGGGGCAGTGCGGAGCGGGTCATCTGTTCATCCTTCTGGCGGGGCCGTCAAAATCCATCGGGCACGCACAGGCCCTCCCGCAATTGCGTGCGAGAGGGCCCCTGGCGCTAATCAAATGCTAGTTGCCCGCACCTGCGCGGCGCTTGTTGTAGATGTCGAAGGCGACTGCCAGAAGCAGCACGACGCCCTTGACGATCTGCTGGGTGGAGGCTCCCACGCCCATCAGCTGCATGCCGTTGGACAGCACTGCCATGACCAGGCCACCGACGATAGCGCCGGTAACGCGTCCGACACCGCCGGTGGTCGAAGCGCCGCCGATGAAGCAGGCCGCAATGGCGTCCAGCTCGAACATGTTGCCGGCACCCGGCTGGGCGCCGTTGGAACGCGAGGAGAAGACCACGCCGGCCACGCCCGAAAGCAGGCCCATGTTGATGAAGATCCACATGTTGATCTTCTTCACGTTCACGCCTGAGAGCTTGGCTGCGGACAGGTTGCCGCCGATGGCGTAGACGTGGCGGCCGAAAACGGTCTTGGTGGTCAGCACGTGGTAGCCCAGGATCAGGGCAGCCAGGATGATCAGCACGATCGGCATGCCGCGGCTGGTGGCGATCTGCCAGAAGAACCAGAGGATGATGATGCCCGAGATGATGTTCTTGGCCAGGAACATGGCCATGGATTCAACGCTCTGGCCGTACTTGGCGCGTCCAGCGCGGTTGCGCCACTGCGAAACGAACAGTCCGGCCACGGCGATCACGCCGATGATCACGGTGAACAGGTCGAATCCGTTGCCGCCCAGCAGCCCGTTGAGGAAGCCGCCGGCGATCTGGCCGTATTCGCCGGGGAACGGCGAGAGCGACACGTTGCTCAGCACTTCGTAGGTCAGGCCGCGGAAGAGCAGCATGCCGGCCAGGGTCACGATGAACGCGGGAATGCCCACGTACGCCACCCAGAAGCCCTGCCACAGGCCGCACAGGGCGCCCACGGCTATGCCGGCGAGCATGCCGACCCACCAGGGCAGATCCCCCTTGATGACAATGACCGCGGAGACCGCACCGGTCAGCGCCACGAGGGAGCCGACCGACAGGTCGATGTGCCCGGCGACGATCACCAGGATCATGCCCAGGGCGAGGATCAGCACGTAGGAGTACTGCAAGATGATGTTGGTGATGTTGATCGGGCTGAGCAGCAGCCCGTTGGTCAGGATGGTGAACAGCACCACGATGAGCACGAAGGCAATGTAAATGCCCGAGGTGCGCAGGTTCTTGGTGAAGATATCCTTCAGCTCGCTTGTGATGGTCATCGGGTGCTTTCCTTCTCGATGGTCATGAGTTCCATGAGGCGTTCCTGGGTGGCTTCGCTGCTGGGCAGCTGGCCGGTCATTCGGCCGTAGGCCAGGGTGTAGATGCGGTCGCAGATGCCCAAGAGCTCTGGCAGTTCGGAGGAGATCACCAGCACGGCCTTGCCGGCAGCCGCCAGCTCGTTGATGATGGTGTAGATCTCGTATTTGGCGCCGACGTCGATGCCGCGGGTGGGCTCGTCGAGGATCAGCAGCTCGGGTGCGGTGTGCAGCCATTTGCCCAGCACGACCTTCTGCTGGTTGCCGCCCGAGAGGTTCCCGACCTTCGCCATCACGTTCGGGGTCTTGATGCGCATGGACTTGCGGTAGTGCTCGGCAATCTGGATCTCCTTGTTGCCGTCCACGAAGCCCTTGGAAGAGATCTTGTCCAGGCCGGCCGCGGTGGTGTTCACGCGGATGTCCTCGATCAGGTTCAGCCCGAACTTCTTGCGGTCCTCGGAAACGTAGGCGATGCCGGCCTTGATGGCCTTGCCCACGGTGGAGGTGTCCACCGGCTTGCCGTCCATCTTGACCGTGCCGGTGATGTTCCGGCCATAGCTGTGGCCGAAGATGCTCATCGCCAATTCGGTGCGCCCGGCGCCCATCAGTCCTGCAATGCCGACGATTTCGCCGGCGCGGACCTCCAGGTTGGCGCCTTCCACCACGGTGCGGTCCTGCTGGACCGGGTGCTGGACCGACCAGTTTTCGACCTCGAAGACCACGTCGCCGATCTGCGGTACGCGTTCCGGGTAGCGGGAGGACAGTTCGCGGCCCACCATGCCGCGGATGATGCGGTTCTGGTTGGACTCGGGATCGGCCATGTCCAGCGCCTCGATGGACTGGCCATCGCGGATGATCGTGGTGGTGTTGGCAATGTCCTCGATCTCGCCGAGCTTGTGCGAAATGATGATCGAGGTGATGCCCTGTTCGCGCAGTCCGCGCAGCAGGTTCAGCAGGTGCTCGGAGTCGTCGTCATTCAGCGCGGCGGTCGGTTCGTCCAGGATCAGCAGCTTGACGTTCTTGCTCAGCGCCTTGGCGATTTCCACCAGCTGCTGCTTGCCGACACCGAGCTGACCGACCGGGGTGACAGGCTGCTCGTCCAGGCCCACGCGGGCCAGCAGGTCGGCGGCGCGATGGTTGGTTTCGTTCCAGTCGATGAAGCCGCCGCGAGAGGTCTCGTTGCCGAGGAAGATGTTCTCCGCCACCGAGAGGTAGGGCACCAGGGCCAGTTCCTGGTGGATGATCACGATGCCCTGGGCTTCGGAATCCTTGATGTTCGAGGCCTTGAGCTCCTCGCCCTCGAAAATGATCTTGCCTTCGTAGCTGCCGTGCGGGTAGACCCCGGAGAGCACCTTCATGAGGGTGGATTTTCCGGCGCCGTTCTCTCCGCAGATAGCGTGGATTTCGCCCTTGCTAACCGAAAGGTTGACGCCGTCCAGCGCCTTGACTCCGGGAAAAGTCTTGGTGATGTCCTGCATGTGCAGGATCGTGGTGTCCATAGTGCAGACGTCCTTGGTGTTTGCTTGAGCTGGGCATCAAGCCGGCGGGAGCGAAAATGCGCCCCCGCCGGCTTGATAGCGGCCTGGACTACTTGGTCTGGCCGGCCTTGACTTCCTCGGCCGTGTAGTACTCGGAGTCGACCAGCAGGGAGGTGATGTTGTCCTTGACGACGATGTCCGAATCCAGCAGGTAGGAAGGAACAACCTTCTTGCCGTTGTCGTAGGTTTCGGTGTCATTGGCTTCCGGCTCGCCGCCGCCTGCGTAGGACTTCACTGCCTCGACAGCCTGGGTAGCCAGCTTGCGGGTGTCCTTGAAGATGGTTGCGTACTGCACGCCATCGTCGATCAGCTTCACCGAAGCGATTTCGGCGTCCTGGCCGGAGATGATTGGCAGGCCGTCCTTGATGGACTTGCCGTAGCCGGCGTTGGACAGCGCGGTGATGATGCCGCGGGAGATGCCGTCGAATGGCGAGAGGATGCCGTCGATCTTGGTCTTGCCGCCCTGGTAGTGGGCGGTGATCAGGTCTTCCATGCGCGACTGGGCTTCTTCCTGGCTCCAGCGCAGGGTAGCTGCCTGCTCGATCTTGGTCTGCCCGGACTTGACCGTCAGGGTGCCGTCATCCAGGTAGGGCTTGAGGGTATCCATGGCGCCCTTCCAGAAGAAGTGCGCGTTGTTGTCGTCGATCGAACCGGCGAAGAGCTCGACGTTGAACTTGCCCTCCTTGCTGGTGCGCTTGCCTTCCTCATCGGCCAGGCCCATGCCGGTCAGCAGCGAGGTTGCCTGCTGGACGCCGACGTTGTAGTTGTCGAAGGTGACGTAGAAGTCGACGTTCTCGGTGCCGTTGATCAAGCGGTCGTAGGAGATGATCGGGATGT
>SMEN01000251.1_pt1 | contig 17320 bp, 12 predicted proteins | sample 2456271 | NCBI WGS metagenome assembly SMEN01 (sample SAMN10132593, study PRJNA489261) | soil metagenome | isolation source: day1 control-loamy sand soil ammended with raw manure from dairy cow... | place: USA | collected 2015-04-01 | reverse complement strand
GGAATCTGGGCGTGCTTACAACTAAACACGCCCTTTGATTCATCAAAATTATTCAGCGAAGAGCATAAAAAAGCTTGCGCTTAAACAGAGTATCTACAGTTGGGACGCACCTACAGTTAAGCAGCGCCTACAGTTGAGCCGCATCCACAGCTGGGACGCTCCAGATGGTGCGCTCCAATATGGTCAGTTTGGAGCGGGGCATGCTGCGAACTCTTTGCATTCCGCGTTAGGCTAGCTCGGCCAAAATATCACACAGCGCTTGCGCAGGGTCTGCAGCTTGGGTGATTGGGCGGCCGATGACTAAGTAATCTGATCCCGCCCGCATGGCTTGCGCTGGGGTCAGGATGCGCTTCTGGTCATCTTGTGCACTGCCCGCTGGGCGAATACCTGGGGTCACCAACTGCCCTGCTGGCCATTGCTTTTTCAGCAGCGCGGCTTCCTGCGCAGAACACACTAAACCATCTAAACCTGCTTGCTCGGCTAAACCGGCTAAACGCAAAACCTGCTGCTGGGGTGCGATATCTAAACCGATGCCTGCTAAATCACTTTGTTCCATGCTGGTCAGCACTGTCACGCCAATCAATAAAGGCGTATTGCCGTTATGTTGCTCCAGCACTTCACGGCAGGCTTGCATCATTTTTAAGCCGCCAGAGCAATGGACGTTGACCATCCACACGCCCAATTCAGCCGCCGCTTTCACCGCCATCGCCGTGGTGTTGGGGATATCATGAAACTTAAGGTCTAAAAACACCTCAAAACCCAATGCATGCAAGCCTTCAACTACCTTAGGTCCGCAGCGCGTGAACAACTCTTTACCGACTTTAAGACGGCATTGTTGAGGGTTTAGACGCTCTGCTAACGCTAAAGCTTGCGCTTCACTAGGAAAATCGAGGGCTACAACAATTGGGCTGGACATGACTTGAGTCTCGTATCAATAAAATCCGCAGCATTGTAGCCTTCCTCTAGGCTCACTGTCGCATCGAGTTTGTTGCTACGGCATTTTAGCGAGGTTTTATCCTGTACTCTGTCGGTACGCAGTCCATTACAGATGCAACAATACTCTTTATGAGATACATTCTCATTTAACGGATTAAGGAGTTACCCATGCCTTGGTATATTTGGCTTTTAATTGCTCTAGTGTTTGGCTCGGTCGCCGGCAGTTTACTGCTACTACGCGACACCGCTAACAAAATGCCAATCGATAAAGACAAACTGGAGTTGATGAAACAACGCAACGCCGAGTTGGAAGCGCAAGAACGCCAAAAAGACGAGTAATCCCTGACAACCTGCTTGGAGATTGATTATGTCACGCACAGAAACTGATAGTTTAGGTGCTATCGAAGTACCTGCCACAGCGTATTGGGGCGCGCAAACCCAGCGCTCTAAAGAAAATTTCGCGATTGGTTCACAGCCCATGCCACTCGCCGTCGTGCATGCTTTAGCGCAGATCAAAAAAGCTGCAGCACGGGTGAATGCCAGCTTAGGCGAGCTGCCTGAAGACATCGCTAAGCTGATCGAGCAAGCTGCCGATGAAATCATTAACGGATCGCTCAACGAGCACTTTCCTCTGGTGGTTTGGCAAACGGGCAGCGGCACGCAGAGCAATATGAACGTTAACGAAGTGATTGCTGGTCGCGCCAATGAAATTGCCGGACAAGGACGTGGCGGTAAATCACCGGTGCACCCTAATGATCATGTCAACCGTGCACAAAGCTCCAACGATTGCTTCCCCACTGCAATGCACATCGCTACGCTGCAGGCGATTAAGCATGACTTATTCCCCGCCATCAAACTGCTGCGTGACGGGCTGGATAAACAAGCCAAGCGTTATGCCAGTTTGGTAAAAACCGGGCGCACCCACATGATGGATGCAACACCCGTCACCTTTGGCCAAGAGCTCTCAGCCTTTGTCGCACAGCTGGATTATGCCCAGCATGCGATCGAGCTGAGCCTGCCTGCCGTTGCCGAGTTGGCACAAGGCGGTACAGCTGTCGGTACTGGCCTCAATAGCAGCCCAAGCTTTGCTGACGATATTGCTAAAGAGTTGGCCAGCGCAACAGGCCTGCCGCTGACCTCAGCCGCCAATAAGTTTGCCGCTTTGGCTGGGCATGAACCTTTGGTGAGTTTATCTGGTGCGTTAAAAACTTTAGCCGTGGCCTTGATGAAAATCGCCAATGACCTGCGCTTGTTAGGCTCTGGGCCTCGCGCCGGCTTTGCCGAAGTGTTGTTACCCGCCAATGAACCAGGCAGCTCGATTATGCCGGGTAAAGTTAATCCGACGCAGTGTGAAGCGCTATCAATGCTGGCCTGTCAAGTGATGGGCAATGACGTCACTGTTAATATTGCTGCGAGCCACGGCCATCTGCAGCTCAACGTGTTTAAGCCGGTGATTATCCATAACATCTTGGAATCCATTGAGCTGATGGCCGATGGTTGCCGTAACTTCCAAGAGCATTGCATTGAAGGTATGCAAGCCAATGAGCAACAAATGGCGGATCACTTGGAAAATGGTTTGATGTTGGTGACGGCGTTAAATCGGCACATCGGCTACGATAATGCGGCGAAAATTGCTAAAAAAGCCTATGCTGAAAACCTCACATTGCGCGAGGCAGCGATTGCCCTTGAGTTAGTGACCGATGAGCAATTCAGCCAGTGGGTGCGCCCGCAAGATATGCTCAAGCCAGAGGCTTAGTTGTCCTTGTTTGTTTGCATTAGCGGGTTGCGTGGTTCTTTGTCGGCTCTAAAGGACGCGACCTACAATTTCGGAGGGTTCAAAGACCCCGATGAATTGCGATGATAGAACCTTGTGTCAGCCCTTTAGGGGCGACACAAGGTTTTGTGTGGTGGCGCAGGTAGGTCGCGGCTTTAGCCTCGACATCGCTGTTAATAGGTCAAGTGGTAACGATGGATCAAGTACTTTTTAAAGTCCTTCACCACGGTCAGCGCATCGCGCAATAACTGCCGTTCTAGCGCGGTTAGCATTTTAATGTTGATCTCGTTCGGCGCTTTATCATACTCAGCAGGATCGTCACTGTAGCGCTCCATTTGCTGTTGCAAACGCACTTGAACAAAGTAACTCAGCGCCTCAGCCAAGTTATCGCCCAGTTCTTTATGCAATACACCACGCTCCACTAGAATCTCTAAGCGTTTAAAGGTGTTGGTGTCGGCAATTTTGTTTTCTAAAGCGATACTGCGCACACCGTGCACAATCGGGAACACCCCAGCCTTTTTAATATCCAGTCCGGCGCTGTCTTTTAGACGCCCGAAAAAAGTCAGTGGCGTATCAAAACGCAATGATGCTTTAGCAAAATGAGCAAAGAAAATCTCATTGTCTTGAATACGGCGAAAGAAACTATTACGCGCCACTTTAAATAACGCTGAGTTACCTGCCACAGGCTTACTATCACTGGCAATAGCGAGGTTCATCGTCGCCTCACCCTCAAAGCTCTTACTCCAGCGCGTTAGCTTTTCCGCCCACTGCTTGGTGGAGTTCACCCACTCAGGATTCGACACCATGATGTTGCCTGGACAGGGTGGAAAGCCAAATGAAATCAGTGTTTCACTGAATTTATTCATCACCGCTTGCATTTGCGGCCAATCCAAACCGTCACGATAAATCAAACCATTATCCTGATCGGTTTTCATAATTTGTTCGCCGCGTCCTTCTGAGCCCATCACAATCAAGCAGACATGCGGATGTACTTCCAACGGCACAATCAAGTCAAACAACTTGCTCAAAATCTGGCTATTGAGCGCGGCCAATAATTCCATCACAAAACGGGTTTTCACCCCGGTAGAAATTAAACCGCGAATTAAATCAGCCAAACCAAATGATGCCGCACGTAACTCCTCAATACTCTGCGCCCGCTCCACGCGTAAGCCAATCACATGGGAATGACTGGAAAAGTGACTGAGCACATCGGTCAACTCAACCACACCAAGCAAATGACGCTTAGCATCCATCACCACCACTCGCTCAATACGCTGCTGCGTCATAATAATCAGCGCACTAAACAAATAATCATCAGGGCTGATACTGATCAAGCGGTAACTGGCAATTTGCGAGACATCGGTTGTTAGCGGTAACTGCTCAATAATCACCGCATCCAACAAGTCAGTGCCAGTGACCATACCGTAACGGTTACCTTTCTTGGCTAACAAGCAATCGGCCTTCTGCTCGCGCATCAGACGTGTCGCATCCTCAATCGAAGTGCCTTCATCAACAATCAGCGGCTCTCGAATATTGCTATCAGCAATGCGCGACAGCATAAACTCAGCCATATCTTGATTGTCTGCGTGCTGAGCTAAAATCTGTCGTTTAGCAGTTAAGCTTTGCTGAAAATAATCCGCAAAAAGAAGATTGCTATCAATTAAATCAAGCAAGGTTTGTGTTGGGATTAAGTGACACAAGGTTGTTTCAACAGCAATGAAGTTATGTATCGCATGGCCATTAAACACTGACCAACTGCCAAAATACTCGCCAGCTTCATAATGCATAAAGGCGGTTTGTTGCTGGACTAATTGTTCGCTTGGTTGCGCGCTGCACTCACTTTCAGCGACACGTCCTTTAAGCAGAACAAATACACCTTGCGACGGCTCTCCGGCCGCAATCAAGATATCTAAAGGCTGATATTCTCTGCGCTCAATATTTTCAAGCAACAGGGCTTTTTCACTGTCGGTCAACAAGCTAAAAGGCACGTGATCAACATTAAAAGTATCTGGCATTCTGCAACTCCTCTTGCCTCAGCCAATTAGAGACACCTAAAGTGCCGTCAATTCCTTGGCAACGCTATACTCACTTAGTTGGAGGACTGACATACCGCAACGAATAGTGGACTATCACGCTCAACAAGCTGAGGTTGCTTGGAGAGCACTTGCTGCTCATCGCTCACCGCAATTCTTTGCGCTTCAGTACAATTCATCACATAGCGCTGGTGTGTTACCACATCGATGTACTTCTTCTCAAAACGGTACTCAATAAATTCCACCAGTGTTAAACCGTCAAGATTACGAACTTGAAGATTATTGGTATCCACTACGGTAAACACCGTTGTCATTGGGTAAAAAAACGTCCATGGACGCCAGAACACTTCGCCTTGCTGGCTCGAGGTCACCACAGAGCCTTCTGGCTGACGTGAAGACTGATGATCAAACCAGTTGTATTCAAAATAAATCTGATAACCGAGCATGCCTAAGCCGGCAAACCCAGGAATAATCCACTTCGGTAGTTTCTGTCTAGATATTGAGCGCAGTAAAAAAGCGATGCCGGCGGCGCCCAAACCTGCACTGAATGTTGCAACTAAATGCCAAATCATAGGTATCTCTTCTTGTTATAAATAAAACGGGCCTCAATCAAGAAGCCCGTGGTGTTACGTGTCTAAGCAACTAATGCTACCTAGCTATTACTTGATCATCAATGATCAACCGCAGCACCCGCACCTTTCGGTGAACGTACGCTTTCAACGAGATCTTGAATGTATTGTGGCGTTGGAGCAGTAATGCTGCACACTGCGTAAGCAACCACAAAGTTAATCATCGCACCCACCGCACCGAAGGACAGAGGTGAAACACCCATGACCCAATGCTCAGGTGTGTTTGGTAACATCGCTGTGCTTGCTACGAAGAACCAACCTAAGTAAGTGAAGATATACAGCAAGGTGCAACCTAGACCAGCAACCATGCCAGCAATCGCGCCTTTATCGTTCATCTTCTTAGAGAAGATACCCATCATCAGTGCAGGGAAGATTGACGCGCCAGCAATACCGAACGCCAGTGCCACAACCTGTGCCGCAAAGCCTGGAGGATTAAGACCCAACCAGGTTGCCATCACAATCGCTGCCGCCATCGAAATCCGTGCCGCCAACATTTCGCCTTTCTCTGAAATACCTGGGTTGATGGTTTTCTTGATTAAGTCATGACTGATTGCTGCAGAAATCGCCAACAACAAACCTGCTGCTGTTGATAACGCTGCGGCAATACCACCGGCTGCAATCAAACCAATCACCCATGAAGGCAAGTTAGCAATTTCAGGGTTGGCCAATACTAAGATGTCATTGTTAACCGTCAGCTCGTTACCTGCCCAACCACGCTTCTCAGCATCGGCAGCGAATGTTGCGTTAGTGTCATCATAGAACTGGATTTGGCCGTCTTTGTTTTTGTCTTCGAACTTGATCAGACCAGTGCCTTCCCAAGTTTTAACCCACTCTGGACGATCTGCGTACTGGATTGAGTTACCCAGAATTTGATCATAGCTGTCCATGTTCACAACTTCTTTTGCTGCTTCTGGGTAAACCGTAGTCAGCAAGTTCAAGCGCGCCATTGAAGCAACCGCTGGAGCTGTTAAGTAAAGCAGTGCAATAAACACTAACGCCCAACCCGCTGACCAACGTGCATCAGCAACCTTAGGTACAGTGAAGAAGCGAATGATTACGTGTGGCAGACCGGCAGTACCGACCATCAGAGACAGAGTGAACAACACCATGTTCAAGTGGCTTGGTACATCAGCCGTGTAGTCACGGAAGCCCAGTTCAACCAATACTTCAGTCAGTTTCTGTAACAGTGGCGCACCCGACTCAGCGTGCGTACCGAACATACCAAACATAGGAATTGGATTGTTGGTCAATTGTAGAGAGATAAATACCGCTGGAATGGTGTAAGCAATGATCAGTACCACATACTGCGCAACCTGCGTGTAAGTAATACCTTTCATACCACCGAATACCGCGTACAAGAACACGATCAGTGCTGCGATCCAGATACCTGCTTCACTGCTCACCTCTAAGAAGCGTGAGAATGCAACGCCAGCACCGGTCATTTGACCGATAACGTAGGTCACAGAAGCTAGAATCAAGCACAGTACCGCCATCAGGCGTGCACCACGGCTGTAAAAACGCTCACCGATGAAATCAGGTACGGTGAACTTACCGAATTTACGCAAGTATGGCGCCAGCAACATCGCCAAAATGACGTAGCCACCGGTCCAACCCATTAAGTAGGCCGAACTAGCGTAACCGGTTGCCGCAATAATACCGGCCATTGAAATGAACGATGCAGCTGACATCCAGTCTGCAGCGGTTGCCATACCATTAGCAATTGGGTGAACACCACCACCTGCAACATAGAACTCTTTAGTTGAGCCGGCGCGGGCCCAGTACGCGATACCGATGTAAAGCAGGAAGGACCCACCCACAAACAGCATATTGATCATAAATTGGCTCATGCTGTCTTACTCCTCGAGACCGAATTTTTTATCGAGTTTGTTCATTCTCCACGCATAGAAGAAGATCAACGCGATAAAGGTTAATAGAGCTCCTTGTTGGGCGAACCAGAAACCCAAATCAGTTCCACCGACGGCAATACCGGACAGTAGAGGTCTGAGTAGAATGCCAAAGCCGTATGAAACTAACGCCCAAACCGACATACAGAAGGTAATCAAGCGTAAGTTTGCCGACCAATAGGCAGCAGCATTTTTTTTGTCGTCTTGCATAGTGCTCACCATTGTTGTTATTTGTGGATTGATTGCAGCGTGGTGATGCAAATTTACCAAGCTAAACCCTCGCGATATAACCCCCTGCTTTAGTCTATTCGCCATTTGTAGACGCATTTTTAAACTCGAAAATAGCTGTTATCTTTCTACTTTTTGTAGAATTTAGCTTTATTTTGCAGAATTTAGCCGAAAAACTAAAAACAGACCTCTTCAAAAATAAATTTCAAGTAGATACATATTTCTAATTGTGACCAGAAAATATAATGCGCAATGGCATAACTTGATGCATAGACAGCAAATCAAGTAGGCAAACAAGCTATTGAGCCCGCGCCATTCACACAGCAAAGAAGCATCTCAGCGCGCACATTAAATTGATGAGCGGCCTGCTAAAAACATAAGAAGTTGGCGTAAACGTGCGGCAGTTACAGCCTGCAGAAAACAGAACGTTAGCTGCTTATAATTCGAAACCGATATTAATCATTGTAGCGGCTGTACCGAGCAGCACAATTTCCGCACCAACGCGGCGATACCTCACCCCAACAGAAGGAATTATCGCTGGGGCTACGCCAAAACGATTCAGTGGAATTTTATCGCGATATTCGCCCTTATAACCGTACAGCAGTCCTGCTGTGAGCTTGCTATAAAAAGGCGTACCAGCGTAATCAAAGCGTTTACCGACATAACCGTAGTAAGAACGCTGATCAAAAGAATGCAAGAAAGTTGCCGCTCCAAACAGATAGCTGTTTTCTGTATGACGCTCCAAGCCAATCAACTCTTGATTGTTATTGTGCTCAGGGTTGTGCTTAAAGTGCTTGGTATACACGCTACCTTGCACATACCAGTAGGGTTCTGCTGCCACTGGCTTGATTAAATCAACGACATAAGAAGTTAACGTTTTATCCTGCTGTGTAACATCACTACTCTCGCCTACAAAATTGTGCTCAGCTTGCGCCGTTGATTGCAGAGCAAAAGCACAGAAGATCGCGCAACATGTTTTTACTGGTAGAGAATTCATGGTATGTCTTAGGCAGTGGGTTTTGAGAGCAAGCATTGCAAGGCAAAAGCGAGCGCCATAGTAAGTCATTTAGGTTTAACATTACATAAAGGTTCCAACTTCCTTTCTTAAAGCCCTTGCTCCAAGACTCTAAAGCAAGGCTGTCGAAACCCAATGAAGACACTGCAAGCCAGCGAGGCGAGGCAGTGCCTGCCAGTCAGCTCACTCGATAGCAGTCATCCAAACTGCTGTAGCCCATACCCGCACTTTTGCGCACTTTGATCTGTACCGGAATACGCTCTTTTAACGCCTCAACGTGACTGATAATGCCGATGGTTTTCCCCTCGGCATTGAGATTATCCAGCGCATTGAGCGCCATTTCTAACGTTTCATTATCTAACGTGCCAAAGCCTTCATCTAAGAATAACGAATCAATTCGAGTCTTTTGACTAACCAGCTCTGACAAGGCTAAAGCCAGCGCCAAACTGACCAGAAAACTTTCTCCGCCAGACAAGGTGCGGGTGTCACGCTGCGTATCACCTTGCCAAGTGTCGATAATCTCGATTTCCAACTCACCCTGCTCACGGCGACTCAGTTGATAACGGTTATGCAACAGCGCCAACTGCTGATTGGCCAAACTGACCAAATGATCCAAGGTTAGACCCTGGACAAACTTACGATACTTACTGCCATCGGCGGAGCCAATTAAACCGTTGAGCTGCTGCCATTGATCATAAAGTACTTTTTGTTGCTCAATGCTTTGCAACAAACTTTGCTGAGTCTCACGGTTATGACTATCGGTTTTTAAAGCATGCTCTAAAGTACCTAGCTTGCGGTTTAGCTCGCTTAACTGCTGATCTATTGCTGTACGTTGCTCAGCCAATTCAGCGCTGGAGTGTTCGGTTTTCGGCTGAATGCTGAGTTGTTCAATCTGCTCGGTGGTGGCGGTCAATAAAGCCTGCGCAGTGTGCAGCTGGGTATCCAGCTCTTGCTTAAGGGTGTGCAATTGCTGCGCTTGTTCGGCCGGTAACAAAGCACGTAAAAACGCCTGCTCATCAGCAAAAGCACTCTGAGATAAACGCGCTTGCCACTCGGTTTGCAGGGTTAGATAACTGCCCTGCGCTGCGTTTAAACGCTCAGTTAAACTATGCACCTGGCCTTGCAACTGAGCTAACTGGCTTTCACTCTGCTGGAGCTGCTGCTGGCTTTGCGCCATAGCATGCGCCAGATCGGCGACTGCTGGACATGGCTGCCCTGCATCCACCGCCAAGCCTTGCCAATGCGCTTGTGCTGCCTGCTGCAATTGCTCTGCGCTACGCAACTCACTGTGTAAAGCCTGTACTTGCAGCTTTAAATCATCCAACTGCGCTTGACCTTGCTTCCAGTATTGCGCCTCTTGCCTGCGCTCTTGCAACCATTGCTGAGGGTTCTCTGGCAGCTTGTAGTTCATCGTCTGCAGCTGCTCACTGAGTTGCTGCTGCTGTTGTTGTACATCAGTGTGCTGCGAGCTGATGCGCTGTGACACATCAACCTCTTGTTGGGTGTGCTGCGCTAGGTTGTTTTGCAAAGCGTTAATCTGTAACTGCACATCACGCAATAGCTGTTCAGCATCACGGTACTGCTGCTCGCTAATCGTTAAGCGTTCTTGCGCTGCAGTAATCGAGGTTAAGCGCTGCTGACAATCAGCCATTTGCTGCTTAAAAGCTGTCATCGCCTGGTTAAAGTCGTCTTCTGAGAGACTTTCAGGAAAACCTAAAGCGGTCAAATTACTCGCCTGTTCAGTCAAAACCTGTTGCAACTCATGCTCGTCAGCGGTTTGCTGCTTAAGTAAGAAATCATGCTCACTATTCAGCTTGGCCAGTCCTTCTTTACAGGCTTGCCCTTGCTCAACGAGCGTTTCTAATTCGCTGCGCTTGGCTGCCAGCGCCTGCTCTGTTTGCGAGACATTCAGCGCTTGATAAACACTAATGGCGGGATGTTCTAAGGAGCCGCACAAAGGACAGGCATCATCGGCCTGCAGTTGTGCACGATAGCTTTCCAAGCCAGCAATGTGCTGCTCTTGCTTAAGCAGTTGTTCCTTATCTTTAACCTGGTCATTTAAATTTAGATACTGTGCACGCAGCGTTTCGCGCTGCTGTTCCTGCGCCGTAATGTGCTCAACCAGTTCAGCACAGCGTTTCGCCCGTTCGCCAATCGCCAGTTGTTTAACTTGCACATTTTTATAGCCTTGAGCTAAGCCCAGATAAAGCGAGTTCTGTTCGTGCAAGGTATTGAGCTGCGCTTGCCAATCACTAATGCTACGCTGTTCTAGCACCTGCTCCAGCGCTTGCTGTTGCTCTTGCCAGGCCTTATGCAAAGGTTTTAACGTTTCTTCTTGCTGGCCATGCAGGCTTTGCTGGCGGGTTAAATCAGCCGTGACTTTTTCTATATCAGCGGCAAGACTGCGCTGCTTAGTCTGATCCTGCGCAATAGCCTGCTGTTGTTTACTAAGGTCCTCAAACTGCTTTTCCCACCGGCTTAGATATTGCTCCAACTGCCCGTGCTGCGGCGTTTTCTCACGGGCACTGATCAGTTGCTGCTCGTGCGCTTGAGCTGCCTGCAATTGAGCATTGATGCTGTTAACCGAGTGCTGGGCATATTGATAACGCTGCCAAGAAAGCTGCTGCACCTGCTGCAGATTGGCACATTGTTTTTCCTGAGCCGCGGTTAAGCTCTGCTGACTGTGCTTAACATCGAGCATGGCCGCTTGCAATGCCTTGTAGTCGGCTTGCAGTAACGCAGCGGGGGCATGTTCAGCTAAGCGCTGCAAGTCAGCATGATGAGCGCGCTGCTTGATTTGCGCACTGTCCAGCTGCTGCTGTGCTTTAAGCTGATTGGCTTGCGCCTGATCCAAACTACTGCGCCATTGTTGCTGTTGCTGTAATTGATCTTGCTGCTGTTTTAGCACAACGCCTTGTTGCTCAGCTTCGGCAAATTGCGACTGGGTTTCACTGAGTTCTTCGGCACTGAGCAGCTGCAAACCCTCGGCACGGCTGATGAGATTTTGCAGTGTATGGCGCTGCTCTTTTTGTGTTTCATAGACGTGCTGAGAAATCGCACCGTAAATTTCAGTGCCAGTCAGTTGCTCTAACAAACCGGCACGGTCATTAGCGTTGGCTTCTAAAAAAGCGGCAAAACCGCCCTGCGCCAGCATCATCGATTGGGTAAAGCGCTGGAAATCCAAACCAGTTAAACGTTCAACTTCTTTCGGTTTTTCGCTGAGCTTATCGGTAATAATTCGACCGTCAATATAGGCCAGTTCGGTTTTCGCATCTTGCAGCGCACCATCGGCTTTATCACGGGCACGGCGCTGACTCCAAAAGGCGCGATAGCCTTGATCCTTGACGGCAAACTCAACCTCCACCAAGCAATCGCTGGTGTGGCGCGTCATCAGTTCGTTGCTGTTTTTGGAAATGCTACTCATGCGCGGCGTGCGACTGTATAGCGCTAAGCAAATGGCATCGAGCAAAGTAGTTTTACCTGCGCCGGTGGGTCCGGTAATGGCAAATAAGCTGCTGCCATTAAACGGTTCTTTAGTGAAGTCGATCTTCCACTCACCCTTCAGCGCATTGATGTTTTTTAAACGGATGCTAAGAATTTTCATGCCTCAGTCTCCTGCAGCGACTCCAAGACTTGCGCATGTAAACCTTTCAGCACATCGATCTCGGCATCACTCAGTTCTTCATCGTGCAAACGTTTAGCAAAGACTTCATCAGGAGAGAGTTCTGCCAGCACTTCGCCGGAGTTACGGGTTAAACCCGCGATTTTATTACCACGCAAACGGCGCACGCGCAGCACTTCCACAGGCAAATCGGCACATAGTGCGGCAACTCGCTCATCAAGGTCACTGTAGTAATCATCGACTTTAACTTGAATCTCAAGCCAAGCCACCGTATCAGGATCCAGTTGCCCTGCCAGTTCAGCACATTGCTTTTGTAGCTGCGCCAAACTGCCAGATAAAGAAATCAGGCGCTGAAAACATGGAATTTCCAGCACTTCAACGCGCTGTAAACCATTAGCATCTAAATCCACTTGCAGTAGCTCTTTTTGCTGCTTGGACTCATCAAAACTCAAGGCAATCGGTGAGCCGCTATAGCGAATGTGCTCAAGACCAGCAACTTTTTGCGGACGATGAATATGTCCGAGCGCTAAATAATCAAAAGCTGGAAAAGCATCGGTTGGAAAAGCGGTTAAACTGCCGACATAAATTTCGCGCACCGATTCAGTCAGACTAACGCCCACAGTGGTTAAGTGCCCGGTACCAATAATGGGTACATTAACGCCTAATTCCGCACGTTTAGCTTCAGCTTTAGCAAACAGCTGTGCGTAGTGTTCAGCAATTGCCTGCTGTAAATCGCTTTGTTTATCTTCGGCACTTTGCCCAGCCTGGCTGCGCTGCACATCACGCGGGCGAATAAAAGGAATCGCACAGACAATGGCACCGACTTGGCCATTGCGCTGCTTAACCACCAGCACCTGCTGATCTAGATTTTCTGCAACACTGGAGATCACTTGAGTATTAAGTTGTGCCAGTAAGTCCTTGCTTTCATTGAGCATGGCAACCGAATCATGATTACCAGCAAGAATCAGCAACTGACAGCCAGTATCCTGCATCTGCACAATAAAGCGGTTGTATTGCTCTCGCGCATAACTGGGCGGTGTACCGGTATCAAAAATATCGCCCGCAATAATTAACGCATCCGCTTGCTGCTCAACCACAGTCTGCACCAGCCAATCACACCAAGCGCGATGTTCAGCTTGTCGGGTTTTACCCATAAAATGCTGGCCAAGATGCCAATCTGAAGTATGTAAAATGCGCATGCGTTTGCGTCCTTTTGCTGTGTATGTACGCGACAGAGGTCATAAAAAAGCCCGCGGCTCACCGAGTCACTTTAAAAGGACTCAACAAACAGCGGGCATAGTGTAGACGATTATGCGTCGGCTAAAACCAAGCCAAAGGGTAAACCTGCAGGATCAGGGATATGTCTGGCGATATCTTGCAAGGCGCTTTGTATCGTTTCTTCCACAACCGGATGATAGAAAGGTATTTGCAATAGGCTATGCACCGTCTCTTGGCGCTGAATTGCCAGCACCAAAAACTGCGCGACATGCTCAGCGCGCATGCCTAACATACTGGCACCCAGTAACTCACCGCTGGTTTTATCAGCGTACAGCCGCAGCACACCTTCGTGCTCAGACAATACTTGGCTGCGACCGTTACTCTGAGTTTTCGCCATGCCAATCAAAATACCATCAGGGTTCAGTTGATCAAAACGCGCACCGACACTGATCACATCAGGATGAGTAAAGGCAATTGCGATCGGTGTTTTACGTTTAAAGGCAAGCGGCTTTGCTTGTACAGCATTAAAGCCGGCCATCGCACCTTCATCTGCGGCCTCGTGCATTAACGCACGCTGGCCATTGCTATCACCAACAATAAACACCGGATGCTCACCCAACTGCATGGTTTGCGGATTAAACAGCGGCTGACCACGCTCATCGAGCTCAAAACCGACTTCGGCCAGATTAAGCTGATCGGTATTGGGTCGACGACCAAGCGCCACCAGCACTTTATCCACACGCACCTGCTGGTCACCGGCTTTCAGTAACACGCCCTGCTCGGCTTGCGCCAGTTCAGCAGGAGCACCAAGATACAGCTTTATCTCTTTAGCAAACTCGGCCAACGCATATTTGCTCACTTCTGGGTCACTGATACCGCCAACGCTAGTGGCCATATCCGCGCCATGCACTTCAACACCCAAACGTGATAACGCCAAACCCATTTCCAAACCAATCGCACCTAAACCGAGAATACCAATGCTTTTGGGCAACTCTTGCATCTCAAAAAAATCATCGGTGGTAATGCAATGCTCAGCAAAAGGCTGCAAAAAACCGGGTAGAACCGGCCGCGAACCGGTAGCGATAATCACCGCTTTGGCTTGGATCTGCTGTTTGCCATGCGCTTGTTCAACTTCAAGTAAAGTCGACGTTAGAAAACGTGCACGCCCCATAATCAACTGCTCACCTGCGGCACGCTCAGCACCGGCGGCAGCACCACCAGCAAAGTTATCACGCTGACGGCGCAACTCTGCCCAAGCCTGTTGAGTATCAAGCTGCAAGTGCTCAGCACCACTGATACCGTAGCGTGGAAAATCTTTCTGCGCATGCCAAGATTCGCCAATATGCAGCGCCACTTTCGACGGCATACAGCCCACGCGTGCACAGGTCGTACCCAAAGGACCCGTATCAATTAAAACAAAGCTTTTCTTGGCTCGTCGCACTTCACGCAGTGCATACAAACCTGCAGTACCTGCACCAATAATTGCGACATCGACATTCATTTGCTCAGACATACGGGTCTCCATTGATTCATCTTGCCTTTACGCTAGCACATATAGAGCGTGAACAATCACTATCAAATACTTTTATATATAATATATCCAGCAGCTGCGAATTACGCTACAAACGGTGCACTGGGCTGATGTAAGTGGCAAAACTAGGAGTCAATGACTTAACACCCGCAGATCGCAGGTATGACCTGCTCATACAGAGCCTGACAAACTAAGCGAGATAGTCAATCTATTCAAAAAAGAGACACGCGCAAATCCAACTGACAGCAGCAATGGTCAACGAGTGCTGTGCTGGATCTGTGGCCAGCGCTGATCGCGGGTATGACCCGCTCGTACAAAACTAACTGCTTTAACTAAATTATAACCAAGCATCGTGAATCAATTGGCTTCTACTGACTCAAGCTAAACTGCGGTGTTTCATGCAATATACATACTCAAAAAGGCGCGTTACCCCAGCATCTTTAAAACGCCACTCCTGACCCAGCGCATCACGTTCTTCAAGGCATTCAAGAATAAAAGCATTACCCAATAACTGCTCCACTTGCGCTGGCGACACGGCAAAGGGCGGTCCACTCATCTGCGCTTGCGGGTAATCCAGCGTCATCAATAAACCTTGGCAATGCTCTGGCAAATGCGTAGACAAGTGCTCTGCATAAAGACGGCGCAATTCATCGGGCAAAGCTATTAAAGATGCGCGATCGTAAAAAGCATCCACAGCGGCTAAATCGTCGGTGGTCAGAGCAAAAAAATCACCACACAAAATACTAATTGCGCCAGCACTGTAACGCTTAAAAGCACCTTGCTGAATGACTGTAGGCGACAATTTTTGCTCTGCAAAAAAATCCACCACAGCCTTTTCAATCAGCTCAACACCCAACACACAATAGCCCTGCTCAGCTAACCAGAGCAGATCCAGACTCTTACCGCATAACGGCACAAAGACACAGCTGCCTTGTGCAACCTGCAAAGTCGGCCAATATTTCTCCAGCCCTGGATTCACTTCTTGGCGATGAAAACCAATCTGATTACGCTGCCAACGCGCCTGCCAAAACCCTTCTTCCATAATGAATGCTCGCTTAAATAATCAGAGACAAACATATAACTCTTCAACACGTATAGCCAGCCGACGAAAGAAATCATTCAAACTTACCTACACAGCAGAACAAGCTTTAATTAGCAGCAGAGTAAATTAAACCAATCTAACTGATTAACCACCGCAGATCGCGGGTATGACCCATTCCGACAGCACCTGCAATTCTAGGCTAGCTAACAAACTCAGCGAGATAGTGAAACTATTCGAAAAAGAGACAAACGCAAATCAAGATCGCAACGCTAATGATCAATGAGTGCTGCGCTGGGTCTGTGATCAGCGTAGCCAAGGATGGCGTAGCCCCGAATCGAGTCAGGATGACGCGTTGAGGGAAAACAGATTCAGCGCAGTACGGCAGGCACAAGAGTTGCAGTTCTGCTGTTTTGCGGGCCAGCGGCCCGCGCTCCCAGATGTCGGCACTCTCAGAAATGTACGTTCTCAGCGCTAGCACTTCCAGATATGAGCGTTCTCAATGCCAGCGATAATGATCAATGAGTACTGCGCTGAGTCTGTGACCAGCGTAGCCAGGGATGGCGGAGCCCCGAATCGAGTCAGGATGACGCGTTGAGGGAAAACAGATTCAGCGCAGTACGGCAGGCACAAGGTAAAAACAGCACTGCACAATAGTGCGCAATGCAAAGTCTAAAATAACCAGCGAGTTACAAACTTCTGAGCGGCAACTACACAAATCTAACTAATGAGCCACCGCTGGTCGCAGGTATGACCTGCTCGTACAAAGCTATTGCAACTCTTACTCGAGCGGCAAGCAACCACCGCGCATGGATTGCCAATGCATGCAGGCAAGCAAAGGTTTTGCCGACCAGCTCTAGGCTTAATCGCTGACTAACGACCACTGTTTGCTCAGACGCTTATCCGACACTGCCACCTTAGTACCGAGCTGCTGGGCAAACAGCGACACGCGGTACTCTTCCAACATCCAGCTTTTCAGCTTATCGACATACCCCGTCAGCTCAATCGTCCACACCCGGTCCTGTTGCACTTGGCTCGGCAACTTCTCAAGACGTTGCTCAATCGCTTTCAAGTAACGAGGGTATTCTTGTAACCACTGCGCTGGCGTGTCACGCACAAACCCGGCATAGAGCAAACTGGCCAACTGCCCTTTAATATCATTCAGCGCCACAGCCATCGACAGATCAATCCGTCCTTTCAGACGTTTTTTAATCTCATGCCAACGCTGCAAAATCAGCAACACCGTCTTGGCTAAATGCTCCGCCACTGCTACCAACTGACCACGCTTAGCGTCGGCTAACTTGGCCACCGCCTCTGCATCACGTGGCAACAGGGTTAAACCCTGCAACATACAACGATCAACACTGGCTAAAAGAATGTCTTCAGTCAGC
>SMEN01000245.1_pt1 | contig 17354 bp, 14 predicted proteins | sample 2456271 | NCBI WGS metagenome assembly SMEN01 (sample SAMN10132593, study PRJNA489261) | soil metagenome | isolation source: day1 control-loamy sand soil ammended with raw manure from dairy cow... | place: USA | collected 2015-04-01 | reverse complement strand
CGTGCGTGCCGCAGCAGCCCTGGGCCTGCACGTGGGCCGGGCCCGGGTGCTGCTGGTCTTCGCCGCGGTGGCCCTGGGGGCGATCCCCATCGCGGTCACCGGCCCGCTGGCCTTCGTCGCGTTCCTGGCCGGCCCGATCACCGCGGCGCTGTCCCGCGGAGCGATCCATGTGCCGCTGGCCGGGCTGACGGGTGCGACACTGGTAGTAGTCGCCAATTTCTTCGCCGCGAACCTGTTCGCGCAGATCAACCTGCCGGTGGGCGTCATCACCGGCGCATTCGGCGCACCGTTCCTGATCTGGGTGCTGGTGCGCGCCAACTCTACTGGAAACGGGGGATAACCCATGGCCACACTGCAGGCTAGCGGGCTGACCTTGGCCTACGACAAGGTCACCATCGTCGATGAACTGTCACTGGACATCCCCACCGGGCAGGTGAGCATCGTGGTCGGGGCCAACGGCTGCGGCAAGTCCACGCTGCTGCGTGCCCTGTCGCGGCTGCTGAAGCCAGCCGGCGGACAGGTGCTGCTGGACGGGGCGGACATCCACTCCAAGCCGGCCAAGGAGGTGGCCAAGACCCTGGGGCTGCTGCCGCAGTCGCCCACCGCGCCGGACGGGATCACCTCCCGCGAGCTGATCAGCCGCGGGCGCTACCCGCACCAGGGCCTGTTCAAGCGCTTCTCCGCGCAGGACGAGGCCGCGGTCGCCCGCGCCATGGAGCTGACCGGCACCACCGACCTGGCCGACCGCCCGGTGGACGAGCTCTCCGGCGGCCAGCGCCAGCGCGTATGGATCGCCATGGCCCTGGCCCAGGAAACCGACCTGCTGCTGCTCGACGAGCCGACCACCTTCCTGGACGTGGCCCACCAGCTGGAGGTGCTGGACGTGGTCAGCGAGCTGAACCGCACCCGCGGCATCACCGTGGTCATCGTGCTGCACGACTTGAACCTGGCCGCCCGCTACGCCGACTACCTGGTGGCGCTGAAGGGCGGAAAGATCTACGCCGCCGGCCACCCCACCGAGGTCGTCACCGAGAAGACCGTCAAGGCGGTGTTCGGCATGCCGAGCCGCGTCATCCCGGACCCGGTGGCCGGCACCCCGCTGGTGCTGCCCATCGGCCGCCAGCGTGTGCTGCGCACCGAATCGGTGCTCGCCGCCAACGGCATTTTCCGCGGCGACGCGCCGGTCAACGAGCCGCAGGCGCTGGCCGAGGGCCTGGAGCAGGACTCCGCGGTCATCGAGGAGGAGGTGCAGGCCATCACCCGGACCGTCGCCGAGGCGGACCCGAACCTGGCCCGCCCGGCCCGCGAGCACCTGCAGACCCTGGCCTTCCAGACCACGGTGCTGCGCAGCCAGGAGCTCTCCCCGTCCTTCCGCCGGCTCACCGTGGGCGGCGCCGACCTGGAGGACTTCGGCACCAACAGCCACCCGCTGGACATGCGCATCAAGCTGCTGCTGCCGCCGGAAGCCGGTTTCGGAGCCAATGGGGAAATCGCCAGCCTGCGCCCCGACGCGCTGACCAGCCCCGCCGAGCAACTGGGCTGGTACCAGCGCTGGCTGGCCATCGACCCGGCGCAGCGCGGCTACATGCGCACCTACACCGTGCGCGCCTTCCGCGAGGCCGGACACCGCGACAACCTGGGCGCCACCCCGGAGCTGGATATCGACTTCGTGCTGCACGGCAAGGTGGTGGACGGCAAGCTGCAGGGCGGCCCGGCCACCGAGTTCGGCGACCGCGCGCGTCCCGGCGATCCGCTGCTGCTGCTGGGCCCGAACAAGGCGCTGACCGACGACAGCTACGGCGGCATCGAATTCCGTCCGGGCGCCGCGACCCGCATCGTGCTGGCCGGCGACGAGACCGCCGCCCCGGCCATCTGCGCGATCCTCGAATCGCTGCCGGCGAATATCACCGGGCACGCGCTGATCGAGGTGCCGGAAACCACCGACATCCTGGGCACCACCACCCGTTCGGGCATCTCGGTGCAGTGGCTGACCCGCGGATCCGCCGAGCACGGCTCCCTGCTGCGCGACGCGGTCCGCAGCGTCGTGGCGATCCCGGGCGCCGGCGTGGTGCAGACCAACGCGGATCCTGAAGACATCGACGTGGATGAGAGCATCCTCTGGGAGACCGGTCAGGCCCAGTCCGCCCCGTTCTACGCGTGGATCGCCGGGGAGGCGGGCACCGTGAAGGAGCTGCGCCGCTACCTGGTGCGCGACGCGGGCATCGACCGCAAGCAGGTGGCCTTCATGGGCTACTGGCGCCGCGGCAAGCAGGAGAACTAGGCTCCGGGCGCACAGCGCAAGGCTCCCGACCGCCGGAATCATTCCGGCGGCCGGGAGCCTTGCCGCTTTTCGCGCAGCGGATCGGGTCAGCCGGCGGGATGGCCGGCGGCGCCGGGCCTGCAGGTGCCGGCCCGCGGCGGGCGGGGGTTCTCGCGGTTCAGGATGTCCAGCAGGCGGGCGAGCTCCTCGCGGTCCTGCGCGCCGAGCTTGTCGAAGTAGCTGTCCATGCTGGTTTTGCGCAGGGCCGAGAGCTGGTCGAGCAGCGCCCTGCCGGCGTCGCTGAGCACGATCAGCGTGGCGCGGCGGTCGCCCGGATCCGGGGTGCGCACGACCAGTTCCTTGGCCGCCAGCTGGTCCACCACCTCGGTGGTCGAGCGCGCGGCGATGTGCAGGCGCTCGGCCAGCTGGGAGTTGCGCAGGCCCTGCTCCTCGGCGCGGCCCAGGATGGACAGCACCCGGGACTGGTGCGGGGTGACTCCCGCAGGGCTCAGGCTCTCGCGCCAGCGGCCGCGGATGGTCCGGGATGCCTGGAGGAACAGATCTGCCAAGTCAGGCTTGGACTCATCGGTGTGCATAGGGTCAAGGATAGTGTGTTTTCCCGAACAGTTTCAAGATGGAACCACATAGTGAGGTTACCTCTGGTATTCTGAAATCCCAGTGGGGACAATCATGAAGGGGGCGCCCATGCATCCGATGGCACCAATGGGCGGTGGACGGCCGTCGGCTTCGGCGTCGCGCAGCGCCGACGACAAGAAGTGGCTGGCCGAGCATCCGGTCTCCGTCAAGCGCATCGCCGCGCTCTTCCGCCCGCACCTGGGAACGGTCATCGTGGTGGTGCTGCTGATCGTGGCCTCCTCGCTCATCGGCCTGGCCCAGCCCTTCATCATCCGCGAATTGATCGACGACGCGATCCCGAACCGCGATGTCAACCTGCTGCTGCTCGGTGCCGGCGGGCTGGTGCTGATCGCGCTGGTCACCTCGGTGCTGGAAGTGGTCCAGACCTGGCGGGCCACCCTGATGGGGCAGCGGGTCATGCACGGGCTGCGCACCGGGCTGTTCACCCACCTGCAGAAGCAGTCGCTGGGATTCTTCACGAACTCCAAGTCCGGCGACGTGCAGTCGCGGCTGATCAACGACGTGGGGCAGATGCAGTCGGTGATCACCAACTCGGCGACCAGCATCGCCTCCAACCTCACCACGGTGGTCGCCACGGCCTGCGCCATGGTCGCGATCTCGTGGAAACTGAGCCTGATCTCCCTGGTGGTGCTGCCGCCGGCGATCATCTTGGCTCGGCAGACCGCCCGGCTGCGCCGCGCCGTCACGGGCCGGCGCCAGCGCGAAATGTCGAACCTGACCTCACTGATCGAGGAGCGCCTGAGCATTTCCGGGGTGCGGCTGGCCAAGATCATGGGCACCGGAGCCGCCGACGCATCGGCCTTCGCGCAGTCCAGCCACCGGCTGATCGACCTGGAAATGAAGAGCGCGCTGGCCGGCCGCTGGCGCATGGCGGCCATGAGCATCATCTTCGCGGTGATTCCCGCGGTGCTGTATCTCGTGGCGGGGCTGCCCGCCACCGGCGGGGGGATGAGCATCGGCACGCTGGTGGCCTTCACCGGCCTGCAGGCCGGCATCTTCCGGCCAGTCATGGGGCTGATGCAGATTTCGGTGCAGTGGATCTCCGCGATGGCGCTGTTCGGGCGGGTCTTCGAGTACCTGGATACCGACCAGGCGCTGCCGTTGCCGGAGCATCCGCGCCGGCTGGATCCCGCGGCGATGCGCGGACGCGTGGTTCTGCAGGACGTTGGTTTCCGCTACCCGGGGGCCGCCGCGCCGACGCTGGAGGCGCTGGACCTGGTGCTGGAGCCGGGGACCATGACCGCGGTGGTCGGGGCGACCGGCTCGGGCAAGTCAACCCTGGGTTCGATGCTTCCGCGGCTGCTCGATCCGACGTCGGGGCGGGTGCTGTTCGACGGGGTGGACCTGCGCGAGCTGGACCCGGAGCAGGTAGCCCGGGCGGTGTCGGTGGTGGCGCAGGAAAGCTACCTGCTGCACACCTCGGTGCGCGAGAACCTGCTGTGGGCCGCGCCCGGGGCCAGCGAGGCCGAGCTGTGGCAGGCACTGGAAGCGGCGCAGATCGCCGCCCTGATCCGCTCGCTGCCCGACGGGCTGGACACCGCGGTGGGCCAGCGCGGCCACCGCTTCTCCGGCGGGGAGCAGCAGCGCCTGGCCATCGCCCGCACCATGCTGCGCCGCCCGAAGGTGCTGGTGCTGGATGAGGCGACCAGCGCGCTGGATACCGTGACCGAGGCGCTGGTGCAGCAGGCGCTGGACGAGCTGGCGGTCGGGCGCACCACGCTGCTGATCGCGCACCGGTTGAGCACGGTGCTGCGGGCCGACCGCATCGTGGTGCTCGACGGCGGGCGCATCGTCGAGTCCGGCACCTTCGCCGAGCTGGTGGAGCAGGACGGGCGCTTCGCCCGGCTCGTGGCGAACAGCGAGTTCGCCGACAGGGTTCGCTAGTCCTCGTCGCAGCGCTGCGCGTCGCCGGGGGCGGAATCCTTGCAGGACGGGTCGGGCTCGCAGGCCTCCAGGGCATCGAGGACCTTGGGCAGCGCTGTCCCCAGCGCCGCGCGCTCCTGCTCGTCCAGGGAATCGAACAGCTTTTCGCGGATGAAGGTGACGTGGCTCGGGGCGGCTTCGCGGATGGTCTTCCAGCCGGCCTCGGTCAGTTCGATCTGCTGCCCGCGGCGGTCGGTGGCATCCGAGCAACGGGTGATCATGCCCTTGGCCTCCATGCGGCGCAGCAGGTGGGACAGGCGCGAACGGTCCCAGCGCAGGTTGTCGGCGATGTCCGCCGGGCGCAGGGAGGTGGCGGGCCCCTCGGAGAGCACCGCCAGTACCGAATACTCGCCGGTCTGCATGCTCGAATCCACACTCAGCTGGCGGTCCATCGCGCTGGGGAACTGCCACAGGAATTCGCGGATGGTCCGCCAGAGGGCTTGTTCCTTGTCGTCGAGCCAGCGGGTCTCATCGGCAGCCATGCGTAGGCGCTCCTTCTGTAGGTGGCAGACCCGGTGTGCAGCGGATCATGCAATTATTTGTTGACGCATCAATTATCTCTGGTATTGTTGGATTTAGCAATAGTCGCTGACGCATCAACTAAAGTGTTCGGCGCAGGAACCTTCCCAAGGAGAAAATCTTATGTCGAAGATCGCCATCGTCACCGGATCCACCCGTCCAGGCCGCAACAACATCAGTGTTGCCCAGTGGGTGCTCGAGCAGGCCCAGGCCTTCGGCGGCGCCGACTTCGAGCTCGTTGACATCGCCGACTTCAACCTGCCGGTGCTGGATGAAGCCTTCCCGGCCGCCTACCAGAACTACCAGGGCGAGCACGCCAAGGCCTGGGCCGCCAAGATGAACGAGTTCGACGGCTACATCTTCGTCACCCCGGAGTACAACCACTCGGTTTCGCCGGCACTGGCCAACGCGCTGAGCTACATCAACGTCGAGCTGAACAACAAGGCCGCCGGCATCGTCGGCTACGGCTCGGCACTGGGCGCCCGCGCCATCGAGCATCTGCGTGGCATCCTCTCCGAGCTGCAGGTCGCCCACGTGCAGAAGACCGGCTTGTTCTCCCTCTTCACCGACTTCGAGAACTTCTCCAACTTCAAGCCAAGCGAGCCGGGCGCCGCATCGGTGCAGCCGATGTTCGAGCAGCTGCTGGCCTGGACCGAAGCCATGAATTCGGTGCGCGCCGCAGCATCCGTCAGCGCCTGATTGGACGCTGGCTGGACGCCCTAGCGTTCCAGCGCAAACGGCGGGAAGCTTGTATCGGGCCTCCCGCCGTTTGCCGCATCACCCAAGACCCGGCCCTAGCACGGGCGGCCAAGCCAGAGATTGTGGAGGATCGAGCATGTCGCAGGACTTTTCTACCAAGGGCGCGTATGTCACGGGCAGTGAATTCACGCGCGATACCAACTACATCCAGGACCGCATCGTCGCCGATCCACGGCCGGAGGCCTTCGCGGACGGGATCTTGGAAAGCAAGATCGGGCACCCGAACGCCGCCCTGGGCGACGGCGCCCAGCTCTGGCAGGTTGAAGCCGGCCGCTACCGGCTGGTGGCAGCCCGTGCCTGCCCCTGGGCCAACCGCACCCTGATCGTGCGCCGCCTGCTGGGTCTGGAAGACGCCATTTCCGTCGGCCTGCCGGGCCCCACCCACGACGTGCGCAGCTGGCAGTTCGATTTGGACGAAGGCGGCAAGGACCCGGTGCTGGGCACCGAACGCCTGCAGGAAAACTATTTCAAGCGCTTCGCCGGCTACCCGCGTGGCATCACCGTGCCTGCCATCGTGGATATTCCCAGCGGCGCCGTGGTCACCAACGACTACCCGCAGATCACCTGGGACTTCTCCACTCAGTGGAAGCAATTCCACCGCGCCGGGGCTCCTGACCTGGTCATGGAGGACCGGCTCGAGGAGATGCTCCCGCTGATCAAGCGCATCTTTACCGAGGTCAACAACGGCGTCTACCGTGCGGGCTTCGCCGGCTCCCAGGCCGCCTACGAAGACGCCTACGACCGGCTCTTCACCGCCCTCGACTACCTCGAGGAACGCCTGTCCACCCGCCGCTTCCTCATGGGCGACCATATTTCAGAGGCCGACGTCCGCCTGTTCACCACCTTGGTGCGCTTCGACCCGGTCTACCACGGCCACTTCAAGGCCAACCGCAACAAGCTGATCGACATGCCGAACCTCTGGGGCTACGCCCGCGACCTGTTCCAGACCCCTGGCTTCGGAGACACCGTGGACTTCGAACAGATCAAGGACCACTATTACAAGGTCCACGAGGACATTAATCCGACCCGGATCGTGCCGAAGGGCCCGGACCTGTCCAACTGGCTCGAAGCCCACGGCCGCGAGGAATTGGCGGACAGCGGCCCGTTCCTGAACGGCACCGCTCCGGGCGAAGTCCGCGCGGAGGAGCGCGTCGCGGCAGGCCATAACCCGCTGTACCCGCTGGAAGGGAAATAGCCGGTAGCCTTCGGGCTACTTCGTGAAGTCGAAGCCCTGCTGCTCGCACGCCGCGGCGAACGCCTGGTCGTCGGTGATCACAGGCTGGCCAGCTGCATCGGTCGACACCGCGTTGCGGATCGACTCGGTGGAGGCCGCCGAGCCATGCTCGGCGGCCTTTTGCCGATTCGTCTGGCCGATATCGCCCGGGGCGGTGAGGCTGCCCCCGTAGTGGATGCACGCGGTGCTGCCCTCGGGATCGGCCCGGCGCAGGTCGTCGGGCGACGGGCCCGAACAGCCGGCCAGGCCCAAAATCGCAACGACGAGCATCGGCAGAATCTTTTTCACAGTTCACCATCCTACGGACCTTCGCGCGGGCAGTGGCATGCAAGCGGCGCCGGCGTGGAGCGCAGCCGGCGGCGCCGCAGGAACTTCGGCCTCAACGCACGTCTCTTTAGGCGGCGGGGGAGGTCAGGTGGCAGGATTAAAACCATGACGATCACCGCAGCGGCAGACGGATCAGCCCTAGGAAACCCCGGCCCGGCAGGCTGGGCCTGGTACATCGACGAGGAGAACTGGGCCTCCGGCGGTTGGGACCACGGGACCAACAACATGGGCGAGCTGCAGGCGGTCCTCGAACTCTTCCGCGCCACCGCGCAGAATCCGGAACAGGAACTGAAGATCCTGTGCGACTCCCAGTACGCCATCAACTGCATCAGCAAGTGGATGCCGGGATGGAAAAAGCGCGGCTGGAAAAAGGCCGACGGCAAGCCGGTGCTGAACCAGGAGATCCTCAAGGAACTGGATGCGGCGATCAAGGGCCGCAAGTACACCTTCGAATGGGTCAAGGGCCACGCCGGGCATGACCTGAACGAAGCCGCCGACGACCGCGCCCGCGCCGCGGCCACCGCGCACCAGCAGGGCTCCGCACCGGATCCGGGCCCCGGATACACACCCGGGGCCACCCCTGCCGCGGCATCCGAGCCTGAGCCGGCCGGCGCCGTCGCCGAGGCCCCGGATTCCGCGGCCAGCCAGGATACAGCGGCCACGATCTACGAGCTGGAACTGGGCTTCCTCGATCCGCAGATCCGCACCAGCTTCACCGAGCTGAGCGATTTCCTGCATCCGGGATACCAGGAAGTCACCCGCGCCGGGGGACTGCTGGATGTCGCCACCGTGCGCGCCCAGCTCGAAGCCGGGACGCCGTTGCCTGCCACCGGCGAGGTGCAGGTACTCACCGCCCGCGAGGTCGACCGCGACCTGGCCCTGCTGGCCTACCGCATGAAGGTCGACGACTCGCCGATCCTGGTGGTCTCCTCGTGGTGGCAGCGCACCGAGGGCGGCTGGAAGCTGCGCTTCCGCCAGGAAACCGTCCAGCAGTAGCCGCGGTGGGCCACTGGCGCTCCGCGCAACGGCAAAGGCACGAACCCGGGCTGGGTTCGTGCCTTTGCCTTTGCCGTTGGCGGGGCCGGGGTGCTAGAAGTGCCCCGAAGAGATGTTGCCCTTCTTGTAGTTGATGCGGTTGGCCAGCCAGGTGACGGCCCAGAGCGCGATGCCCAGTGCCAGCAGCAGCCCCGCGATCTCGTACTGCACCCAGTCCGCGCGCGAACGGGCCCACGGGCCGATCAGGAAGGCGCTGGTCGCGGCGCCGAGAATCGGGATGATCGTCGGTGCGCGGAAGGAGTCCTCTGGCGCCTTGTCGCGGCGCAGCACCAGCAGGGCGATGTTCACCATGGTGAAGACCACCAGCAGCAACAGGGCCGTGGTGCCGCCGAGCGAGCCGACGATGCCGCTGTCGGTATCCAGGTTCACGTAGACCACCAGGGCGATGGCCAGCAGCGTGGTGAAGACGATGGACAGCGTCGGGGTGCGGCGCTTGGAATTCACCTTGCCCAGCACCTGCGGCAGCACACCCTGGCGGGCCATGCCGTAGAGCAGGCGGCTGGCCATCAGCATGTTCATCAAGGCGGTGTTCACCACGGCGAAGACTGTCAGGAACGGGAAAATCGCGTCCACCGGCAGGCCCGGGGCGCCGATGCGCACGACGTCCAGCAGGATGCCGGCATCCGGATTCTTCGGGTTCAGCAGGTCGCCGGTGGGGATCACCATGATGATGGTGACCGCGACCAGCATATAGATGACCGCGCAGATGCCCAGGCCGATGAGCATGATGCGCGGGAAGGTCCGGTTCGGGTTCTTGGTTTCCTCGACCAGATTCACCGAATCCTCGAAGCCGACCATGGCGAAGAACGCGATCGCGGTGCCCATGGTGACCGCGGCGAACAGGCTGCGGTCGTCCGGGGTCTCGAAGACCACCAGCCGGCTGATGTCGCCATGGCCGCTGGCAATGGCGCCGATGCCGATGGAGATGATCACGGCCATGATGCCCAGCGAGATCACCGTGAGCACCAGGTTGAACTTGACGCTTTCGCCGACGCCGCGCAAATTGATCAGGGCCAGGATGATGATGATCGCGATGGCGGCGAACATGCCGGCTTCCGGCGTGGTCGGCACGCCCTCGATGAATTGGCCGAAGCCGATCAGCAGGTTCTGCCCGACCAGGGTGGCCGAGGTCGCTGCACTGGTGATACCGGAGCAGGCCACCGTGAAGGCGACCAGGAAAGTGACGAAATGGATGCCGAAGGCCTTGTGGATATACAGGGCGGCGCCGGCTGCATGCGGATATTTGGTGACCAGCTCCATGTAGCTGAAGGCGGTCAGCGTCGCGATGGCGAAGGCCAGCAGAAAGGGCAGCCATGCGGCACCGCCGACCTGTCCGGCGACCTTGCCGGTGATCGCGAAGATGCCTGCACCGATGATGTCGCCGATGATGAGGAACAGCAGGAGTTTGGGGCCGATGACTCGCTTGAGTTCGGCGGGTTGCCCGCCCGGAGTTGAGTCTTCTCGGGTTGCAGTCATAGGCGGATGAGCCTTTCCAATCTTCGATTCGAGCGGAAGAATACGACATATTTTGTTGTCGTCTATTCAATGGGCGAAATCGTTCACTATGCTAACAGCAATAAATGCCTGCTGTTCCGGCCTTTTTTGGAGGGGTTTCCTCCACTTATTGAGAAAGGCTCTTTGAGGAACTTATAGGTGGGGCGTGATCTCGCCGGAAGACACGAATTTCCGCTGCGGCTACTAGTGTTAGTTGCAAAGAGACATTCTTTCGAAGGAATTAGATGGAATCGGTCATTACTGACGACTTTGCTCCGCTCGCGCAGGCGCTGCAGGACCGCGCGGCGGCGGAGGAGGACTATTCGGCCCAGCTGGCGGTGTACCACCGCGGCGCGCTGGTGCTGAGCCACAGCGTGGGGGAGCACCTCTCGGGAGACGCGCTGACCTGCGTGTTCTCCTGCACCAAGGGGCTTAGTGCACTGGTCATCGCGCTGCTGGTCCAGGATGGGCTGATCGATCCGGCCGCCCCGATCACCGACTACTGGCCGGAATTCGGCACCCACGGCAAGGGGAAGCTGAGCGTTGGGGAAGTGCTCAGCCACCAGGCCGGCGTCCTGGGAGTCCCCGGCGGAGTGCCCAGCCGGGTGCTGATGAACTCTTCCGAATACGCCAAGATCCTCGCCACCATGCCGAGCATCTGGCCGCTGGGCCAGAACATCGTGGGCTACCACGCCATCACCATGGGTGTGCTCATGGAGGAACTGGTCCGCCGCGTCGCCGGCAAGGAGTTGAAAGACGTCTTCGAAGAGCGCATCCGCAAGCCCCTGGGCGTCGATGCGTACATCGGGCAGGACGACTCCCTGGAACCGCGCTACCGCGACGTGCTCCCCGGCGCCTCCGCCGAGCAGGCATTCTTCGACCCCTTCTCCCCGGCGGGGTTGGCAGTCAACTCGGCCTCCGGCTTCGCGCTGGACAGCGGCCCGGTCTACAACTGGCACGAGCTGGCCAATGCCCGGCAGGTCCGCCGGCTCGGCCCTGCTTCCATGGGCGGCGTGGCCGATGCCCAGTCGCTGGCGGCCATCTACGCCGCGTCCTTCGGCCCGGTGCCATCGCTCGGCGCCACTCGGGGATTCCTGACCGAGGACACCTGGTCCCGGGTGTCCGCGGAACTCGTCTATGGACACGACCGCACCAGCGGGCTGCTCCAGGCCTTCGCCCTCGGATTCATGAAGGCCACCGCCCGCAACGACTACGGCTCGATCTTCGCCTACGGGCATGACGGGGCAAACTCCTCGCTGGCCTTCGCCGATCCGGCCTACCAGCTGGGTTTCGCCTACATCCCGTCGCGCAACGAGGGGGAGAAGAGCACCTCCATGGGCGTGCAGCTCAGCCAGTTGGCGCGACAGGTGGTTATCGGCAAGATGATGCAGGCCAAGGGCTAGGAGGAAGAACGTGGCAAAGTTTTTGGCAATGGGAGACTCCTTCACCGAAGGAGTCGGCGACGACGATCCGCTGCGCCCGAACCAGGTGCGCGGCTGGGCCGACCGGGTGGCCGAGGTGCTGTGCGCCCGCGGCGACTGGGAATACGCGAACCTCGCGATCCGCGGCAAGAAGATCGGGCAGGTGATCAACCAGCAGATGGACCAGGCGCTGTCCATGAAGCCCGACGTCGTCTCCCTCTACGCCGGCGGCAACGACATCCTGCGCCCCAAGGCGGACCTCGAGGCGCTGATGCGCGGTTACGACAGCATGGTCAAGCGCTTCGCCGATGCCGGCATCACCGTGCTGCTGTTCACCGGCTTCGACACCGTCGACTCGCCGCTGTTCTCCAAGACCCGCCCGCGCACCGCGATCTACAACGAAAAGGTGCGCGAGATCGCTGACCGCTACAACACGCTGGTCGCCGACTATTGGCGCTGGCGCGAATTCTCGGACGTGCGCTACTGGGCGGTGGACCGCCTGCACATGGGCGCCGCGGGGCACACGCTCATGGCCGCCAAGGTGCTGGACGTGCTGGGCGCCCATGGCGTCACGGACGGCAACTGGTCCTCGGATATCGAGCTGCCGGTGCTGCCGGCGGCCGCGGTGAACGCCCGCGCCGAGAAGCTCCGGCAGGACTTGGAGTGGGCCAAGGAATACCTGGGTCCGTGGGTCAAACGCCGTCTGACTGGGACCTCCTCGGGAGACAACCTGAGCGCCAAGTACCCGGACTACATTCGGCTCGGCGCCGAACACGGCTAGGGCGCTTCATGCAGGGGCTCCGGGGCCGCAAGATTGTTTGCAGTTGGCCCCGGGGCAGGTACCATGGGACATGTGTTGTGGGTCATTGGCCCGCAGCCGACGCCATAGAAGGATGGCGGGAGAGACCCGTTCACACCATGGACGGGCGCCGTAGGAGCAATTCCTCCCCAGGAAACTCTCAGGCACCCGTACCGCCATCAAGAGGCAACTCTGGAAAGTAACCGGCCCGTTCCGGTTCACCGAAGGTGCAAGCAACCGGCTTGGTAGGCCGGATGCGTAAAACTCTCAGGTTGTGCAACAGGGATGGGGAGGGACAGCGACCTTCCTTTGGCATGCGCCAAGACAGATCCCCATGGAGACACCTGCACCATGACCATCACGCAGACTTCTGCTAACACGAACAGCGAATTCGTGTCCCGCCACATCGGCCCGCGTCAGTCCGACGTCGAGACCATGCTCCAGACCCTGGGCTACAACAGCCTGGACGAGCTGATCGACACGGCAGTTCCCGCCGACATCCGACAGGATGCCGCACTGGACATCCCGGATGCCCTGACCGAGACCGAGGCACTGGCCCACCTGCGTGAGCTGGCGTCCAAGAACGTCATGAAGACCCAGATGATCGGCCAGGGTTTCTATGACACCATCACCCCGGCGGTCATCCGCCGCAACATCGTCGAGAACCCGGCCTGGTACACCGCCTACACCCCGTACCAGCCGGAGATCTCCCAGGGCCGCCTCGAAGCCCTGCTGAACTTCCAGACCATGGTCATGGACCTGACCGGCCTGCCGATCGCCAACGCCTCGCTGCTGGACGAATCCTCCGCCGCCGCCGAAGCCGTGCTGATGATGCGCCGCGCCAACAAGAAGAAGTCCAACGGCAAGACCGTGCTGGACTCCAACATCTTCCCGCAGACCATCAAGGTCGTGCAGGGCCGCGCCGACGCGCTGGGCTTCGAGGTCGAGGTCGTCGACCTGTCCGCAGGCCTGCCCGAGGGCGAGATCTCCGGCATCGTGCTGCAGCAGCCGGGCAATGACGGCTCGATCGCCGACCACGCCGAAATCATCGCCGCCGCCAAGGCCGCCGGTGCCATGGTCACCGTGATCGCCGACCTGCTGTCGCTGACCATGATCGCCGCCCCGGGCGAGCAGGGCGCAGACATCGCCGTGGGCAACACCCAGCGCTTCGGCGTCCCGCTGTTCTTCGGCGGCCCGCACGCCGCCTACATGGCCGTGGGCAAGGGCCTTGAGCGCTCCATGCCGGGCCGCCTGGTGGGCGTCTCCACCGACGACGCCGGCACCAACGCCTACCGCCTGGCCCTGCAGACCCGCGAGCAGCACATCCGCCGCGAGAAGGCCACCTCCAACATCTGCACCGCCCAGGCGCTGCTGGCCATCTGCGCCTCGATGTACGCCGTGTACCACGGCCCGGCGGGCCTGAAGCAGATCGCCTCGCGCGCCCACAACCACGCCCGAGTGCTGGCCAGCTCGCTGGCAGCCGGCGGCTTCGAACTGGCCTCGCAGGCCTTCTTCGACACCGTGGTCGTCACCGTCCAGGACGCCGAAGGCATCATCGCCAAGGCCAACGAGGCCGGCATCAACCTGCGCAAGGTCTCCGACACCCAGGTGGGCATCTCCACCGACGAGACCACCACCTCGGCCACCGTCAAGGCCCTGGCCGGCGTGTTCGGCGTGGAACTGTCCGCACCGGAAGGCTTCGAGATCCCCGAGGGCCAGGAGCGCACCAGCGCCTACCTGACCCACCCGATCTTCAACACCATCTCCTCCGAGACCCAGATGATGCGCTACCTGCGCCGCCTCTCGGACCGCGACCTGGCCCTGGACCGCACCATGATCCCGCTGGGCTCGTGCACCATGAAGCTGAACTCGGCCGCCGAGATGGAATCCATCACCTGGCCTGAATTCGCTTCCATCCACCCGTACGCCCCGGCCGCGCAGACCGAGGGCTGGCGCGAGCTGATCACCGACCTGGAAGGCCGCCTCACCGCGATCACCGGCTACGCCGGCGTCTCCATCCAGCCGAATGCCGGCTCCCAGGGCGAATACGCAGGCCTGCTGGCGATCTCCGACTACCACGCCTCGCGCGGACAGTCGCAGCGCAACGTCTGCCTGATCCCTGCCTCCGCCCACGGCACCAACGCCGCCTCGGCCGTGCTGGCCGGCATGAAGGTTGTGGTCGTCAAGACCGCAGCCGACGGCACCATCGACGCGGGCGACCTGGACGCCAAGATCGAGGCGAACAAGGACGTGCTCTCCGCGATCATGATCACCTACCCGTCCACCCACGGCGTGTACGACGCCGACGTGCGCGAGGTCTGCGGCAAGATCCACGACGCCGGGGGACAGGTCTACATCGACGGCGCGAACATGAACGCCCTGGTGGGCCTCGCCCAGCCGGGCAAGTTCGGCGGCGACGTCTCGCACCTGAACCTGCACAAGACCTTCTGCATCCCGCACGGCGGCGGCGGTCCGGGCGTCGGCCCGATCGGCGTGGGCGAGCACCTGGTGCCGTTCCTGCCGGGCGACGCCTCGGGCACCTACTCCGAGCGCGACGGCGTCCCTGTGGTCGCCACCGCCTTCGGCTCGGCCGGCGTGCTGCCGATCTCCTGGGCCTACATCGCGATGATGGGCGGCGAAGGCCTGACCTCCGCCACCAAGCACGCGATCCTGAACGCGAACTACATCGCCAAGCGCCTGAACGAGCACTTCCCGATCCTGTTCACCGGCAACAAGGAACTGGTTGCCCACGAGTGCATCCTGGATCTGCGCGAAGTCACCGCCAAGACCGGCGTCACCGCCGAAGACGTGGCCAAGCGCCTGATCGACTTCGGCTTCCACGCACCGACCCTGGCCTTCCCGGTGGCCGGCACCCTGATGGTGGAGCCGACCGAATCCGAGGACCTGGCAGAGATCGAGCGCTTCATCGAAGCCATGATCACCATCCGCCAGGAAATGGAGGAAGTGCTGGCCGGAGTCTACGAGCTGGAGGAATCCCCGCTGCGCCGTGCCCCGCACACCGTGGCTGCAGTGGTCAACAGCGGCTGGGACCGCAAGTACACCGTCGAGCAGGCGGCCTTCCCGGTCGCCAGCCTCAAGGTGGACAAGTACTTCCCTGCCGTGGGCCGCATCGACGGCGCCGGCGGCGACCGCAACCTCATCTGCTCCTGCCCTGCTCCCGAAGCCTTCGAAGACTAGGAACATCGCAATGACTGAAACCATCACCAAGCACACCGCGCTGCACGGCAAGCACGAAGCGCTCGGCGCGAACTTCACCGACTTCGGCGGCTGGGACATGCCGCTGAAGTACGGTTCGGAGCTTGCGGAGCACAAGGCCGTGCGCTCCACCGCAGGCCTGTTCGACCTGTCCCACATGGGCGAGGTCTGGGTCTCCGGCCCGCAGGCCGCCACCGCGCTGAACACCGCGCTGGCCGGCAACTTCGCCCTGATGAAGGTCGGCAAGGCCAAGTACTCGCTGATCCTGAATGAAGACGGCAAGATCATCGACGACCTGATCGTCTACCGCATGGAAGAGTCCAAGTACCTGGTGGTGCCGAACGCAGGCAACGCCCCGGTAGTCGCGGCCGAACTGGCCCAGCGCGCCGAAGGCTTCGACGCTCAGGTGCAGGACGCCTCCGGCGATGAATCGCTGATCGCCGTGCAGGGCCCGAACGCCGAAGCCATTGTGGCCAAGCTCGCCGCCGACGAGGCCAGCGCCGGAATCGTCACCGAGATGAAATACTACTCGGCCGCCTATGTGAAGCTCGGCGGGATCGACACCATCCTGGCCCGCACCGGCTACACCGGCGAGGACGGCTTCGAGCTGATCATCAAGAACGCCGACGCCGCGTCGCTGTGGGACACCATCGTGGAAATCGGCAAGGACCACGAACTGGTTCCCTGCGGCCTGGCCGCCCGCGACTCGCTGCGCCTGGAAGCCGGAATGCCGCTGTACGGCAACGAGCTCTCCCTGGAGCACACCCCGTTCGACGCGGGCCTCGGCCCGGTGGTCTCCTTCAAGAAGGAGGAGAACTTCATCGGCCGCGCCGCACTGGAGGCGCAGCGCGAGCAGACGCCCGCCCGCAAGCTGGTGGGCCTGAAGGGGCTGGGCAAGCGCGCAGGCCGCGGCGGCTACGCCATCGTGAAGGACGGCGCCGTCATCGGAGAGATCACCTCCGGCCAGCCGTCGCCAACCCTGGGCTACCCGGTGGGACTGGGCTACGTCGATGCGGCCTTCAGCGAGGTTGGCACCGAGCTGGAAGTCGATCTGCGAGGTAAGACTTTGCCATTTGTTGTCGTGGAACTGCCGTTCTACACCCGCGCCAAGTAACGTTAAACAAAGAGGGCATAGCCTAACGCCCCCTATTTCCCTTTGGGAGAGGAAAAAAATCGTGAGTAAAGTTCTGTCAACGTTGCGCTACTCGGCCGAGCACGAGTGGATCGACGCATCGTCCCCAGCCAAGATCGGCATCACCCAGATTGCTGCCGACGCACTGGGCGACGTTGTCTACGTAGACCTGCCAGAGGTCGGCGACACCGTCACCGCCGGCGAGACCTGCGGCGAAGTCGAGTCCACCAAGTCGGTCTCCGACCTGTACTCGCCGGTCACCGGCACCATCGTCGAGGTCAACCAGGAAGCAGTGGACAACCCTGCAATCCTGAACGAGGACCCATACGGCGCGGGCTGGCTGTTCACCGTCGAGGTAGAGTCCGAAGGCCCGCTGCTTTCTGCAGCAGACTACGCAAGCGCGAATGGTGGAAACGTCGAGTAATGAGCAACAAGACTTATGAATCACTGGCCCCGGCATCGCTGACCCAGTCCCTGGCTGAGCTGGATCCAGAGGTCGCGGCGCGGATCGACGCCGAGCTGGCCCGCCAGCAGCGCGGCCTGGAAATGATCGCCTC
>SMEN01000480.1_pt1 | contig 17417 bp, 22 predicted proteins | sample 2456271 | NCBI WGS metagenome assembly SMEN01 (sample SAMN10132593, study PRJNA489261) | soil metagenome | isolation source: day1 control-loamy sand soil ammended with raw manure from dairy cow... | place: USA | collected 2015-04-01 | reverse complement strand
CTTTCATCCTACAATAGTGGCGGCTTGAAACTTATCCGACGCTGTAAAGCGTCCACGACGAGCGTACGCTCCTATGGCAACGGATATGAAATCAAAGCAGGATTCCTGCTTGCGCCCATCCCGGCGCCACCCCTATATCTCCCGTTTTTTTCTGTTCGGCCTGGTCTTGTCATTGACCCTGCTGGGCGCAAAATTACGTCATTACGATGCCCTCACTATATTCTGGCCTGCCGAAGCCGTACTGCTGGGCCTGTTCATCCGTCGCCCGGACTGGGCTCATAGTCCAAGCAGCTGGCTAGTCGTTATTCTTGGCTATCTCTGTGCTGAACTGACTGGTGGCATCCCCCTCGCCATTGCGCTTTTGCTGACCTTGGCAAACGTCAGCGGGGTTGGTCTGGCTTTTTGGCTGATCATTCGCAACCCTCGGCTGGATCTGTCCCTGCGCCGCCCCCAAGCCCTGCTATCCCTGGCCGCCTGCTACAGTCTGGCCTGTCTTTTATCGGCTTTGCTGGGCGGCACTGCCCTATATCTACACACCTCTCAAGAGCTTTCTTTAGCCATCCTTTCCTGGATGCTGACTGGCTTGATTTCCTATACCGCCATCTTGCCCGTCATCCTGACAGCCCCGGCCCGGCCCTGGCGACGTTTCCAAGAATACTGGAATGAACCCCATTTGCTGAGCCTGGCGCAATTGGCCCCGGCCTTATCTCTTTTGCTGACCAGCTTGCTGAGCCTGCTCATTGAGGGTCCCGGTTCACTGGCTTTTCCCGTCCTGCCTTTATTGTGGTGCGCCCTGAGTTATTCGCTTTTTACGAGCACCTTATTGACCCTGTTCTATGTGCTGTGGACTTTGTTCGCCCTGAGCCAACCCATGTATTTTCTGCCCAGCCAGTTACATACCTCGTTGGATTTGCTGTCCATGCGCATCGGCATCGCCTCGATTGCACTGTCCTCCATTACGGGTGCCAGCCTGATGTCCGCCCGCAATCTGGCAGTAGAAAAACTCCAGCGACTGGCCCATCACGATGCCTTGACTGGCCTGCTCAATAAACAAGCCTTTTTCCAGCAAGGCCAGACCGTGCTGACTCAGTGCCGCTTAAAGCACATGTCGATCAGCGTGATTGTTCTGGATATCGACCACTTCAAACCTATTAACGATACCCACGGCCACCATGTGGGTGATTTGGCCTTGAGCGCCATCACTCAGCGTATTTCTTTGGCGCTGCGAGACAGCGACTTGTTCGGACGCTTGGGCGGTGAAGAATTTGGTATTTTGCTGCCGGACTGTAGTGCCACTCAAGCCCACGCTGTAGCCGAACGCGTGCGTAAAGGTATTGCCCGACTGCCTTTTGCTCTGGACAACGATCAGCAATTGACCATGACGGCCAGCCTGGGCGTGGCGACCCTGGAGCCCTCCACCCTGGATCTGCATGCCTTGCTGCGCCAAGCGGACATGGCCTTGTACGAGGCCAAGCGTGCCGGCCGGGACCAGAGTTTTTCCTACCATTACTCCGAGGCCCAGACAGGGACTTGACGCTATCCGTAAGCAAACCGATACTGATGTGTCAATACGAAACAAAACATCAGGGAGCAGGGATATGGCGTCAATTCACGGCTCACCCTTGTGCCAAGCATGTCAGAGCTTGCCACAGGGTTTAAGTACCAGCCAAGCGCATGCCGACTTGCGTTTACTGGGGCAGCACCCTCCCTCTGCGAACGGAGCTCACGAAACCCAATACCGCTGCCTTAGCTGCCAGACTCACTGGTTATTGCGCACTAACCGCTGGGGTGTTCCCGAAGGTTTTCGTCTGAAGCCTGTATAGGCAAAGCCGGGCACATGCACTACCATGACCATTTTGTCTGTTAGTGATTCCTGTATGTCTGCCCTGCTGTTTGATACTGAAACCACCGGCACTGCCCAGCCTCAAATCATCGAGGCGGCTTGGCTGCGTTTAAGCGACCCCGCCTTCTTGCTGGTCAATGAAGAGTTTGAGCAACGCTACCGCCCTGATGAAGCCAACACACTGGGCGCCCTGGCTACGCACCACATTTACGACGAAGAGCTGCAAGACTGCCCTTCACATACCGAATTCAAGCTACCCGCCGACACTCAGTACATCATTGGTCACAATGTGGACTATGACTGGGGCGTGGCAGGCCACCCATCGATCAAGCGCATTTGCACGCTAGCCCTGGCCCGTCACCTGATTCCCGGCCTGGACAGCTACAGTCAGTCCGCCTTGATTTATCACATTGATCGCCCTCACGCCCGTGAACGCCTACGCAATGCGCACAGCGCTTTAGCTGACGTGCGTAACTGCCTGTCGCTTTTGCAGCATTTGCTGGGCCTGACACAAAATATCCATAGTTGGGAGCAGCTATGGCAACTGTCCGAGCACGCTCGCATCCCCACTATTTTGCGTTTCGGCAAACATAAGGGCATGGCTATTGCGGATGTGCCACAGGATTACAAAAACTGGCTGCTGCGCCAACCCGATCTCGACCCTTATCTGCTCAAGGCCTTGAAGGTATAAACCTAAACGTTCGTAAAATCCCTAATGGCTGCCCGCCAGCTTATAGCCAATGATGAAGGTCCCAACAAGAACTTCATGAGGTGGCACATGATCGAGGTTGCATACGTCACGAAAGATATGCGTCGGGACCCATACGAACGAATCACCTATTTGGGAGGCACAGGCTGGCAGCGCTCACAACCTGATGTAGTCCAGCACATTGAGCAAGGCCAGGAAGACTATTACATTCTTCTGGATGGCATTCCTGCCAAGCTAATCGTGGCGCTCAGCCGTTTTGGTGCTAAGTACTTGAAAACTGAGCTTGAAGTTGAAGAGCCTCATATTTTGCTCAGTCTACCCAGTCAGGCCGGATAACCCCCCTTCCTTTCACTCCCTGATGCCTGGGGATACAAAAAAACGCGGCTTAGGCCGCGTTTTTTATGTCTGCCAAAGACCTGGCTTAAGGCTTGAGCAAGTGCCACTGACCATTGCGCACCGTAATCAGCTCCCGACCACGCTCGTCAAAACCGCTATGATCCTCGGGCGACATATTGTAGACACCTTGAGTCGCGACCAAATCCCGCGTCTGCTCCAGGGCGTCACGCAAGGCGGCGCGGAATTCTGGGGTACCGGGTTTAGCCTTGGCCGCTGCGCCAGGAATAGCCTTTTCCAACAGCAGGCCGGCATCAAACACATTGGCGCCAAACGTAGCGGGTGCCGAACCATAGCGCTCCGTATAACGCTGGATATAGTCCTGTGCGATAGGCTTGGAAGGATTGTTGTCTGCAATTTCTGGCAAGACCAACATTAAGCTGGCAGCCAAAATCGTGCCTTCGACCTGCTCGCCGCCCAGGCTCAGGAATGCGGGCAAAGCAGCACCGTGCGTTTGATAGATCTGCCCTTTGTAACCTTGCTTAACCAGAGTCACTTGAGGCAAAACGGCCGCTGCACCGGTACCAGCTACCAAGACCACGTCCGGCTTGGCGGCATAAATCTTCAAGGCCTGCCCGGTTACCGACGTGTCCGAACGCACATAGCGTTCCGTGGCCACAATCTTGATATCGTTCGCATCAGCCAATGTTTTAAAGACGCTCAACCAGCTCTCGCCGTAAGCATCGTTAAAACCCAGAAAGCCAGCGGTTTTCACGCCATTATCGACCATATGTTTGACCAGTGCCTGAGCAATGATGTCGTCGTTCTGCGTGGTTTTAAAGACCCATTTCTTTTGCTCGGTCATCGGCAGCACGACCGATGCGGCCCCCACTGGTGCCAGCACGGGTGTGCCCGAGTCGGCAGCAAACTGGATCAGGCCCATAGCATTGGGCGAGCCGGTAGGCCCGATCAACGCGTCGATCTTGTCCTCGGAAATCATCTTCTTGAACAAGGTGACAGTCTGGTTCGGATCGCTGGCATCATCCAGGGAGACGTACTCGATAGTCAGATCCCCCACTTTCGTGGGCAAGAGAGGCACCGTATTGCGCTGCGGTAAACCTACCACCGCGGTAGGCCCGGTGGCCGAGGCGATCACGCCAATTTTTACCTGTGATTGGGCCGGCGTCGCCAGAGCGGCCAGAACAACGGACAAAGCGAAAGCAGTTCGAGTCAATTTCATAATATACAGAGCCAATTAAGCCCTTCCCCCCTAGATATCAGCGCAGCCGCGCCTATATGGATTGATTTGGACATACGATACCCAATTCCCTGTACCGTGGACGCCTTCTTCGGCGATCTTCTCAGGCAGGTCTGCTTACAATTGTACGCGGGCACGCCCAATAAAGTAGTTTATAACGAAGCTACTGTTTACCTCTGATAGAGCGAACCTATGTCACTTCAGCAAATGTTGCAACAAATCCTGCAAAGCGGCCAGAGCACACTGAAACAAGGTCAAGGCCAACTGAATTCATCGGGCCTGGGCAAAAAGATAAGTGAACAGGCTGGCGGTTTTGGCGGTGGTGCGGTCGTAGGCGGTGTCTTGGGCGTGCTGCTGGGCAATAAGAAGTTCCGTAAGATGGGTGGCTCCATGGCTGCCTATGGTGGAGCCGCTGCGCTGGGTGCCCTGGCCATCAAGGTCTACCAAAACTGGCAGGAACAAAATGCGGGTCAACAATCGCCCCCCTCACCGGTGCAAGCGATCCCGCCTGCCCCTCTTCCTTTAGCAGCCCCCCAGCAGGCAGATACTCATGCCATGGCTATCTTGACTGCGCTGGTTTCCGCTGCCAAGGCTGACGGCCATATTGGCGATACCGAGCGCGAATTGATCGAAGCGGAAATCAATAAAATGGCCGCCCCCGAGCAAGCCCGCCACTGGCTGTCACAAGAGTTGCTCAAACCTGTCGACCCTCAGGCCGTCGCCCAATTGGCTCAAACTCCCGAAATGGCAGCCGAAATTTATTTGGCCAGCGTAATTGCGATCGACGAGCAAAGTTATATGGAGCGCGCCTACCTGGAGGAGCTAGCACGTTTACTATCCTTGCCAGACTCCTTGCGTAAAAGTCTGGATAATCAAGTGCAGGCTCTAACGACAGAGTAAATCCGGTACTGGACCTCTTTACCCGAGCGTCCTAGCCGAATGACATTATTTTTCCCCCGAGCAGCACACCCGCTGCCGCTCGATGATTTATCAAGGAAACTGCCCATGAAAAGCACCTTCAAGTTAACGATCAGTTCACTGGCATTAATGGGTCTGGCCGCTTGCGCGGCTCCAAACAACTCTTCCAGCACCGCTGGCTCCACGCGCCATATGGACAAAGAAACCTCATTGCAGGCTTATCATTGGCGCTTGTTTGCCACCACCGGCAAAGACGGCCAGCCCGCCCCTGCCATTCCAGGCAGAGGCGGTGAGCAAGTCACCTTAAACTTCTCCGACAAGATGATGTCGGTAGACAATCTGTGTAATACCTTGGGTAGCGGGTATACCGTCAAGGGTCCCAAAATTAGCTTCACCTCGCCGGTCAGCACCTTGAAAATGTGTGCAGACCCTGAGCTGATGCGCAACGAGCAAGCCGTAGGCAAGCTGTTGCCGACCGCAACGGAATGGAGCATGGCCAAGGCCGACTCCGCACCGGATAATCCCGCCCCAGTGTTGACCCTGTCCTTCAGCGATGGCAGTAAATGGCGCCTGAAAGGCGAACCTACCGCAACCACCCGCTACGGCAGTGAGCCTACTCGCGTGTTCCTGGAAGTGGCGGCTCAGCGTGAAGCCTGCTCGCACCCCTTGATACCTAACTATCAGTGTCTGAAAGTACGGGAAATCCAATACAGCGACTCTGGCGTGAAGACCCAGACCGGCGAATGGATGTACTACTACGGCGATATCGAAGGCTACACCCACACCCCGGGTGTTCGTAACGTGCTGCGTATCGACCGCTACGAACTGAAGGATGTTCCTGCCGATGCCTCTTCCAAGGCCGACGTGCTGGACATGGTGGTGGAGTCCGAACAAGTCAGCAAATAAGTTCGGGTTTAAGGCCGCAAAAAAAAACGGCCCTGAATGAGCTGTCTTTTAAATTGGGGATATATCCAGCTTCTGGGGCAGCTCATTCAGGGCCGTTTTTCATGGTCTCGTTAAGCCCATCACTACTCTTTATCGTCTACCAGCGGGATACGAAAGGGCACCAGTCGAGCCACAAATAGTTACTGACTGCCATGCTTTGAGCCTAGTCAGCAAGTAGCCCCAACAGTAGACTGGAACTGTCCGGATATCATTTTCCACCTCCCTATATATCCGGCTTCTGGCCTTGCTTAACGCGAGGCCTTTTTTTGCCCGCTTTGCTCCCAAAGACCTGAGAAGCCAGAGGGTCAGCGTGCAAGCACAAGCGTCAACACCACAGCAAGCGCAATGCCATACAGAGCCAGTGTGGCCCAAACCTGCTTCCAGCAAACTCAACAACTAGAAGATAGGGCGACGGCACTGGGGCTTACCTCAACGGCCCATAGAATATAAAAAACGCCCCTGCACCAATCAGCGCAAAGCCCACCAGATGATTCAGCGTAAAGCTCTCTTTCAGATACAGCACAGAGAACACCACAAAGACCAACAAGGTGATGATTTCCTGCATGGTCTTTAACTGGGCTGCACTATAGACGGTATGCCCCAGGCGGTTAGCGGGAACCGCTAAGCAGTACTCCACAAAGGCAATGCCCCAACTGATCAGCACCACCTTGAGCAAGGGGCTATTTGGGTATTTCAAGTGTCCGTACCAGGCAATAGTCATGAACACATTGGAGGCCACCAACAGCAAGATAGGGAGAATTTTTGCCATCTCGAATACGGGCATAAAAGCGACCCACGCCGCAACCTGCTTAGTGTAGCGTCACATCAAAACAAGAGATACGGGGAGAATCGGACCGCAATGCAGCCGCACGGACCAAGGGCCCTTGCTTATTGAGCTTCTCTGCTTTTTATCGCAGGCCCCCCACAGCCATGAAAGCGACCATCCAATCAACGCCCTCCATCCCTCCAGGGCACAGGCTCCCTATGGCAATGGGTTAAGGAAGTCCACCTCAATCTCAGGCGGCCGCTGGGAACTAGTATCCACTTCACCAACTAGTTCCACTTTGGTGTTCTCGTCCACGGTTTGCCCTGAAAAATGCTTGGCTTTAATTTCCGCCACAATTTCCCCGGTACCATCAGAAAAAATAAACTTGTCATGAGCAGACTGCCGCAACAACTTTCCCTGAACCCGTACATCTTGATCATCGACCGGATTTTTTAAAATCTCTGCAACCGTCGTCTGGCCAACTTCCGATGGCCCGGTATATTGAGCCGATACCGGAAAGGATAAGATTGCGACCGACAAGCCCACAGCAAAGACCGAACGTACTGTTAAGTGATTGGACATAATGACTCCCAACGTGCATGGCATGAAACCTAACCATAACAGCAGGCATAGTCAGCCCCCTAATAGATAGCACGCTCGTTAGCCGTCTCTTAAGAAACAAGCCTGTCCTTGGGCCGTCGGCCCGTACAATATTAGGCACTGATTGCATTCAAGAAAGCAGTGCCGCTCCTGCTAGCGCCACCTCTACTTCATACCATCCGGAGCAAGGCCCACCAAAGCCAGCTTTTCCCAAACACCCTGCCAACTGCGCTATGACAAGTCTTCAACAACTCGGGCCCCGAATCTGCATTCTGGGCCCGTCCAATAGCGGTAAATCAAGCTTGGCCTATGCAATTGAGGACAAACTGGCCATCCCTGCCGTCCACCTGGATCAATTATTTCACCAGCCCTATAGCGACTGGGTGCCGCGCCGCGAAGCAGAGTTTATCGAGCTGCATCAAGCCGCCATCGCTAAAGACAGTTGGGTGATGGAAGGCAATTACACCCGGCATCTAGCACCCAGACTGGAACGTGCCACCGGTTTTATTGTGCTGGAAGTATCCACCGCGACCAGCTTGCTACGCTACTTTCGCCGCACCCTGTTGGAACACAAACGACAAGGCGCGCTCGCTGGTGGTAAAGACAGTGTGAAATGGCAGATGATCCGCCACATTGCCATCGTTACGCCACCGAACCGACAGAAATACCGGAGTATTTTTGATCAAAGCAGCTTGCCTAAAATCAGGCTGCAGTCCGCACGCGAGCTAAAGCTTTTCTACAAACGCGAAGGTTTAGTGAGATAAAACAGAACACTGCTGGCATGGCCGTGCTCCAGCCCCTCCTTTTACGAGCGTCTGGATTCGTAGACAAAAAGAGCTCTATCCCTCCATTGTGACCTGGAACAAAATACGGATTTTAGCTATTAGATGCTCATGCTACCCTTGGCCATGTATGTTTTTATCCTGCTCGGCCCCTTCGCTAAAACTCAACGTTTTTTAAGCTCTCGATCCACTGTCTCCATCCACGCCTGGTCACAAGGAATTCGTTGTGTGGGCTCTGTCCCATACAAACGTATGTGGACTACACGGCACCACTCACTCGAACCGTAATCAGGGCCATGCCCCTGCCCATCTGACACGGATAGTCTCTGGTCTACTTTTTCCAGCCAGGCTTCACTGCCGACTTCGGCGTTTATCGTTGCACCTTGGCACGCTGCCAGCAACAGCGCAGGGACCAGCATTAAGATTCGCATGATAAAACCCAAAAAGTAAAAGCCTCGGTTATAACAGAGGCAAAAATAGACACGGCCCCAAGACGGCTACCTATCCAAGCAGCAGAGTAAAACACCGACTCTTAACTATCCGAGACAAGCATGAAATGGCTGTTGCTTTGCGCGATCCTCGTCTTGCCTCCTCTCTCCGCTCAAGCAAGAAACACCCCCTGTTCAGGTAAAAAAGGCGGCATCTCGCATTGCGAGGGCGAAGTTTTTGTGTGTCGTGATGGCTCAGCCAGCGGCAGCAAACGTTCTTGCCCTGCCTACACCGGTTCCACGAGCCCTGCCACACGGCCAGCGCGGCAAGCACTACGTTCGACTACTAGTACCTGTTCATGCGCCAGTGACACCTATTGCACAGGTCCTAGAGGCGGTCGTTACTGCGAGACAAGCACCGGCAGCAAACGTTATCAACGCAAGTAAGTTTGTCCAGCCGGACTAACAGTTTCCTTTTTTAGCTTGGCCAGGGGGGCAGTGTCTCTGGCCATAAGTGCCATGACCATCAGGGTCGACAACGACCGAACCGCGAGGGGTATACACCGCACAGGCGGACAGAATCGACACCATCGCCAAGCACGCCAGGAATTTCATAGTCTTTCTCCGATATTAAACCTGCTCATTTTGCACCCACAGCGAAGAACCAGGTGCTACTAATAGCGGATAAATAGTGACAATCTATCAAACCGCTAAAGCCCCGCCCCCAGTACTTGAAAACTAGGCATAAACACAGACTTTATGTAATAATTGCGAGCTTGTCGCCCCTCTAGCTCATGCCTGGTTAGAGCAGCGGACTCATAATCCGTTGGTGCCGTGTTCGACTCACGGGGGGGGCACCAGTATTCATGCGGGTTTCATTGAAATTTTGAATCTCGCGCAAAATATCAGTGGGGGAAATTTTGACGCCCCGACACGTTGCCCGCCATAGAGCGGGCTTTTTTGCGATCGGGGTTCTGCCTGTGCCCGGCACACGGGCGACAAAAAACGCGTCAAAATCACCAAGTGGCTGGGACCTGCCCTACCCTTAACTACCACCAAGCTCGTTCAATATGCCGTGCTATCCACACTAAATATCTGTAAGTACACCAACAACAATTGTTAAACATTGTGTGAAGCAATAACCCTTTCCCGCCTAGTCATTAAAATCCACACTCTTTATATAACTAGAAGGGGAAGTTCATGACTTTTCGTATGGGTGCATTAGCCGCTATGCTGGCCATCGCTGGCCTGACCGCAGGTTGCCAGACAATGGATGTGGGTGGCATGGTCGGTGCGGGCAGCAAAGCGATTCAGGCTTTCAATTTGTCCGATCAGGAAGTAGTCGCATTATCTGATCAGTCCTGCCAGCAGATGGACACCGAAAACAAAGTGGCCAGCGCCAATAGCAAATACAACAAGCGCCTGCAACGTGTCGTCAAACCGTTGACGAAACAATTGAATGGCCAAACTCCTAACTTCAAGGTTTACCAGTCACCGGAAGTCAACGCCTGGGCTATGGCTAACGGTTGTATCCGTGTTTACGCCGGTCTGATGGACAAGATGAGCGATGATGAGCTGCGCGGCGTGATCGGCCACGAAATGGGCCACGTTGAACTGGGCCACAGCAAAAAGGCCATGCAAACGGCCTACGGTCTGTCGGCTGCTCGTGACGCGGCGGCTGCCACCGGCAACGGTCTGGTGACTCAGCTGAACTCCAGCCAATTGGGCGAGCTGTCCGAAGCGTTCCTGAACGCCCAGTTCTCGCAATCGCAAGAGTCCGATGCTGACGACTACTCCTTCGATCTGCTGACCGAACGCAAACTCAAGACCCAAGGTCTGGTTAGCGCCTTCGAAAAACTGGCTGCCCTGGACGGTGGCGAGAGCAGCGCAATGAGCTCTCACCCCGGCTCCAAAGAACGTGCACAACGTATGCAACAGCGTATCGACGCGGCCAAGTAAGCCGGTTCGACGCAGCTAAACGCATGCACATACCCCGTCCGCTGTTGCGGGCGGGTTTTTTATGCCGTGATCCGTTACTTTTCGTCGCGGCAGACGCTCTAAACCTCAAACGACTTTCAGGTATGCTTGTGACATTCTTTGGTCTTGGCAGTCACGCTCTTGAAAAAGTCCCCCTCTTCAAAAAACACCTGCCTCTGCGGCAATCCCAAACAATACGAAGCCTGTTGTGGCCCCTGGCATCAAGGCCCGCAGTACCTGCAAGCCCCCGATGCCGCTACCCTGATGCGCTCACGTTACAGCGCCTTTGTGCGCGACGATCTGGACTATCTGCTGGCCACCTGGCACAGTTCCACACGCCCTCACTCTCTGGAAGCCAATCCAGACGGCTTGCAATGGTTAGGCCTGAATGTACGTCGGCATGAGCGTGTTTCGGACACCCAATCCATTGTGGAATTTGTGGCGCGCAATCGTTTGAATGGCCGCGCCAATCGCCTGCATGAAGTTAGCCGTTTTGTATTTGAGCAGGGCCAGTGGTTTTATGTGGATGGTGACTTTTCATGAGTCAGCCCCATGGCTACGGGCCAGTTAAGCAGGTACATGGCCTAGGTCTGCCCCTATCTCTCTTGCTGGAAGCGGACCCCAGCGCTCTGATGGCTACCGGGATACGCCTTATGCTTGGCAAATTAGCGATCAAGGGCAAACCGTGGCGGCCGCCATTGCGCAGCAAAGAAATCCGCAGGACTGGGAACTGATGAATATTGCTGTCTTGCCCGCGCATCAAAGCCGTGGGCTGGGTGCACAACTGCTGTCCACCTTGATCCGCTCGGTGCGCGAGCAAGGCGGACAGTTTTTATATGTCGCCACCGGCACAATAGGCTACCCGCTGTGTTTTTATCAACGAGCGGGCTTTCGGGTGGTGGCGGTAGAGCCTGACTATTTCCTGCAACACTACGACGAGGCCCTGTTTGAAGACGGTCTGCAGCACAAAGATCGTCTGATCCTACGCCTTGCCTTGAACTAAAGAACGGCCTGCTGCCGTCCCTTCCTTCTGATTGATATGCTGAGCACCTTAAGTAATTTTGCGGAGCAAGCCACCGCGCTGATCAGCGCCCATCCTCAATGGGTTGCTCCGGCCGTTTTTGCCTTATGCCTGATTGAGTCCCTACCCTTTCTAGCCTTGATTGTGCCCGGTACCGCCATTCTCCTGTCGGTCGGGGCCTTGGTAGGCGCGGGTGACATCAATTTGCTGCCGGTTTGGCTGGCGGTGATGCTGGGTGCAGGCATAGGCAATGCCATCTCCTTTTATCTAGGCCAGCGTTACGGCGGCAATCTATTCCATTTTGAGTGGGCCCGCAAACGCTTGCATCTGTACGCCAAAGCGCAGGCGTTTTTTGCACGCTGGGGATGGTTTAGTATTGTGGCCTGCCGTTTTATTGGCCCCTTACGCTCGACTGTCCCTTTAATTGCCGGCACCTGCGCCATGTCGCCCGTCAGCTTTCATCTGTCTTCCTGGGCGTCAGCCGGCTTATGGGCCAGCGTCCTGCTACTGCCCGGCTGGTTCAGCTTCCAACCCTGATTTTCAATGACTCCTGTAAGCCTCGCCTACCTGCATTTATTTATTGCGATTATCTTCGAGATCATCGCCACCAGCCTGTTGCAACGATCCGAACAGTTCACGCACCTGCTTCCCAGCTCATTCACAATCCTGTTCTATGCTGGGGCTTTTTACTTCTTGTCCCTTAGCCTGCGGGTCATGCCCGTGGGTATCGCCTATGCCATCTGGAGCGGCGTGGGCATTGTGCTGATTTCACTGATTGGCTGGGTGGTCTTCAAGCAAAAACTGGATCTGGCCGCTATGATTGGCATCGCGTTTATTGTGGTCGGCGTGCTGATTGTGAACCTGTTCTCCAAAGCTGTCGGCCACTAAGCCCGATTGCCATGACACCACACCCTAGCCTTACTGAAAAACATGATTGCCTTGATTCAACGGGTACGCCAGGCCCAGGTCGATATTGAAAACCAAACCATTGCCAAGATCGGTGCCGGTATGGCCGTGCTGGTCTGTGCCGAACACGGCGACACCTCCGTGCAAGCCACTCGTTTTCTGGACAAATTATTGGCCCTGCGCATCTTCTCAGACGAACACGGCAAGATGAATTTGAACCTGCTGCAAGCGGGTGGCCAGCTATTGCTGGTCAGCCAGTTCACCCTGGCTGCCGATACGCGCAAAGGCAATCGGCCTGGTTTCAGCCGCGCCGCCCCCGCCGCTATCAGCCAGCCCTTGTTTGATGAACTGGTTTCCCTGGCCCGCGCACGTCTGCCCGGTACGCAGTGCGGTGTCTTTGGTGCCGATATGCAGCTGAGCCTGACTAATGACGGCCCGGTCACGATTCCCCTGCATATTCCCCCAAACGCGGACCCAAGCTGACATTTGCCTTAAAGAAGCGACATCCCTATAATTGCGCAGGGTGTTTTGCTGGCATTGTGTAGCAAGGCAGGTTAAATACATACGCAAGGTCGGGCCGCCTTGTGGAGATTGGCCGACCATGTCCCACCCTTCCCCCGGCGCACCTTTACCGCGCGCCCATGTTCTAACCCGCCAGCTACAAGCACAATTGCAGCGCCTGCTGCATATCGAAGCCCTAGGCGGTGTCGTTTTATTGCTGGCTGCTGCCCTGGCCCTGATCTGGGCCAATTCGTCTTTTGCAGACAGCTATTCGGCCTTGTGGCATACCCAAGTTACCTTAGAGCTGGGTTCCTGGCGCTTCTCGCAAGATCTGCACTTTGTCGTCAACGACATTTTGATGACCCTCTTTTTCCTGGTCGTCGGGATGGAGATTCGCCGCGAGATTCATGATGGGGCCTTATCCGACTGGCGCTCAGCCATGTTGCCCATCTGTGCCGCCTTGTCAGCCATTACCTTGCCTGCCCTGATTTACGCGGCCATGAACCCCGACCCTCAAGTCTTGATGGGCTGGGCGATTCCTACCGCCACAGATATTGCCTTCGCCGTTGGTGTACTGGCTCTGTTGGGGCGCTCGCTTCCCCCCAGCCTTCGGGTTTTCTTGTTGGCACTGGCCATTATTGATGATTTGGTCGCCATCCTGATCATCGCCTTCTTTTACTCGGGCGGCCTGGATTACAGCGCCTTTCTGATTGCTGGCGTGGGTGTCGTGGCGGTGCTGGGTCTGCAAAAAATAGGCATAGGCTCGGCCTGGGCCTATGTCGTTCCCGGTGCCGTTCTCTGGTTTGGGTTGCTGAAAACCGGCGCACACCCTACCTTGGCCGGTGTCGTATTGGGCATGATGAGCCCCGTGCGCGCCCTGCCTCTGCCTCGCAAGGCACGTCACCTGAATCTGGAACTGGCTGCCAAGCTGGAAGGCCAGCACGATACCCAAGAAATCATGCACACCCTACAGAAAATGCAGCTGGCCCAGCGCGAAATTCTGCCCCCGGTACAGCGTATTCCTGCTTTGCTGCACCCCTGGGTGGCCTTTGTGATCATGCCGGTGTTTGCCCTGGCCAATGCCGGAGTCAGCCTGAATGGCTTGAACTTGGATGCCAGCGGCGCGCAAAGTGCCTTGTTCGGGGTAGCGATCGCCCTGATTGTGGGTAAACCGCTGGGCGTCTTGCTGGGCACCTGGCTGCCGGTGCGTTTGGGCCTGTGCAAGCTACCTGCCGGCATGGATTGGGCTGGCGTGACGCTAATCGGCCTGCTGGCTGGTATCGGCTTTACCATGTCCATCTTCGTGGCCAACCTGGCCTTTGGCGAACCCGTACTGCTGGATGCTGCCAAGCTAGGCGTGCTGTGCGGCTCCTTGGCCTCGGCAGTGTTGGGACTGGGCTGGGGTCTGATCGTCCGTCGTCGCTATCAACAATCCGCCGTCACGGCCTACAGCCAGGCATAACAAAAAGGCCCAAGCTAGCTTGGGCCTTTTCTTTATTGTTGAACGATATTAATCAATCGTCAGTACACGCTCGTTCAGGACACGACGGCAGTCCATTTCGTACTCCAGGTCCTTGACCGGCGGGCGGGCCAGATGCCAGCCCAGGCCGTGCTGAATCGCGCCACGGCTGGCCAGCTCACTGGCCATGAAGGGATGCAGATTGTGAACGGTGTAGGCATGCACAGCAGTCGTATCTGCCCATTCGTGCTCCAGCACACTTAAGCGACGTTCCATTTCACCTAACACCCACTGTGCCTTTTGCAGCAGGCCTTCCGGTGATACATCCTGATAAGCCACGATGCTGTCTATATAGTCACCGGGGGTTTCTGGCACTTCGCAGCTACCGGCAATCACAAAGGTGGACTCTTCAATATCGGTTTCGACCGTGTAGCTGAATGCATAAAAGCTGGGCTCATCCGGAGCGCCGACCAACGGGGACACATTGCTGCGAGCCACAGGATTATGCTTGCCTTTGATCAGGCCCCAATCCTCCAGTGTTTCCAGATACAGCGCATTGAACTGGTTGAACGCGCTATCGCTAACGGGCTCGGGCGAGCGCAGCTCGCACGCGCACAGGGCCGTCAGCGGGCGTTCCTCGGCTTCGAGCACAGCCTGAATCAAATCAAAGCCTTCTTTCAGTGGTACAGGCGCGGAAAACACGACCCGACAGATCTCGTAGCCAGGCTGAGCAGCCACTCCGCCCGAGAAGCGATTCACGCCGGTCGGAATGAAGCGGTAATTGCCTTTGTCAAAATTAATTGCATTGCTCATGGTTGTTCCTGATCTTGTAGCGGACGAAGTCGCCCTAGCGTGAAAATTTCTGTTCTGCAGGTGGGGCGAAAGCGGGCACTATAGCATCGACTGCCCCACAAAAAAGCCCGCAAACCAGGTTCGCGGGCCTTTTTACATTCCTAGCGGCTATTTATCGAACGATCGTGATCGCTTTGACATCCACTTCGGAGGTTCCTACGATGGCCTTGTCCATCTCGCCAACGATTTCCACGGTCGTGTTAGCATCCACGGGCTCTTTGGGGAAAATCTTGTCATCAATCTCGACCTGGATCTCACCGGTCTCGTCCGCGAACATATAGGTTTCGTTAGACACCTTGCGCACTAACTTGCCACGCAAAGCCACCGGATCGTCATCCTTGGCGTTTTTGGTGACTTGTTCAACATTAGTGAACGTTTTCTGGCTAGAAGGGCCCACATATTGCGCTTGAGCCATGGGAACAAGGGCTCCACCCATCAATATAGTCATCGTCAGGGCTGTCAGTCTGGTCTTCAAATCCATAACATGCTCCACTGGTAAGAACTGCAAGTATCCTAGCACCAATCCTGCCAATGACCTGCAGCACACGCAGACCGTTACAAGATCCCCACTACTTTTTTGTAACTCCCCAAACACAGCCCAACATCCCATACTTGCGCGCCCACTGGAGTATTGCATGTCCAAGCCCCCATCCACAGACTTACTTGGCCTCCAAATTCCCATTGCCGACATTGCGCTAGCCTTGAACCAGCTGGAGCGGCGCCCAGCCCTGGCAGCGGCCCAGGAGCTGGATAACGAACGGCTCCAGGCTTTGCTGGAAACGCCTGAACTGCGTTGGGCCAGTGCCATTTTGTTGGAGCTGACCCGCCCGGAGCGGCTGCCAGTGCTGGAAACGTTGGCCGAAGACCGGATGGCCGATTTGCTGCAGGACCTGGACCACCAGGACCAGGAGCAGATTCTGGGCCGTCTGACCCAGCCTACCCGCACCTCCATCATGCGGCTGATGCACTACCCGGCTGATACCGCCGGCGGCATCATGACGACCGAGTTCCTGCAGGTCCCCATGAGCTGGAACGTGGCACAGACCCTGCAACATATCCGAGAAGTGGAAAGCACCCGCGAGACGGTCTACGCCATTTATGTAGTCAACGAGCTGCAGCAATTGGAATTTGTGGTGCCCTTGCGCAAACTTGTGTGTGCCGACCCGCAAGCAGCCCTGACAGAGCTCTGGAGCGGGGACAGTCCCATCGCTGTCCAGGCCCTGACCGATAAGGAAGCCGTCGCCCAACTGATTCGCCGCCACGACTTTTTAGCCATCCCTGTCGTGGATGAGGCCAATGCCATCATTGGCATTGTGACCGTGGACGACGTGATCGACGCTTTGATGGATGAGGCCGCCGAGGACATGAACCGCTTCGGGGGTGCCGAACATATCGGCAAACCCTATTTACAAGCGGGCTTTAGCACCATGATCCGCAAACGGGGCGGCTGGCTGGCTGTTCTGTTCCTGGGTGAAATGCTGACTGCCAGCGCCATGCAGTACTACGAAATACAGCTGGAAAAAGCCGTCGTCCTGGCTATGTTCATTCCCCTGATCATGAGCTCCGGCGGGAACTCCGGCTCGCAGGCCACTTCCTTGCTGATTCGTGGCCTGGCACTGGGCGAAGTCCGCGTAGGCGATTGGTGGCGTGTTTTGCTGCGTGAGTTGCCTGTGGGCCTGGTCCTGGGCACCATGCTGGGGGCCATCGGTTTCATCCGTATCGAAGTCTGGCAACATGTGGGCCTGTATGACTATGGCGAACATTCCCTGCTGATTGCCTTTACGATCTGGCTGGCACTGGTGGGGATTGTGACCTTTGGTTCATGTATTGGCTCCATGCTGCCCTTCATTTTGCAACGGGTTGGTTTTGACCCGGCCAGCGCCTCAGCGCCTTTGGTGGCAACACTGGTGGACGTGCTGGGTCTGGTCATTTATTTCTCTGTGGCAGCTATGTTGCTGACAGGAACCTTGCTTTAGCCATGAAATTTTTTGTTCAATCCATACAAAAAATTGCACAGCTTGAGACAAACTCGGTAACCTATCCGGATTTTACCGTTACATCCCTCCTCTAAGACTGAGGGAGCCCGACACATTTAGTCTAACTTGGCCCTGCGGGGCCG
>SMEN01000244.1_pt1 | contig 17473 bp, 17 predicted proteins | sample 2456271 | NCBI WGS metagenome assembly SMEN01 (sample SAMN10132593, study PRJNA489261) | soil metagenome | isolation source: day1 control-loamy sand soil ammended with raw manure from dairy cow... | place: USA | collected 2015-04-01 | reverse complement strand
ATGGTCACGATTTTCGTGATGTCTAATCTTTACGGCACCTATTATGTCCCAAGCCAGCTCCACACGTATCGCTCCCAGTATTTTATCGGCCGATTTCGCTCGTCTGGGCGAAGAAGTCCGCAATGTTATCGCTGCGGGCGCCGATTGGGTCCACTGCGATGTCATGGACAACCACTTTGTACCCAATCTGACCTTCGGCCCCATGGTCTGTGCGGCGCTGCGCCCCCACACGACGGCTCCCATCGACGTGCACCTGATGGTGGAACCTGTCGATGCCCTGATCCCCGAGTTTGCCAAAGCCGGTGCCAACTACATCAGCTTTCACCCTGAAGCCTCGCGCCACGTGGACCGCACCCTGTCGCTGATCCGCGACCACGGCTGTAAGGCCGGCCTGGTATTTAACCCGGCCACCCCCTTGAACTGGATGGATCACTTGATGGACAAGCTGGACCTGGTTTTGCTGATGTCGGTGAACCCCGGCTTTGGTGGCCAGAAATTCATCCCCAGCGCGTTGGACAAGCTGCGCCAGGCACGTGCCCGTATTGACGCCTGGACGGAGCAAGGCGGCCAACCCATAGTGCTGCAAATCGACGGCGGCGTGAAAATCGACAATATTGGCGCCATTCGCGCGGCCGGTGCAGACACTTTTGTGGCTGGCTCGGCCATTTTTGGTCAGCCCGATTACGCTCAAGTCATCAGCGAAATGCGCAAAGAGATTGCGCTGGCCGAAAAAGCCTAAGCCTCAGCAGCCGCCCCTAAAATCTACGCTTGCAGCAAACCTGCCTTCTGGCAGGATTACTGCAAGACCGTATTGCAACTGAAGTTTTCTTGTCGAACCGGATTGTCAGGGCGTCGTCGCTCTACAAACAGCGCATTGCCCTGAACCCGCTTGGCCTGCGCCTTGGCAGAACTGGCCAGCTCTGCAATTAAAGAGCCCGAATACAATTCGGGCTCATCAACGGTGACTACCCCCAGGGACAGGCTCACTAGCGGGTGAAACACCTGCACTCCTTGACGATTCTCAGCCAGATACCCACCTGCTTGCCGATGCTCTTGCAAGTACAAGGCCTCTAGTTCCGTCGCCAGTTCGTCCAGAATCCCTTGGCAACGCTCGGCCCAATCGGAACTGGTGAACACCAAAATGAAATCATCCCCGCCCACATGGCCCACAAAATCCATACGTGCCACAGCATGACGCGTAAAGAGCTCGGCCATCGTGCGCAGCAACTCATCCCCTTTTCGATAGCCGTATAAATCGTTGTAAGGCTTGAAATGGTCCAGATCGGCGTAGCACACCGCAAAGTTCTGGCGATTGCGCAGCAAGCTATCAATATGCTCATCAATAGGCACATTGCCCGGCAACTGCGTTAAGGGGTTGGCGTAGCGGGCCGTCATGATCTGAATCTGCGTGATCTCCCGCATCAGCTCCACGCTGGAGCCCAGGCCCAAATACTCGCCCGCCCCCGTAATGATGAAACCATCGCTCAAGGCATCCCCGGCTCCTTGAGTCATCAGCGTTCCCAACTCCAGCAAACTGGTGTCGCAGTCCACAATCAGCGGCGGGGTTTCAATGAACAAAGAACAAGGCTTATTGCCATACAGCTCACGGTGATACGGGCGGGCCAATTGGTCATACAGCTGGCTGCGGCGCAAAATCCCCGTGGGCCTGCCATCTCGCAACAAGGCCACTGCACTCAAATCCGGATGGCTTTGAAACAGCTCATAAACACGATTAGTAGGGGTGTGGTCCGGGACTGCAGGCGCTGCACGCAGCAGTCGCCGCACACTCATGGCATCGCGGCCTTGCACCTGACGCTGCGCCCGCTGGTTTAAGGGCCCGAACAGAGCAGCTTGCACCGGTTCCAACTGAGGCGGGGGATTGGGCTGTGGGCGACACAGCAAATAACCTTGGCCGCAAGCTACCCCCAAGTAACGTAAGGTGCGTAATTCAGCACTAGTCTCGATGCCTTCGGCAATGACGATGGAGTGAGCATGGCTGGCTATATCGCAAATGGATCGCACCAACTGCTGCTTGAGCACATCGCTATCAATGTCCCGCACAAAGTATTTGTCGATCTTGACGTATTCGGGGCGCAATTCCGACCATAAACGCAGGGAGGCATAGCCTTCACCCAAATCATCAATGGCAAACTGCAAACCTTCCTGCCGGTAAAGCTCAATGGCCTGATTTAAATAGTCATAACTGTCCGTGCGTTCCGACTCGGTCAGTTCAACAACGACCCGGCTCCAATCAATGCCTTCCAGCTGCGGCATCCCTGTACGAGGTTCAATGCGGGCCGATGGCAACATGCGCATCACCACATCCGGGCTGGAATTCAAAAATAGTTTGCCCAGCAAGCCCTGGCGATTAAAACTGTTGATCAGGGTGTGACAACACAGCTCTTCCAAATCCCATAAGCGCCCGCACTGCCGAGCAGCATCAAACAAGGCTAATGGCGAATAAAAACTGGTGTCCTTCGGCCCCCGTATCAAGCCCTCGTAACCCAGAATAAAGCCCGACTTCAAATCAACAATGGGCTGAAAGACGGGCGTAACTTGTTTTTCTACGAGAATCTGATGAAATGTATCGAGCATCATACTTCCGCTCCTAGGGCCTTTCTGAACGGACAATCGAAAGCCAATCTTGTACCAAAATACGGTTTGCTCACTAAATCGATAAGCCCGTGTGCAGTAAGGAGCTTTATCATGATGAATCAAACGAGATTAAAACCCGACATCCCGAAACCTTTTTCTGCTCGACATTAACAGGAATTTGACAATATTTTGTCACAAGTTCGCTACAAAAAGATGAATATTTTCTCTGTACTGTTTGATTTGGACGGCACACTGCTCGATACCATTCCCGATTTGGCCTCCGCATGTAACTCCATGCGTGTAGACCTGGGTTTACCCGAACTCCCAGTAGAGACTATTGCCACCTTCGTTGGTAAGGGCTCGGAAAACCTGGTGAAGCGTGCACTGACCGATCTGCCAAATCCGCCTGAGAACCAGTCCCAGGCCTTGGAATCATTTTATTACCATTACCATTTGTGCAATGGGCGGCACAGCCGCCTGTATCCAGGTGTACTAGAAGGATTGGATGATTTTCAAAGCCAGGGAGTGCGTCTGGCGGTCGTCACCAACAAGCCAGAACAATTCGCCCGTCCTCTGCTGGAAAAAACCGGGCTGGCCCATTATTTCGAGCTGATTGTGGGTGGCGATACCTGCCCGCGTAAAAAGCCCGATCCCATGCCATTTCTCCATGCTTGCGAGCAGATGCAGATCGATCCGGCCCAAACTTTGGTGGTGGGCGACTCAGTCAATGACGCCCAAGCAGCACGGGCTGCCGGGATACCCGTCCTGCTAGTCCCATATGGATATAACGAGGGCTTGGATGTGCAAAGCCTGGATTCCGATGGTATAGTTGCCTCTATTGCCGACGCAGCCATGTGGCTGCGCAACAAACGCAACACCATATTTACGTCATAAAATTCATGTCTACTCGCACTCACGCATCCACTATCTACGGCGCTTATTGGCGCTGGTGGCGTTCGTGTATCGGGTAGATATAACCTTGAAGTCTGGCGTCCCTGCAAAGTAGTACACAGCGGATCGCCTCCAGGAAATAAGCCCGGTAATCACAACGACCGGGCTTTTTTTTGTTTCTGTCCGGCTCGTCGTACCCACTGACCCTCGAGATCCAAATGACAGAAATAGAATTCAATGCCCTAGCAGCAGAAGGCTTTAACCGAATCCCCCTGATCGCGGAAACGTACGCCGATCTGGATACGCCCCTGTCCATTTATCTGAAACTGGCACACAACGGCCCTGAAGGCGGCCGCTACAGCTGCCTGATGGAATCGGTTGTGGGCGGCGAGCAATTCGGTCGCTACTCCTTTATTGGCTTGCCAGCCCGTACCGTGATTCGCAGCTACGGCCGCCACACAGAAGTGCTGCACGATGGCAAGACCGTCGAAACGGTAGAAGGCGACCCGCTGGAGTTCATCGAACAATTCCAGGCTCGCTTCAAAGTGGCCCTGCGCCCCGGCCTGCCCCGTTTTGCGGGTGGCCTGGCCGGCTACTTTGGCTACGACACCGTGCGCCACATCGAACCGTCCCTAGGTCTGAACCGCAAGCCCTTCCCGTCCGATCAGGAAGAAGGCGTGCCTGACATCATGCTGCTGCAAGTGGACGAACTGGTAATTGTGGATAATCTGGCCGGTCGCACCTACTTGCTGGTGTACGCCGATCCTGCCCAGCCTGAGGCTTACGTACAAGCCAAGCGTCGCCTGAAAGAATTGCGCGAAAAACTGCGCTCGCCGGTGGTGATTCCTTACGCCTACGCCAGCATGCAGACCGAATGCGAACGTGACTTCGACAAAGAGGACTACCTGAAAGCCGTCGCCCGCGCCAAGGAATACATTGCCGCTGGCGATCTGATGCAAGTCCAGGTTGGCCAAGTCATCACCAAGCCCTTCCGCGATTCGCCGCTGTCCCTGTACCGCGCCCTGCGTTCGCTGAACCCCTCGCCCTACATGTACTTCTGGAACTTTGAAGACTTCCAGGTGGTCGGTGCATCGCCAGAAATTCTGGTTCGCCAGGAAGAGCACCGTCACGAAGGCCGCAATCAGGAACGCGTCACCATTCGCCCCCTGGCCGGTACCCGCAAGCGCGGCGCCACCCCCGAGGCCGATGCTGCTTTGGCCGCCGAGCTGAAATCCGACCCCAAAGAACGCGCTGAACACCTGATGCTGATTGACTTGGCCCGCAACGACATTGGTCGTATCGCCAAGACCGGCACGGTGGAAGTGACCGACACCATGACCATCGAGCGTTACTCCCATGTTCAGCACCTGGTCTCCAACGTCTGCGGCGAGCTGCAAGACGGCATGAGCCAGATGGACGTGCTGCGCGCCTCCTTCCCGGCTGGCACTTTGACGGGTGCCCCCAAGGTGCGCGCCATGGAAATTATTGATGAGCTGGAACCCGTGCGCCGTGGCGTTTACGGTGGTGCCGCCGGATACCTGAGCTACTCAGGTGAAATGGATCTGGCCATCGCCATCCGCACCGGTGTCATCAAGGACGGCATGCTGTATGTACAAGCGGCTGCCGGCGTTGTCGCCGACTCCGACCCCGAAAAAGAATGGCAAGAGACCGAAGCCAAAGCCCGTGCGGTTATCCGCGCTGCTGAACAAGTGCAATTCGGTCTGGACGAGCCCATTTAATCGCCCCGCAGCCACCCTTTTTTTGCCGGAGTATTCCCATGCTGTTCATGCTCGATAACTATGACTCCTTCACCTATAACCTGGTCCAGTACTTCGGAGAATTGGGCCAGGAAGTGGTGGTACGACGCAACGATCAAGTCACCCTTGAAGAGATCGAAGCCCTGAACCCCAGCCACCTGTGCATCTCGCCCGGCCCTAAATCCCCTTTGGATGCGGGCCTGTCAGTCGCACTGATCCAGCACTTTGCAGGAAAGCTGCCGATTCTGGGAGTCTGCCTGGGCCACCAGGCAATCGGGCATGCTTTTGGTGCACGCATCATCCGTGCGCAGCAAATCATGCATGGGAAAGTTTCCCCCATTAGCCACCAGGGCACAGACTTATTTACCGACCTGCCTTCGCCCTTTAACGTCACCCGCTACCACTCTCTGGCGATCGAGCGCGACAGTCTGCCCGCTTGCCTGCACGTGACGGCACAAACCGAAGATGGCGAAATCATGGGTATCCGGCACCGCGAACTGCCTATTTATGGCGTGCAATTTCACCCTGAATCCGTATTGAGCGAGCACGGTCACGCCCTGCTGAAGAACTTTCTGGACCTGTAAATCATGAACACCATCACTCCTACCGAAGCACTGGTGCGCTGTATCGAACACCGGGAAATCTTCCACGACGAAATGCTGCACCTGATGCGTATGCTGATGCGTGGTGAAATGTCGCCACAAATTGCCGCAGCCCTGCTGATGGGTCTACGCGTGAAAAAAGAAAGCGTGGGTGAGATTTCCGCTGCCGCCCAAGTCATGCGCGAATTTGCCACGCCGGTTATTACCCCGAACCCAGACGAGTTGCTGGATATGTGTGGTACAGGCGGGGATGGCTCCAATACCTTCAATATTTCCACCGCCGCCATGTTCGTGGCCGCCTCGGTAGGGGTGAAAGTGGCCAAACACGGCAACCGCAGTGCCTCTTCATCGTCAGGCAGTGCGGATGTGCTGGAAGCACTAGGCGTCAGTCTGGCCTTCTCTCCGGAGCAAGTGGCGCAAAGCATTGCTGAAACCAATATCGGCTTTATGTTCGCCCCCGCCCACCACGGTGCGATGAAAAACGTCGCCGCCGTTCGCAAAGAACTGGGTGTGCGTACCATTTTCAATATTCTGGGCCCCCTGACGAACCCAGCGGGTGCCACAAACCAGCTGATGGGCGTGTTCCATGCCGACTTGGTGGGGATTCAGGTCCGAGTCATGCAAAGGCTGGGTGCCAAGCACGTTCTGATTGTGCACGGCAAAGACGGTATGGATGAGGCCTCTCTGGGCGCCGCCACGCTGGTGGGTGAGCTGAAAGACGGCCAGGTACGTGAATACGAAATTCACCCGGAAGATTTTGGCATGGCCATGACCTCCAACCGCAGCATCCGCGTCACCAGCCGCGAAGAATCCGCCCTGATGATTATGGAAGCCCTCAATAACCAAGAGGGTACGGCTCGTGATATTGTTGGCCTCAATGCTGGTTTGGCCATCTATGCGGCCAACCACGCCGACTCCATTGAACAAGGCCTGCGCATGGCGTTTGAAGCCATTGCCAACGGTGCCGCACGCGAAAAACTCGAACAATTCCGCGCTTATACAAGGAAGTTAAACCCATGAACGACATTCTGGCCAAAATCCTCGACACCAAAAGAGCTGAAGTCGTCACCGCCCGCCAACTGCGTAGCGAATCTGATTTGCTGCGCGAAGCGAAGAACCGGAACGACCTGCGCGGCTTTGCCAGCGCCATTGAAGACAAAATTGCGCAAGGCAAGCCTGCCATTATTGCGGAAGTCAAAAAGGCATCTCCGTCCAAGGGCGTGATCCGTGCCGACTTCAACCCTACCGAAATTGCCTCCAGCTACGCTGCCCACGGCGCGGCTTGCCTGTCAGTACTGACCGATATCCAGTATTTTCAGGGTTCTTACGACCACCTGCGTCAGGCACGCGCTGTTTGCGCCCTGCCCGTGCTGCGCAAGGACTTCATCATTGATCCTTACCAGATCATCCACGCCCGGGCCATGGGCGCGGACTGCATTCTTCTGATTGTGGCGGCTCTGGATAAAGACCAATTGATGGAATACGAAACCATGGCCCATGAGCTGGGCATGGATGTACTGGTTGAAGTGCATGACCGCGCCGAGCTGGATATTGCCTTACAAATGAAGACCAGCTTGCTGGGCATCAATAACCGCAACCTGCGCACCTTTGAAACCAGCACCCAGAACACCTTGGATCTGCTGCCTTTCATCCCCAGCGAAAAACGTGTGGTCACCGAAAGTGGCATTCACACTCTGGAAGATGTCGCTTTGATGCGTGAGAATCAGGTTCAAGCCTTCCTGGTCGGCGAAGCTTTCATGCGTGAGCCCGATCCTGGCGTTGCCCTGCAAAACCTCTTCTTTGGCCAACCCGCATGAGCCTAGGCACATGCCCCTTATGTGCGTTAAAGCCCGACCAACTGCTCTGGTCGGGCGCTGGCATTCAGGTACTTGCTGTCACGGACAGCCCATTTCCCGGCTATACCCGCGTGATCTGGCAAGAGCATGTCGCTGAAATGACGGACCTGTCCGAGGAACAGCGGCAAGCAATTATGGCAGCGGTGTACGTGGTCGAACAAACCCAGCGCACACTGCTGGGGACAGCCAAAATTAATCTGGCCCAGTTTGGTAACCAAGTCCCCCACCTGCACTGGCACATCATCCCCCGCTGGCGTGATGATCCCTATTTCCCGGACTCTGCCTGGTCACCCGCACCCGAACGCAATGCTGAGCAAAAGCAAAGCTGGTCGTCCCACGAAGAACATCTGCTGGAGCAGGTTGCTGAGTATCAACACAACTTGAAAGCCGCACTCCAAGCGCGCTTTAGTTAAACCAGGCTGACTGAATACCCAAGAACTGCCGGCGCAATGCCGGCAGTTTTGTTTTCTTCGCCCGCATTGCACCGCCCGATTGCTGGATCAAAAGAAGGGTATGACAGGCATTGCCACACCTCGCCCCCCTTAGCGGCATCAGACAGCAAGTGAACATCGCCCGCCGCGAGCTCGTCTTCTCTAGAAATTAACCTAGATCAAGCCTGGTCCACAATCGTCTAGCCCAGCCAAAAACCACCATATATAGTGTCGTGAATCCTAAAAATCACTATATATAGGTTTTTAAGCAGAATATGGCTACCCAGGAAACCACACAGCGCCCCGCTGCGCAGCTCGACATTATCCGGTCTATCACCGAGTATCTGGACCGTCAGGACTGGCGCGTTCAGGCCAACGCCAACCAGGGCTATTCGCTCGGTGGGTTGATTCTGAATAGCTCTGGAAAAATGATTGCCAACTATTGGCTCAGCCATATCTACCCTGAAGCAATAGGCCAAGCACACCGTCAAGCGGATCTGCACATCCACGATCTGGACATGCTCTCTGGTTATTGCGCAGGTTGGTCTTTACGGACCTTTTTAAATGAAGGCCTGAACGGCGTCCCCGGAAAAATAGAATCCGGACCGCCCCGGCATCTGAGCAGTGCAGTTGGGCAAGTCGTCAATTTCCTGGGCACCCTGCAAAACGAATGGGCCGGAGCTCAAGCCTTCAGCTCCTTTGACACCTATATGGCGCCCTTCGTGCGCAAAGACGCACTGAGCTACAAGCAAGTGCGTCAATCCATGCAGGAGCTCATCTACAACCTGAATGTGCCATCGCGTTGGGGCACACAAACGCCCTTTACCAACCTGACTTTTGATTGGGTCTGCCCCGATGATCTGCGCCAGCAAGTTCCGCTAATCGGTGGCGAGGAAATGCCCTTTTGCTACGGTGATCTCCAGACCGAAATGGACATGATCAACCAGGCCTATATCGAGGTCATGAGCGAAGGGGACGCTCGCGGACGCGCCTTCACCTTCCCCATCCCCACCTACAACATCACCCGCGACTTTGACTGGCACAGCCCCAATGCCGAGCGGCTGTTTGCCATGACAGCCAAGTACGGCCTGCCCTATTTCCAAAACTTCATTAATTCCGAACTGGAACCCAATATGATCCGCTCTATGTGCTGCCGCCTGCAGCTGGATCTGCGCGAATTGTTAAAGCGGGGCAATGGCCTGTTTGGCTCAGCCGAGCAAACCGGCTCATTGGGCGTTGTCACCTTGAACTGTGCTCGCTTGGGCTACCTGTACCAAGGTGATGAGGCAGGCTTGTTCACCCGACTGGACGAATTGCTGGAAATGGGCCGCGACAGTCTTGAAATCAAACGCACCGTCATTCAGCAACTGATGGATCAGGGCTTGTTTCCCTACACACGCCGCTACCTGGGCACCTTGCGTAATCACTTTTCCACGCTGGGGGTAAACGGTATCAACGAGATGATCCGCAACTTCACCGATGACAAACACAATCTATGTACACCGTGGGGGCACCACTTTGCCCTGCGCCTGCTCGATCATATCCGTGAACGCATGGTGGAATTTCAAGAAAGCACTGGTCACCTGTACAACTTGGAAGCAACACCGGCCGAAGGCACCACCTATCGCTTTGCCAAAGAGGATCGCGCGCGCTGGCCTGACATTTTGCAGGCGGGCACCGATCAGATGCCTTATTACACCAACTCCTCGCAACTGCCCGTCGGTTTTACGGAAGATCCCTTTGAAGCCCTGGAACGCCAGGACGAGCTGCAAGGCAAATACACCGGCGGTACCGTGCTGCATCTGTACATGACGGAAGCCTTATCCAGCACCGATGCCTGCCGCAACTTGGTGCAACGGGCCTTGAATCGCTTCTCCTTGCCCTACATCACTGTCACGCCTACGTTTTCCATCTGTCCCCAGCATGGCTATTTGTCCGGCAAACATGAGTTTTGTCCGCATTGTGATAGTGAACTACTGGCACGCAAGAAGGCGGCCCAAGCACAAAAAGAATCACAGGATACGCTGCAAAATCACGCCCACGCCAGCTCCCAACGGCAGGCATCGGCTTCCGACCCAGCGCAAGCCCCCATCCACTAAACCCTGCGATTTTCACGCTGGCACACCAACACCCACCGCTTCTAGCAGCACTGCAGCCTATCAGCGTATAGCCGTCATTTGCCCCCCCCGCCCCTTGGCGTCCCACCCTTTCTGCACCCTGTAGAAACAAGCTTTTATCTAAGGAGTTTTCATGAACCAGCCCCCCATCGCTCTGCACGATTCCGAACGCCAGCCCTGCGAAATCTGGACCCGCGTCATGGGCTATCACCGCCCCCTGTCGTCATTCAATATAGGCAAGCAAGGCGAATTTCATGAGCGACGTTACTTTACTGAAGTAGGTGCCTCCCTAGATACCTCTGCACAAAACACGTAAACATCATGAGTCACGCCACGCGCCATCTTTATCCAGCCGTCCGGCCATCACGCAGCCTTGCCCTCAAGGTGGGGGGCTGTACGCCCTTTTCGGCAACAGACTACCCCGGACAATTGGCCGCCGTCATTTTTGTCCAAGGTTGCCCTTGGCGCTGTGGCTACTGCCATAACCCGCATCTGCAAGAGCGCACGCCAGACAGCGCCATTGCTTGGGACAGCCTGCTGGATTTTTTGAATAGGCGCGTAGGCCTGCTGGATGCCGTGGTATTTAGCGGTGGTGAACCGACACTGGACCCTGAACTGGGAGCAGCGATACGAGCCGTGCGCAGCTTGGGTTTCAAGATAGGTTTGCATACGGCCGGCACTCATCCGGCCAGACTATTGGAGATTCTGCCTTGGGTCGATTGGATAGGCCTGGACATCAAGGCCGAATTCGAGCACTACGATGCCATCACTCAACGCCCCAATAGCGGAGCCCCAGCCTTGCGCAGCTTGCAATTGCTGCTGAATGAAGGCGTCCTGTTTGAATGCCGCAGCACCATACACCCGCAGTTGCACAGCTCCTCCTCCGTTCAAGCCTTGGGGCAGCATCTCCATCAATTGGGGGTGCAGCGCTACGCCGTGCAAATTTTCCGTAGCCAGGGCTGCGACGATGATCTACTCAAAAAAAATGGGCAGGCTTTGCAAGCCTACCCAGGGGAAGATGTCTTGCAGAATCTTCAAGAGTTATTCCCACATTTCGAGGTACGTCGCTCCTGAAGCAGTGCCCTCAGGATGCAGAAGAACGAAGCGGGCGGCGCAGCACATTTTGTAAAGCTGCCTGCCCCTGCTTGATCACCGCGCGCGGATGCAAAAGATCAGGATCAAGCGAGTCCAGTGTGTTCTTCACCATTAAACCCAGCTCCGTATCCCCTTCAATAGACAAACGCCGGTTAAAGAACAAGGTGTCCGGGTCCTCCTTGCGCTGCAACAGCTGATAGAAAGCCCAGACATCGGCTTTAAGGATCAAGTCCGGATTTTCTGTGTTTGCGCTCAGCGGATAAAAAGCCCCCTGACGCCAGGTGTAATCAAAGGCCAAACCTGCGTCGGCTACCTGTATGCGTAAAGCTCGACCTTCCAGGCGTTCAGCAATATCCGCGGGCAGATGTGGGCGCATCAACACATTCAAACCTGTGCAAAACAGACGAGATCCGGGCCAGGGCGGCAAGCGACTCAATACGCCCGCCAGGGCGGTGGGCAAACGGGGGAAAGAGCCTTGCATTGTCGTTTCATTCACAGCTACATCCATCCCTTAAAAACGCTCAGAAACTGGCGCTACCCATTCCAGTCCGGGGCGTCCATGCCAAAACCCATTGCAAGCCTTGGCGGGCAATAAACCCACCAAATCTTCTTGCGCATCTCTTGCTTGAATACGCCCCTGGGCCACATCATGAAACAGACTGACAACCCCTTCCATATTCTGGGACTGAGGGCTTAAACGCAGCATGTCCACCCCAAGCTCACGCAAATCCTGCACTTGCTCCAACAGGGTGTAGACCCAAGCTGATTGTGTCTGTATGCCATTGATCGTTAAAAACCCTTGTCCTTCACGAGTCTCTAGCAGCAAGCCATCGGGGTAGTCCATACACACATACTGGCAATTATCTTTAGGCAAGTTACGATTACGCGCAGCAAAGCAACGGGCCGAGAAAGCCAAAGGCAAACGCCCAAATGCAAAAACCTCTGTTTCCAAACCTGCTGGTCTGTCCTGCTGCAACTGCATCAAGCCCGTGCGCCCCATCTCCAAAGGCATCACCCAGCGTACTGCGCCTTGAGAAGCGATCAGGTCCAGCACTGGGCCGTTATAAATGTTTAAAAAAGGGCCAGCGACAAAATCCCGGCCCTGCATCAAACGTACTGCCCCCATATCGTTGGCTTCGACCAGATAGTCGTGCTGTTCAGTGACTTTGCGCAGCGTGTTCACATCCCGCCCCGACTCCAGCAACACCTGACTGGACAGCACAGGTACTTTGCCAGCCTCGGCCAGCATCTGGGCAATATCCAGCCAGTCTTCCAGCCGTAATTCATGCCGTCTGGAACACACAGTTTCGCCCAGGTAGACCACATCCACAGGCCAAGCGCAGCAGGATTCATAAAACTGCAAAGTAGCAACGCGCGACCAGTAGTACTGCAAGGGGCCTAAAGATAGTTTCATGTTCGAATCTCCCATGCTTTACTTCCAGGGCCGAGAATAGGCACCCAGCGTATGTTGCTGCCCTTCGGCCAATTTATTCAAAGCCCCCATCCAGGCCGGATGCACTGAGTAGCGAGCTTGCGTGGACTGAGCCAAATCGATGGCCTGACGCCAGACTTGAGTCACCTGCGCTACATAAGCGGGGCTGCGTTGACGGCCTTCAATCTTGATGGCACTGACCCCGGCGGCCAGTAGCTGCGGCAAGAGCGACAAGGTGTTCAGACTGGTTGGCTCTTCCAGTGCATAGTAGTTTTCACCCGCCACATCAAAACGCCCTTTGCACAAGGTGGGGTAAGCAGCGTTCTCTCCGTCCTGATAGCGGTCAATCAACACCCCGTTCAGGCGCGAATCCAGACCCTGATCGGTTTGTTCCCAGCGCACATGGGCCGCAGGTGAGCAAACGCCGTGAGTATTAGGTGATTCACCCGTTGCATAGGAAGACAGAGCGCAGCGTCCTTCAACCATCACGCATAAGCTGCCAAAGCCAAATACTTCCACTTGCACCGGGACTTGTTCGCAGACCTGTTCAACTTGCGTCATCGACAACACACGGGGCAGCACCACACGCTGGATTCCAAAATGCTCGTGGTAGTACTTGATGGCTTCTGGATTCGTGGCGGAGCCTTGCACCGACAAATGCAGACGCAAATCCGGATGGTGCTGGCTGGCATAAGCCATCAAGCCAGGGTCCGCCATAATGACGGCATCGACCTTGGCCTGTGCCGCCCGATCTACCGCGTCGCGCCATTGCTGCCAGGCACTGGGCTGAGGATAGGTATTAAGCGCCAGCAGCACCTTGCGGCCACGCTCGTGTGCGTAATCAATTCCTTGGGCGATGGCACGGGCATCAAAATTAAGCCCGGCAAAGTTCCGGGCATTGGTGGCATCCCGAAAACCCAGATAAACGCTATCTGCACCGTTATCAATGGCCGCCTTCAAAGCAGGCAAGCTACCCGCCGGACAGACCAATTCCATCTGCGGGTTCTCAGGCGCGGCAAACGCCGTGGACGCTGTATTCATGACACTCCCCGATCAGAAATCTGGCCAGGGCTGATCCTGGCTCGATAAGACCACCACTATGCCTGCTCTGAAATTAAGGGGCCTTAACGCATATCAAATTCTTCCCACCTCCTGACCGGCGGCAAACAAGTCCCACTTTGCTTGTGCCACAGGCCCGCACAATGGTCCACAATGCCTGCCAAGCCCTTCATGCCGGAGCCCTTGATGACACACACTGAGATCACCCTGGACGCGCGCGGCTTGCCCGCGCCCGAGCCTTTGGAACACTGCCTGGAAATATTGGCTGAGCTGGGTCCGGAGCAAAGCTTGCTGATGCTGCTGGACAGGGAGCCCTTTCCTTTGTATGAAATCTTGCGGCGCAGCGGCTTTATCTATCACGGCACCATGCAAGAGAACGGCTTCAAGCTCACCATCCGCAGGAATTAAGTCTATGCAACGCGCTTTATCGCTGGATCAGTCGCCTTCCTTGTCCCTGACCCTGCCCTTGTTCGCAAACGTGCCTTTCTTTGGACTCTTGGCTGCCATCCTGGCCATCTACAGCGGACCGGAGCTATTTAACTCCCGCTGGCACCCAAGCACTCTCGCTCTAACCCATGCCTGGGCTTTAGGCATCATAGGCAGCGCCATGCTGGGCGCACTGGCTCATATTCTGGCGGTCGCCTGTAATGTCCCCATTCAGGTATCCCGGACACGAGCACTCCTATTTTGGGGATTGTTCAGTGCCGGCACACTCTTGCTGATCACTGGATTTATAAGCTGGCAAAGTTGGGCCTATCAATGGGCTGCCCTTTTCCTGGGAGTCTCTCTAGGTGCCTACTTACTCAGCGCCACGGCAGCCCTCTGGCGTTCCCGCCGACAGGTATTTCGCGGAGCCAAAGAGATAGTGGCTCCGATTCGTCTGGCCTTGCTAGGCCTGCTGTTAACCGTCTCGACGGGGCTAGCCATGCTAATCGCTCTCGCAAGCGAACAAGCCATACCCAATCTGCTGAGCCTGCACATGATGATGGGTTTGGCCGCTTGGGCAGGCTTACTACTCATGGCCATGTCCTTCCAGCTAGTACCCATTTTTCAAGTTACCGAGCTGTATCCCGCCCCTTTAGTGCGCTGGCTACCGTGGGTCGTCGCGGCTTTTCTAATTGCTCAATGGGCTTTGGCGCCACTGCCCGGTCCTTGGCTACCCGTCCGTGATCTGGTTACCTATCTGATTTTCTTAGCCTACGCCTTGTGGGCCATAGTCAGTTGGGCACGAATCTGGAAACGCAAACGTCCGACAGCTGGTGCCAGCACCTTATTCTGGTACAGCTCATTAAGCAGCCTGCTGGTCGGTGTCGCGCTGAACTTTTGGGCGAACTCTCCCGCGGGCACCAATGGGGATCTGGCCTTGGGTGTCCTGCTTATCATGGGTGCCTTGGGATCTGTAGTTTGCGGAATGCTCTATACCATCGTGCCATTCCTGCTGTGGCGCGAAGCACAAGAGCAGGTCAGTGTAGATGCCGACAATCCTGAACACACCCGTGCACTTCTGCGGCTAATCCCTAAAACAGCTCACTACATTCCTGCCTCTATTGCGCGTGCTCATTGGGCTTTGCATAGCCTGAGCATTATCATTTGGACGGGCGCCGGTCTGGGTATTGAAGTATTTGCCCAAGTAGCTGCCCCTATGCTGCTTTTGTCCTTTATCGCCCTGTCCTGGGCGCTATGGACGGCATGGCACCGCTACCGCCAAAGCCTACGTGCTATGCGCGCATATCAGGCAGAGCACCGTATTGTCGCAAAGCAGCACTGTCCAGGATCGTAAAATTGCGGCGCTGGACTCGAATCAAGCCCCGGTCAATTAAGTCGCGCAAGGTGCGAGACAGATGCTCCGGGGTCAGATTCAAGCGAGAAGCAATTACCGACTTGCCGACATCTATTCTGAACGTCGCCCCTTCTTCTCCGGGCCACTCGTGTAGCAAATAGCTCACCAATCGCTGTACCCCATTTTGCAGGGTGTAGGCTTCCAGCTCGCCCATCAGTCTGTAGAGCCGCTCGCTCAAACCCGCCAGCATCAGACGCGCTACATCACTCCCCTTGCCTAGTTGCTCCATCAAAGTATCCCGACCGATATGCAGGAGTAGTGAATCCACCAAAGTCTGGGCCGTCACAATATAGTTGCGCCCCATAAACATGAGCGCTTCGCCGAAGCCTTCGCCTGGACCAACCAGACGCACCACACGCTCTGCCCCAGATGAGGATACAAAAACCAGTTTCACCCGGCCGTAGACCAGCATGTGAAAGCCTAGGCACGGGTCACCACTCCGAAACAGAGTCGTCCCGCGCAAGGCGTGGACTTCCTGCGTCCCTTTGGCAATGGGCTCCAGCTGCTCCGGTGGCAACTCCTTGAATATAGGCAGATGCGCCAGCTGCGCCTGTATGCGTTTCCAACGTCCAGGCCCCTCAGCTACGGCTAGCCTTGTATCCGCTGAACCCTCATTGCTTGCCTGATGAGCAGTATCTTGAGCGACCATCTTTATTCCCTAGAACCAAATGAAATCCTAGCTAGACTGACACACTCCCTACCTTCCGGCTCACACTAGCTCGGCGCCTGATTGACGCAAGTCAAACAGATCCTAAGGCGGTGAACAATCAAGACAAGGACTTAGTCGGAAGTCCTAGTTCAGTATGATTTAACAGCAGATCCAAGCAAGAAGCGGTCAAATTTGACCACCTTAGGTGAAGGGATAAATTTTTGAGCATAGGAAAATGATGGGTGGTTTCGTACAGCGGAGCTAGCTCTTCGATAGGTTTTTCATGAGGTTTTTTATGAGTTTCTTCCTGCTTTTACTGAGGCATGGAAGTCTATTCCTTTTTCCAACCCGGACTAACTTTACTTTGCCTAACTTTGTCTTGCTTTGCCTTGCTCCGCTTCCAGATGATTGACAGTGAATACTCAGAGAATCTGCCGGCAATAAAATAAACGAGATCAGCCAGCACTTTTTTCCGTATCTATTTCTGCGGGCTAGCTAAAGCTGTGTGAAAGTAGGAAGCAGGAAGCAGGCTAGATCGAAAGCTGCTTGAGGGAATGAAACGCCATGCAAGCTGTGGTGTGCTGGTGTGCGCTATTACGCGGAGAGGCGGTCATGTGCACGCAGGCGCTAGCAGGGAGGGCCAGATGGTGCACTATGACGCTAAAAGACGGCCATGAGCAACGTTAGGCGCGCAAGCCGGTGAGCCGGCGACTCCCTAGCTAGGAGGTCAAGATGGTGCTCTATAACGCAAAAAAAACGGTCTCATGCGCAGCGCCAAGCGCACAGGCGCTAGCTGGGAGGTGCGGATGGTGCACTATGACGGGGAAAAACGGTCTCATGTGCAGCGCCAGACACATAGGTCGGTGAGCTAGCAAAGCAGTGTAAATGGAACACTAGGGCACGGAGAGACAGTGATGGGCAGCGTTAGCCGCACAAGCCGGGAAGTTGCCAGGCCATGATTCGAGCTTTAACTGTATGACCGTGGCAGGTACGCCACCGTTGGTCGCTCACGTCTATTTCGAGCGCCCAAAACAAAACCCCCACAAGCGATGCTTGCGGGGGTTTTGAGGAATAAGAGCTTGACGATGACCTACTTTCACAGACGTCCGTCCACTATCATCGGCGCAAAGGCGTTTCACAGTCCTGTTC
>SMEN01000243.1_pt1 | contig 17564 bp, 18 predicted proteins | sample 2456271 | NCBI WGS metagenome assembly SMEN01 (sample SAMN10132593, study PRJNA489261) | soil metagenome | isolation source: day1 control-loamy sand soil ammended with raw manure from dairy cow... | place: USA | collected 2015-04-01 | reverse complement strand
AATCGAACCAGGGACACATGGATTTTCAGTCCATTGCTCTACCAACTGAGCTAAGGTACCATTACAAATGATGTAATTTATTTTTTTGTGGTACCTCCAGGAATCGAACCAGGGACACATGGATTTTCAGTCCATTGCTCTACCAACTGAGCTAAGGTACCGTTTTCAAAGAGTTAATTACCTCCCTAAAAGCGAATGCAAATATAGAAGGTTTTTTTTTACTTTCCCTAATATTTTTTAAAAAAATCTTTGAGTACTTTTGTTCAAACTTCTTTTAAGAATATGAATCTAGCTATTGACATCGGTAACACAAGAACCAAAGTTGCTGTCTATGAAAACAATATCATTTCAGATATCGAAATATTTGAACAAATAAATTTTAGAAAAAAAATTCAAAATTTAATTTCAAATTGCGTTCAAAAACCAAACATCATCCTTACTTCTGTCAAAAATTTCAACCAAGAGGATGAAAAATGGCTTACAGAAAATTCAAATTTGACAATAATTAATTCTAAAACACCGTTACCATTCATCAATAAATACGGCACACCAGAAACTTTAGGAATTGACCGACGTGTTCTTGCAACTGGAGCAACATTGAAATTCCCAAAACAAAATCGCCTTATTATTGATGCTGGAACTTGCATCACTTATGATTTTGTAAATGCAACTGACGAATATTTAGGCGGTGCGATTTCACCAGGAATTAATTTAAAATATAAAAGTTTGAATGATTACACAGATAAACTACCTTTGCTGTCGTTAAATGAAAATCATCCTATAATCGGAAATTCAACAAATGATTCCATCCATTCAGGAGTAATAAATGCAACATTACTTGAAATTGATGGCTTCATCAATAGCTATATCAATGACTTTCAGAATTTAACAATAATTTTAACAGGCGGAGACGCAGAATTTTTGGCAAAAAGGTTAAAAAACACCATATTTGCCAATCCAAACTTTCTATTAGAAAGTTTAATAATGCTATATCAATATAAAATTGACCATGATAAATAGAATCATACTTGGAGTTTGCTTACTAACCCTATCTGGCACTTATGCCCAACAAGGAACTGCCTCTCCATATTCATATTTCGGAACTGGAGAACAAAAGTTTAAAGGAACAAACGAAATTAAAACAATGGGTAGTTTAGCTGTTTTTCAAGACAGTATCCATATAAACACATTAAATCCAGCATCGTATGCTAATTTGCAAAAAACTACTTTAGCTGTAGGATTTTCTAACACTTCTGCTAAAATTCATACTGCAAATGCAACAGAAAAATCTAACAGAAGTACTTTTGATTATTTTGCGTTAGCGTTTCCAGCAGGAAAACTAGGTGTGTCTTTAGGAATCATGCCTTACACTTTTGTTGGATATAACATTGCAAATACAATTGAAGAAAACAATCAAAAAATAGCACGAGAATATAACGGTGAAGGTGGCATTAGCAGAACTTACTTAGGTTTGGGATACAAAATCACACCAAATTTTAACATCGGTGCTGAATTCGCATATAATTTTGGTGACACAAACAATAGAACTACAAAATTCATTGCAGATGACGGGACTGGTTTTTTAATTAACCGTGGTTCTCAACAGATTATTTCGAACGATTATAGTGGTTTTAGCTTCAACACCGCATTGAGCTATTCGAAAGTTTTTAGCGACCAAATGAAACTTGATGTTGCTGTAACTTATAGTCCACAAACAACACTTAAAAACAAACAAACAGGAACTTTATCTACAGTTGAACTAAGCTCAACGGGTAATTTAAACACAATTGATCAAATTAATATTGATGCTCCTAAAAAAGATTTAATCATGCCTCAAAAATACAGTTTAGGTGTTGGGTATGGTCAAAATCACAAATGGTTTGTTGGTGCAGAATATACAGGAGTTCAAAATTCTAAATTAAACAATTTTTATACGAATGAACAAAACGCAACTTTTGAAGATTCGCACAGATTTAGTTTAGGAGGATATTACACACCAAAACACAATTCATTTGAAAAATATTATCATAGATGGACCTACAGATTTGGTTTAAAATACGAAAACACGGGCTTAGTATTAAATGACCAATCAATCAAAGACACATCAGTTAGTTTAGGATTTGGACTACCAATTGGTGTAAATAGAGATTCTTCAAATATTAATATTGGACTTGAATACGGTAAAAAAGGAACAAAGAATCACGGTCTAATCCAAGAAAACTACTTTAATATTTCTGTTGGATTCTCGTTTAATGACAGATGGTTCCAAAAACGTAGATACGAATAAAAATGAAAAATTTAAATTGCTTTTTTCTAATTTTAGCTTGTTTTTTTGTTGCTAGTTGCGAAAAAAACAGCCTGAAAGATATTCAGAAAATGAATGCAAATAAATTTTATGCAGCTGGTGAAGCCGAAGATATAAATGTAAAATATACCGATTCTGCTAAAATTAAAGCAATATTGGTATCTAAGAAAATGTTGGATTACTCACAAGTGAAATATCCATTTACACATTTTCCGAACAAAGTTCACGTAACTGTTTTCGATAACAATAAGAACAAAACATTTGTAGTAGCAAACAAGGCAACCGCTTACAATAAAACAAATATTATCGATTTACAAGGCAATGTAAAAATTACCACACATGATGGTAAAGTCTTAGAAACACAACAATTGTATTATAACCAAAAAGACAATTGGTTTTTTACAGATGCATATTTTAAATTTACTGACCCAACAAAGAGTTATTTTGAAGGAATTGGTATTGATTTCGATAACGAACTAAAAGTAATGAACGCACAACAAAACAGAGCAGAAATAAACAACATTAAACCATGAAAGCTTACAAATTCACTTTATACCTATATTTAATTTTCGGACTATTTTTCCTTTACGATACCGTAATGAAATATCAAGAAGGAGGAGATTTTAAAATTAGCTTAGCTTTTGCTGTAGTAGCAATTTTCATGTTCTTCTTTAGAAAACGTCACATCAAAAAAATAGAAGAAAATCAAAAAAACAATCAATAATTTATGGAAATTTTCTCGATAACAATATGCTTACTTTTTATAGCTTTTTTCTCAAGCCTTATCGTTGCATATACTTATTCGAATAAAATCTTCTTGAATCTTGAATCAAAAAAAGAAAATATAACATCGTACACTTTAAAGATTTTATCAGAAAATCCAAGATTGTACATTTCAACATTAAAAGCTGGAAACACAATAGCACTTGTGATTTTCAGCTTTTATTATATAAGCTACACCGAATCATCCTTAAATGTAATTCAAAGCGATTCAAACTTGGTTTTTACTGCATTAATTTACATCTCAATTGCAATACTGTTAGTTTATATATTTTCTAAATTCATTCCACAGACCTTCATAAAGCCTTATGCAAATCAGGTTATTTTAAATTCGAATTTACCAATTAGAATAATCATAAAGTTATTTTCTCCAATAACAAATCCCCTACTTAAACTTTCGGATTGGTTTTTACGAAAAATAATGAATCTTACCCAAGATAAAGAAAACCAACTACTGAGCATAAGCGAATTAGGAAGCTACATAACCAAGCAAATTGAAACTTCAGAAGATAATGAGAAATTAGACACTGAGCTTCAAATCCTAAAGAATGCACTTTCATTTACGGATGTTTTAGTAAAGAAAGCAATGGTTCAGAAAATCCAAATTGAAACGGTAAACGTAAACGATTCGCTTGAAAACATTATCAATAAATTCATCGAAACGGGATATTCTAGATTGTTAGTTTACGAAGACAATGAAGATAACATCATCGGTTACATTCATATTTTTGAAATCTTAGAAAATCCTAAATCAACAAAAAGCATCGTATATCCAATAGAAACCGTTTCTGAAAACAGTCTAATAAAAGATTTGTTTAAACGATTATCAATCAAAAGAAAATCTATTGCTAAAGTTTTAAATGACAAAGGCGAATTCACCGGAATCATAACTATGGAAGATATCATCGAAGAATTATTTGGTGAAATTGATGACGAACATGATGCGAATATTCAGATAGTAGAAAAAGAAATCGCTCCAAACAAGTTTGTTATTTCAACAAGATTAGATGTTGAATATTTGAATAAAAAATTCAATTTTGGTCTAGCTGAATCCGATGATTATAAAAATTTAGAACAATATATTTTATATCATCACAAACAAATCCCAGCAAAGGGAGATGTAATCACAATTGAGAAAAATCAATTTAAGATTCTATCTTTAACAGATAAAAAGATAGAAATTGTTGAAATTATCAAAAACTAAACAAAAAAATACTTATAACTTTTAAGAAAATAATCAAATATATCTTTTATTATTACAGAGATAATTGTATTTTCGCTCACTGAAAAAATTTAGATAACACAAAATGGCAGTTTTACAAAAGATTAGAGAGAAGTCTGGATTACTTATTGGAGTAATCGGATTTAGTTTATTTGCCTTTATTATTGGAGGTTTATTTGAGGGTGGTATAACTATGGGTTCTAGAAACGTAGGTTCTATTGACGGTGTAGATATTCCAACACAAAGTTTCCAAATGAAAGTTCAAATGGCACAACAAAATGGTCAAACTCAAGGTTCACAAGTTTATAATACGGTTTGGAACAATGAAGTTAGAAATATTTTGTTAGGAACTGAATTCGAAAAAACGGGTCTTAGAATGGGTAAAGACCAATTGATTAATGTAATCAAAACTCACCCAAACTTTGGTCAAAATCCTCAATTCTTAAATGAAGCTGGTCAATTTGACATGGCTAAGTTAAATACATTTATCGCTCAAATGAAAGCAGGTGGACCAGAACAATGGAACGCTTGGAAAACTTTTGAGGCTGATTTAGAAAAATTTGCTAAAGAGCAAATGTATTATACTTTAATCAAATCTTCTGTAATCACTACAAACTTGGAAGCAAAATTTGCTTACATGAAAGATAACGACAAAGCAACTTTTGATTTTGTTGGTGTAACTTACGCATCTATTAATGATGACCTAGTTAAAATTACAGATGCTGAAATTGAAGCTTATGTAAAAAAGTACCCAAATCAATTCAAAACTCAAAACTCTAGAGAAGTAGAATATGTTTTCATTGAGAACAAAGCTTCAAAAGAAGACGAAACTGCTGCAAAAACAATCATTGAAGATTTCTTAAAACCTTCTGTTGTTTTCAATAGTTTAACTAAGAAAAACGATACAGTTCAAGGTTTCAAAAATGCTAAAAACGTAGTTGAGTATGTAAATGCAAATTCTGATGTTGCATACGATTCAACATATTATTCTAAAGCAGAATTACCTGCTGAATTTGCAGAACAATTATATAATTTACCAGCTGGTGAAGTTTTTGGACCATATATGTTCAACAATCACTATTGTATTTCTAAATTAGTAAGCAAAAAAGAAGTTACAGAATCTGTTGATGCTTCACATATTTTAATTGCTTATAAAGATGCTCAAAATGCTGCTCCAACTGTAGTTTTAACTAAAGAAGAAGCTAAAGCTAAAGCAGATGATTTATTAAAACAATTAGAAGCTAATCCAGGAAACTTTGCAGCTTTAGCAACAACTAACACTGACGATCCAGGATCTAAAGATAAAGGTGGAAAATACGAAGGTGTAAAACAAGGACAAATGGTTCCTGCTTTTGATACTTACATTTTCAACAATCCAATTGGAAAATTAGGAATCGTAGAAACAGATTTTGGTTTCCACGTATTAAAAGTTGATAACAAAACAAACAAAGAAGCGGTTCAATTAGCTACTATCGCTAAAACAATCGAAGCTTCTGAAGCAACTTCAAATGCTTTATATTCACAAGCAACTAAATTTGAAGAAGGTGCTGCAACTAAAGAGTTCTCTAAGTTAGCAACTGAGTTAGGTTTAATCGCTCAACCAGTAGCAAAAATCGGAGCTTTTGATGATCAGTTACCAGGTGTTGGTCCAAATTCAGATGCTATTTCTTGGGCTTACAGAAAAAATACAGACATTGGAAACATCAAACGTTTTGATACACCAGAAGGATATTTAATCATTAAATTGGTTTCTGTAAACGAAACAGGATTGATGACTGCTACTGAAGCTAAAGGAATGGTTGAACCAATTCTTAAGAAACAGAAAAAAGCTGAAATGATTCGCAAACAAATGGCTGGAACAACTTTAGAAGAAGTTGCTAAAAATGCAAAAGTTGCAATCAGCGTTGCTACAGAAGTTGCAGGTTCTAACAGTACAATCCCTAATTTTGGTCAAGAGCCAGAAGTTGTAGGAAGAGCAGTTACCTTAAAAGCTAACGAACTTTCTAAATTAATTGATGGTAACAATGGAGTTTTCATGATTAAAGGTAAATCTGTAACTAAAGCACCTGAATTACCAAACTATAACGCATTCAAATCTCGTGTAACTACAAACAATAGAAACTCAGTACAAAATGCAGTTTATGGAGCTTTATATAACAAAGCTGAAATTGAAGATAACAGAGCTAAAATTTTATTACAATAATAAAAATCAGCTAAAACATAATTTAAGTCCGTTCTCGTAACGGACTTTTTTTTGTTTTATATCCAACTGAATTTGTTTATTTTTGCTACCTCATAAAAAGACAAACAATACTAAATTATATGAAAGCATACGTTTTTCCAGGTCAAGGCGCTCAATTCACAGGAATGGGTAAAGACCTTTACGAAACTTCTGAAGTAGCAAAAGAAATGTTCGAAAAAGCTAATGAAATCTTAGGTTTCAGAATCACAGACATCATGTTTGAAGGAACAGAAGAACAATTAAAAGAAACAAAAGTAACACAACCTGCAGTATTTTTACATTCGGTAATTTCTGCTAAAGTAGCTGAAAACTTTGCCCCAGATATGGTTGCTGGTCACTCATTAGGCGAATTTTCTGCATTAGTTGCAAACGGAGCTTTATCTTTTGAAGATGCTTTGAAATTAGTTTCTCAACGTGCCTTAGCTATGCAAAAAGCTTGTGAAATTACGCCTTCAACAATGGCTGCTGTTTTAAATTTAGAAGATAAAGTTGTAGAAGATATTTGCGCTTCTATTGATGGAGTTGTTGTAGCAGCAAACTACAACTGTCCAGGACAATTAGTAATCTCTGGAGAAACTAAAGCAGTTGAATTAGCTTGCGAGAAAATGAAAGAAGCTGGTGCAAAACGCGCTTTGATCTTACCTGTTGGAGGAGCATTCCACTCACCAATGATGGAACCAGCACGCGAAGAATTAGCGGCTGCAATTGAAGCTACTACCTTCTCTACTCCTACTTGCCCAGTTTACCAAAACGTAACGGCTAGCGCAGTTTCTGACCCAACAGAAATTAAAGCTAACTTAATTACGCAATTAACAGCTCCGGTTAAATGGACGCAATCTGTACAACAAATGATTGCAGATGGTGCAACTTCATTCACAGAATTTGGTCCAGGTAAAGTTTTAATAGGATTGGTTGGAAAAATCGATAAAACAGTTGAAACAATTAAAGGATAATTTACCTTCAATATAACTTCAAGCACTTCTTACTAAGAGGTGCTTTTTTTATGGATAAAACTTGTTCCTTATAAATTAATCTACATTAAATTAAAATATATTCTAGATAAAATTGAAATATATTCTAGATAAAATTGAAATATATTCTAGTAAAAAATTATATCTTTAGGTTATTAATTATTTCAAAACAAGTTTCTTATGGCTATACCTTACATCATAACACAACGAACTAATAGTATTGATACAAACAAATCAAGTATTTATTTTTTAAAAATAGTACATAACAATATGATTAAAATAGACCAACTTTCGAAAGAAATTGAAAAGGAAACTTCGTTATCTGAAGTCGATGTTCATGCGGTTTTAATTGCACTTCAAGGAAAAATCATGAAACATCTTGAAGAAGGAAATGTGGTAAATCTAGAGAATCTAGGAAAGTTTTCAATCGCTGCAAAAACAATTGCACATGAAAACAAAGAAGATGTTTCGGTAAAAGATGTACAGAAATTTGGCATCAATTTTATGCCTTCATTAAAAATAAAACGTTGGTTGAAAAAAGATTTTAAGCTAAAAAAGATAACTACACCGTAATTTTTATATATTTTTCACAAACCGAGTTTTTTTTATTTGTTTTTAAAAAATGTATATTAGCCTAAAACATTTAAAATTGAAAAACTATGGCAAATAAATATCTAAACTATATTTCCGATGAACATTTACTAAATTGTATAGCAAACCTACATCAATCTTATCTAAATGCTAAAAATAACATTTCAAAAAAAAGCTTTTATAAAAACAAAGTAGATACCATAAAATTAACTTTCGATGCTAAATTTAATGACCTAAACGAAAATGATTTAGTACAATCTGAAATTCTTCGTCAAATTGACAAATCCATTAATAATGCCATTGGAACGTTTCACGAACAAATTTTAGGTGGCATAAAAGGCTATCAACTAGGTAAATTAAGCGGATTTGATATCAAAGCAAATGATGATACATTGTTTGCTGACATCAAAAATAAACACAACACAATGAACAGTAGTTCAGCTGAAGCACTATTTCAAAAACTAGCTCGTTATGCAGATGATTATAAAAAAGCAAAATGCTATTGGGTTCAAATTCTTGCTAACGGAAGTTTTAATGAGCTTTGGAAAGGAGAAATTAATAAAAAAGAATATAGCCATAGTCGCGTTTATAAAATATCTGGCGACCAATTTTACACTTTACTTTCAGGTCAGAAAGATGCGCTTTTTCAATTATACAAAGTTTTACCTACTGCAATTGAAGATTATTTGAAATCCATAGAAAAAGAATCATTAGTAAAAGAAAATTCGGCTTTGGATGAAATTATATCCGAAACCGAAAAATCTAATCGTTCAATTCTTGACCAAATTACTTTTGATAATTATATTTATTATTCAGGATTTGAAAAACTGTAATATCTATTTAAAAAATGAATAATTGAATAACCAAGTTCTCTTCCTAAATTAACTGGCACAGCATTACCAATTTGTTTATACTGTTGTGCCATTGGACCAGCAAATTCCCAATCGTCAGGAAAAGTTTGAATCCTTGCATATTCACGAACCGTAAAAGGACGCGTTTCATCTGGATGGCAACGTTCTGTTTGTTTTTGAGCCGGGCTACACGTTAATGTCAAACAAGGTTCGTCCCAACCGATGCGTCTTGCCATACCCGTTTTACCGCCACCTAAATAAAAACTTGCTCCCATAAATTCTTTTTGAATATCTATTGGTAAATCTCTCCAATATCCTTTCGGTGGCACCAAATCCAAGACATTCTTTTTACTTTCAGGATATTTTGCACCAGATGACACAGGAACATTAGTTGCAAATAATTCACCTTTTTTCAATGCATCAGATAAATTATAAATCTTTTGATAAGGTCTTGGGTATTCATATTTTAGAGGAATATCTTTTCTAATTCCAACTAAAATCAGTCGCTCTCTTTTTTGAGGTACTTTGTAATTGATAGCTTTAAGAACTTCAACAGGAACAACGTTATAACCTATTTCATCTAAGATAGAAATCATACCTTGCAACGTCTTACCGTTATCGTGATTTAGTAAACCTTTTACGTTTTCACCGATACAAATTGGTGGATTTACTTCTTTAACCACACGAGCAAATTCATAAAACAAAGTTCCTCTTGCATCTTCTAGACCTAATCTTTTACCTGCATAACTGAAAGCCTGACAAGGAAAACCACCTGTAACAACATCAACTTGATTGTAATATTCAGAAAAATCAAAGTTTCTAACATCTCCCTCAAGAACGTTCCAATTAGGTCGGTTTCTTCTCAATGTTTCACAAGCGTATTTATCGATTTCATTAAGTGCAACGCATTTTAATCCTGCTTTTTCCATTCCGACGGCTAAACCACCCGCACCCGCAAAGAGTTCTAATACTTTATAATCCATTTCAGGTTCAACATAATTTGAAATTACGTCTTCGATATCAGTATTTAAAAATGCTGAAAATAAGTTTTCAACTTCGCTTTTTCTATAAACTCTATAATTACTAATGGGCTCTCGAACTGCAATTAATTTTCCTTCTTCGTCCCATCTACGAAGAGTTTTTGTGCTTTTATTAAGTAACTTTGCTGTTTCTGAAATAGATAAATACTCACTCATAACCAAATTATACAACATTAGACATTGGTTACAAATTTAAGCTAACAAGATTGTATTTTCCAAACAAAACTGAAATAATCTTTTGAATTCTTTATATCTTTAAAATAAAAAATATGAAAATTAAAATCTTAATAATATTCTGCTTTATTGGTATTTTCGGTTACGGACAAGATCATCTTTTCCCAAAACAAGAACTCAGCCAATACGACATAAATCCAACATTAGAATATAAAAATGACAGTTTATTTATTGTAATTAACAATTCGTTGAAGTCACCACTTCGTTTTCAAATTTACACAGATAATGAAATTATAAATAAAGAGCATCATCTAAAAGACACTTTGCTTCTAGCTCCTCTAGAAAGTAAAACTTTGACGTATTATATTCCAAAGCTGAAAAACATAAACTATACATTTGAAACTTTTATAGGTAATCCACTACAAGTAATAGTTCCGAATGAAATAAAATTTCCTTTTCCAAAAGGTAAAGACTATAATATTATCCAAGGTTATAACGGTGTTTATTCTCATAACAATGATTATAACAGATACGCCATCGATTTTGACTTAAAAGTAAACGATACCATTTCTAGCGTTGATGATGGCGTTGTTATTGGTGTTATTGAAAATTACAAACATGGCGGCTCGTCTAAATTATGGAGAGATAACGACCGAAGTAATTTCATAACCATCTATCATCCACATAGTGGCATTTACACCCAATATGGTCATCTAATTTACCAAGGTAGTCTAGTAAAAGTTGGTGATGAAGTCAAGAAAGGACAACCTATTGCCTTGTCAGGAATGACAGGTTTTACAAACATTTCTCATTTACATTTTAATGTTTTAGTTCCTAAAAAAGGACAATCATTTGTTTCGATTCCAATTACTTTTGAGAACGAAATTAAAGGAGAAGATTTAAAAATAGGAGATACAACCAAACATTAAGATTTTCTTATCTTTAGAAAAATTTCTTTTTAGAATAAAACATAACATGATCCCAAAACTAAGAACCGTAAACGTCATGCGTTATATCAGTCCGTTAAGAGAAGGAGGTTCGCTTCCTGCATTGGCTGAAGCTTGTGACGATTTTAAATATGTAATTAAATTTCGTGGTGCAGGTCACGGAACCAAAGCTTTAATATCAGAACTTTTAGGTGGTTTAATCGCCAAATATTTAGGCTTACCTGTGCCTGAAATTGTTTTTGTAGAGTTAGACAAAGCTTTCGGGCAAACCGAAGCCGACGAAGAAATTCAAGATTTACTTAAATTCAGTCAAGGCTTAAATTTAGGTTTACATTATCTTTCGGGCGCCATCACTTACGATGTAGCTACAAATACTTGCGATCCGTTATTGGCATCAAAAATTGTTTGGTTAGATAGTTTCATTACTAATGTTGACCGAACCTTTAGAAACACCAATCTTTTAATTTGGCATAAAGAATTGTGGTTAATTGATCACGGAGCAGCTTTCTATTTCCATCATTCTTGGGATAATTGGGAAAAAACTTCGGTTACACCATTCGCTATGATTAAAGATCACGCGTTAATAAAACAAGCAAGCGAATTAGAAACCGTTCATAAAGAATTTACCCAAAAACTAAACGATGCTTTCTTTAGAGAATTGGTAAATACCATTCCTGATGAATTTTTAGATTGGGAAGGCGGTCCATCGAATGAAGAAATTCGTGATGTGTATTTTAAATTTATGTCGAACCGATTGGCTCATGCCGATATCTTTCTAAAAGCCGCGCAAGATGCAAGATAAAGTTGTTTATGAATATGCAGTAATTCGTGTGGTTCCTAAAATTGAACGCGAAGAGTTTGTGAATATCGGGTTGATTTTATTCAGCAAACGCAAACGTTTCATTAAGTTTGATTACATCTTACACGAAGAAAAAATCAAAGGCTTTTGTAACGATTTCGATATCGAACAATTAGAGCAAAACCTACAATCATTTGCCAAGATTTGCGCTGGAGCAAAAGATGGCGGACCTATCGCACAATTAGAAGCCGATGAAAAATTTAGGTGGATTACTGCAATCAAAAGTTCAAGTATTCAATCTTCACGACCTCATCCAGGCTTTTCAGATGATTTAGAAAAAACGTTTGCTCGTTTGTATGAGGAGTTGGTGAAGTAATGATTTGAAGATTTTATAATTTATAAATGAAATTCTTAAAAAATAATTACTGTATACAACATAATATTGAATCAAACAAAAAATTATAAATGGATAAAAATTCACTTAATAAAATAGACCAAGTAGTATTAGATTTTTTACACTCAACTTATAAAAAAATCGGATTTACACTTTCAGTTTTAAGTTCGCTAGTTATAGTAATTTTATTTTTATGGCTTTTTGTATACTTATTATCAGAAAAAAATTGGTTTAATGATTTATCTTCTAAAAATGAAATTGGAGATGCTTTTGGCGGTTTAACCAATCCCTTCATATCATTAATTGCAGTAATTCTTACATTTTGTGCATTCTATGTACAATACCAATTTAATATAAAACAATCCCAATTTTATAAAAAAGATAAAATCGATTCAATCATTAAAGAATATAATGATTTAATGTTTAATCTTGCAAATAGATATCATATTGAATTTGATAATATTTCATATTTAATGGATAAAAGTTTAAATAAATTAATAACAGATTATACACAACAAAAGTTAGCCAAACATGATTTAGTAATTCAAATTGAAGATCAATTTAGAAAGGAAATCACAAAAGATATTGAAATAAGAAATAGATATTATGAAATAGATAGAGTAATAAGTACTGATGAAATGGCTAAAATTTTCGAAAATGTAAATAGATTTCATACACAACTTATAGTTTTATTAAAATCTTTAATTAAAGAGCTAAATAATTATGACGTAAATCAAAATGAAATTAATGTTATATTAAAATTCATATTCAATAAATTAGAATTTATCTATAGCGGAAGTTTTTATGACAATTTGTTATTTATATATTATATCCATTACTTAAAACGAGACCTAAATGAAATAAAAAAAAGTGATGCAATAGCCCTAAGAAATTTTTTATTTAATTATTACGAAATTACTGATATCAATGATAATATTTATTATAAAATGTCAAAACATACGCAAGCATAATAAATATAAATTTATAATTAACATATATAAAAAACTAAAGCGATTTTTGAGTTTTCAAATCGCTTTTTTATTCCAACCCATATCTAAATCCTAAAATAAAAAACTATATTTGCCCATATACAAGGAATCAAGTGAAATTCTTGAACTGTCGCGCAACTGTGAAGATTGTAAAATCTAAGTCAGGTCGTTGTATAAAATTTTATTAATCAAAAGCTTTCGCGATTGGAGCTAGGGATTGACTTGTATTTTCACTTCACTCCTTGCCTTCTGTTGCGATTTTATTTTTTAAAATCATGACATTCGAACAACAGATTCAACAAAAAATCGATTTCAAAACAAAACCACTTGGTGCCTTAGGCTTTTTAGAACAATTAGCATTTAAAATTGCCAACGTACAACAAACGTTAACTCCCGAATTAAAATTCCCAACACACGTAATCTTCGCTGCCGACCACGGTTTAGCAAAAGATGGTGTTAGTGCTTATCCGCCAGAAGTTACCTTTCAAATGGTAATGAATTTCTTACAAGGTGGTGCTGCAATAAATGTGTTTTGTAAACAAAATAACATCGCTATGAAAATTGTGGATGCCGGTGTGAATTTTGACTTTGAAGACCACCCAGAATTAATAAAAGCTAAAGCAGGTTACGGAACTAAAAGTGCGTTAACCGAAAAAGCGATGACTTCCGAACAATTAGATTTTTGTTTTACCGAAGCTGATAAAATAGTGAATCTTGCTTTTGAAAAAGGTTCAAACATTATTGGTTTTGGCGAAATGGGAATCGGAAATACCTCTTCGGCTTCGTTAATCATGGCTTCCCTTTTAAAAGAATCTATTGAAAATTGTGTCGGTCGTGGAACAGGAATGAACGATGAGCAATTGCAACACAAAATCAGCATCTTAAAACAAGTGATGGATTTTCACGGAAACATTACCAATCCGAAAGAAATTATGCAAACGTTTGGTGGTTTTGAAGTAGCTCAAATATGCGGCGGAATGTTAGCTGCTTACAAACGTAACATGTTAATTATGGTTGACGGATTTATTGCTACTGCGGCTTTTGCGATTGCTCAAGCATTAGAACCAAATATTATTGATAATGCTATTTTCTGTCATGTTTCTGACGAAAGCGGACACAAAAAATTCTTAGATTCATTGAATCAAAAAGCGATATTAGATTTAAATTTACGCGTTGGCGAAGGAACCGGTTGCGCCCTAGCCTTCCCTATCATTCAAAGCGCAGTTAACTTTTTAAACGAAATGGCAAGTTTTGAATCTGCCAGAGTTTCGAACAAATAAAATGATAAAAAAAGAACTTACGTATTTTCTTACGGCATTGATGTTTTTCACCCGAATTCCAATTCCATTTAAATTGGATTATTCGGATGAAATCATGAATCAATCGCAAAAATATTATCCGGTTATCGGTTGGATTGTTGGCGGAATCAACGCACTGGCATTTTTTCTATTGCAATTCATTTTACCTATAAACATCAGTTTAATTGTAACGATGATTATTAGCGTTTTGCTAACCGGAGCTTTTCACGAAGACGGATTTACCGATGTTTGCGATAGTTTTGGCGGTGGTTACGGAAAAGAAAAAATCTTAACCATCATGAAAGATAGTCGAATTGGTGCTTACGGAGTTATTGGAATGGTTCTTTTATTGCTTTTAAAATATGCAGCAATGGATTATTTAGCACAAATATCGGTTCCGTTTATTTGCGCGGTTATAATCGTTGCACATAGTACCAGCCGATTTTATTCGGGCGTGATGATTCACACGCATCAGTATGTTACCGATATCGACAAAAGCAAGTCAAAACCTTTAGCGAATAAAGCGCTTCCAAAACGTACATTGCTTGTTGGTTTGTTGTTTACTTTGCTTCCGTTTCTTTTATTAGGAAATGTTTGGTATTTGCTTATTTTACCTTTCGCTTATTTAGGAAATGTATATTTAGGATGGTATTTTAATAAGCATATTGGCGGTTATACCGGTGATTGTTTAGGAACCGTACAGCAAGTAACCGAAGTTTTAGTTTATTTAGGTTGTATTATTTTATGGAAGTTTTTGTAAGCAGACACACTCGTGTTTCAGTTCCATCTGGCATTTGTTACGGTCAAACGAATGTAGCTTTACGCGAAAATTTTCTGGAAGAAATAGACCAATTTAAACATCGAATTCCAACCGATTTAGATATCGTTTTTAGCAGCCCGTTGCAACGATGCAAACAAGTTGCAAAGTCTTTTTCGGAAGAATTTATTACTGATAATCGTTTATTAGAAATGGATTTCGGTTTGTGGGAAATGAAAGCTTGGAATGATATTCCATTAATTGAAATTCAACCTTGGTACGATGATTTTGTGTTTACCAAAACACCAAACGGCGAAAACTTTGAAATGCTCTTTTTACGTTTAACCTCATTTTTAGATGAGTTACGAACCAAAGATTATCAAAAAGTTTTGATTGTTACTCACGCAGGAATCATCAGAGCTATTTGGTCGTATTTATTGGAAACTCCTTTACAAAACGCTTTTAAAATTCCGATTGGTTTTGAAGAAGTACTTCATTTTCATTTAGGAAAAACTTCAAATGAAGATTATATTATTGAAAAGAAATAATTTTAAATATAAAAACCCCGTTCATTTATTTGAACGGGGTTTTTGATTATATTATTAATGCTTTACATAATTGCTTATCAACAAGTTTAGAACGCATTAATTTTTTATCATTAAAATGTCTTGAAATATTTTGAATACGCTCAGTAAAGTCATCTTCTTTTCCGTCTTCACTCTTATAAAAGAAAACTTTTATAGATTTACAATTTTCATGCTCAAAAATAGTATTCAATAAAATCCTATCGGATAATCCACATGAATGCCCTAAAATTAAAGCTTGAAAATTATTAGCATTAATCCAATTTAAAAACTTTCTATAGTTAGAATTATTTGTATACATAAATGATTTTATAAATTTTAAATATTTATTATCATTTTTATTTTCAAGTTCTTTATAATTAATATCCATTTCATCTCCAAACCCGAGATTAATAGGATTATTGTTATTATTTAATTCTCCATGAATTTTAATATGCTCAACTTTACCATATGGAAATATAGACGTAGTAATACTTTTTAAATAATTAGAAATTGTATGTGTATAATTAAAATCTAAAATTAATGTTTGAGGTAACCAGCTTATTTGTTTATCAATTTCAAGCTTAGCTAGATTTTCATCAAATTCATATAATAGCTCGTAACAATCAAAAGGGAATTCATTTAAATAGTTTTTTCTTACACCTTCCTTTAAATTTTCCGATTCATATTTTAAAATCGAACCTAAAAAATGAGGATTATTGTATTCTTCATTAGGAATTTTTTCTTTTAGATATTTTTCAAAAAGAGTTCTAATATATGTCATATCATAATTTAGGTGAGTTATATCTTTATAGTATTGATTTTGGTTTTGTGAAATTTCAATCAAAATTTTATAAAAAAGACTTTCAATATCAGACCAATTTGCTTCAGGATCTTCTTCACTTAAAATTTGAAAAAAAATATTTTCAAATTCAACATTACAACTTACGTTTTCTAGATCATGGAGACACCCTTCTCTTTCAACAATTTTACTCAATAAGGACTTAAATGTGATAAATGAATTTACATCATCCTCTGAGTTCTTTAATTTTTTATAAATACTTCTAAGTTTACTATTCACTTTTAATAATCTATCAAAAGATGGATCTTCAAAATTATTTTTTAGATTTAACCAAATCCATTTTACAAAATCAGAATACTTTGTCTGATAATTATGCGCTAGATCAAATCCATTACCTATTATTACTAATTTATTCATGTATTTATGCTTTTATTGGTTCTTTCAAACATACAAAAAGTAGATCAATAAAATTGTAGAAAAACCACTTCACTTCTGTAAAAACTTGTAATCAAATCCTAACATCTAAATACTAGATACAAACATCTATAAAACAAAAAAATCCCATCTTAAAAAGACAGGATTTTTATATTTATTGTACGAAATTTAAAACCGTTGAAGTGATTAATAGTTAACTATCTATTACTTGAATCTAAATCCTAAATAGTATTACTATAAAATAAAAAAAATGTGATTGGTTAATCTCAATTCATTTTTGAAAACTATAGTTATAAAAAAAACTGCTTCATTTCTGAAACAGTTCTTGTGACCCGACTGGGGCTCGAACCCAGGACCCCAACATTAAAAGTGTTGTGCTCTACCAACTGAGCTATCGAGTCTAA
>SMEN01000428.1_pt1 | contig 17685 bp, 18 predicted proteins | sample 2456271 | NCBI WGS metagenome assembly SMEN01 (sample SAMN10132593, study PRJNA489261) | soil metagenome | isolation source: day1 control-loamy sand soil ammended with raw manure from dairy cow... | place: USA | collected 2015-04-01 | reverse complement strand
GCATCCAGCGCCGGCTGCAGGATTCCCGTGCCGTAGCGTCCGGCGGTATGGGCAATCAGCTGCCCGGTGGTGAAGTGGCCTGCGGCGGCGAGCCCTGCCACCAGTTCTCCCAGCACGTCGTCCGGCACCGCGAACAGCACCAGTTCGCTGCGCCGCAGGATCTCTACCTGGTCCAGGATCTCGACCCCGGGCAGCAGCGCGTCGGCGCGGTCCTTCGAATCCTGCGAGACCGCATGGATTCCGGTGATTCGGTGACCGCTGGCGGCCAGCGCCGCCCCGAGCACCGTGCCGACCTTGCCGGCGGAGATGATGCCGATTCCCAAGCGTGGTGCGTCCACGTCCTACCTTCCGCGACGAGTATTACCTGCCGGCGATGCGGCGGGATTGTTCCTCCAAGAACTTACCAGCGATTTGGGCATCAACCTGCTGTATGTAGCCGGTGACCGTGCCGCCGGCGCTGTAGATGCGCAGCCCGGCCAGCTGGCGGCGGCGCTCCAGCGGGCCCTGGCGCAGCATGATGCCCTGCACCCGGTTGTGTGCGGTGAAGGCAGTGATCCGGCCGAGCCAGCCGTAGCGCGAGATCACCGTGGTGTCCGTGGCCAGGAAACCCTGGTTCTTCCACGCGCCCGGGGACAGCGGTTTGGCCCGGTGCGGGGAGAGCGTGAATCCGTGCTCCTCGCCGCCGGAGTTGATCGCGGTGAACAGCACCTCACGCTGGCGTTCCACCCCGAGGTCCGGGAGCAGGATGCCCATGACCCGGGCCACCGCGTCGAAGTCCCCGACCGGCAGCACCAGCAGGTTCTGGGCTTCCTCCTGCGACCCCACGCCCAGCGCGTTGACCTCGACCCGGTACCAGCCCAGCAGCCGCCACAGGGCCGGGGAACTGACCTGGATGGACTGGACGCGGCCGGCGGGGATGGACTGCTGGCGGGTGTCCGCCAGGCCGCGGCTCACGCGCAGCCCGGTATCGGTGGCGGCGGCGCTGAAATTCCAGGAGTTGTTCAGTTCCTTGTAGAACCAGCCGCCGAAGCCCAGCAGCGCCGGGATCAGGCCGGCCGCCATGCCGCCGACACCGCTCAGCGTCATGATGCCCAGAGCCAGCGCGCTGAGCACGCCGATGATGGTGGGCACACGCAGGAACAGCGAGGCGAGCAGCCGGCCGTGGGGCACCCTGGCCATCAGCACGTCGGGGTCAGGAGCCTGCGCCGCGGATGCTGCGGTGTCCGGGACCGAGTCCGCCTCCTGCCCGTCGAGCGGCGCCTGGCCGTTCCGGGCGGCCTGCGCCCGGCCCAGGATCAGCGCTCGCAGCCGCTGCGCGTCGGCCTTGCGCAGGAAGGACAGGCGCAGCATGGATTGGCTGCCGTCGGCCACGTCGAAGTGCAGCTCGGCCAGCCCCAGGAGCCGGGCCACCAGCGGCTGGGCCACCTCGATGCCCTGCACCCGGTCGATGCGCGCCTGCTTCTGGCTGCGGAAGACCATTCCGGAGTTCACGTACACGTGCGTGCCGGTGATCCTGTAGCGGGTGAAGTACCAGGACAGGGCGTAGAAGACGAGCACCACCAGCAGTGCGCCCGCACCGATCAGCACGGTCCAGCGCAGCCTTTCGCCGCTGAGCCGCTCGGCCAGCGTCAGGTCGTTGGTGTTCTGCCAGTAGATGTAGGCCAGGCCCACGATGGCCACCCAGCCGCGCACGAACGGGCTGGCCGGATGGACCCGCTGCCACTGCTCGGTCATAACATCTTCGCTTCGCCCGCGGCGCTCAGCCGTTCCCTCAGGTCCCGGCCGGTGTGCTCCGCAAGGCCGGGGATCACGGCGGTGGCGGAGCCGGAGGCGGTGTTCAGGGTGAGCTTGCACAGCCCGTATTTGCGTTCCAGCGGTCCGCTGGTGACTTCCACGTACTGCATCCGCCCGTAGGGGATCACCAGCTGCTTGCGCCACATCACCCCGGAGCGCACCACGAGGTCTTCTTCGCGTTCCAGGTAGCCCAGCGCCCGCACGCGGCGGCGCAGCAGGCGCAGCGCCGGCAACGCGATGAGCAGCACCGCCAGCGGCGGCGCAATGACCAGCCACAGCGGGGTCTGCACGCCGAACAGCCGCAGGACCAGCGGCGCCAGCGCGACCAGCAGGTACAGCGCGGTGTTCAGCGCCCAGCCGATCAGCTTGACGGTGAAGTATTCGGGTGCGACCGGCCGGAAGTCATTCGGTGACCGTTCCATCGGCGATTCCATCGGCGGTGTCCTCCGGATCTTCGGGGGGAAGTTTGCAAAGGTGCTGCACAATATACCCGATGACCACCATGAACAGGCCCGCCCCGGCCAGCACGATCGCGCGGGTCAGGCTCGGCGAGGCGCCGGCGTTCACCCACAGGTTCACCAACGCCGGCAGGTGCCATCCGGTGATCAGCGCGCCGGCGTAGGCCGCGGCCTGGGCCAGCACCAGGGTGCGGGCCGCGGCGATCGCGTCGAAGTGCGCCTTGCCCAGGGTCGAGCGCTTGACCCGGATCCCCAGGAACAGCACCACCGCGCACACCGCCCCGAGCGAATACAGCGCCGTGTAGTCCAGCACCGGGGTTGAACGCCCGGCCGCGACGAACAGGCGCAGCGCGATCCAGCCCAGCACCGCGCCGAGCAGGGTGCACCACACCAGCGAGAGAACCTTCAGCCGGGTCATAGCCGGATGATGTCCTTGGTGTCAGCGGCCTGCGCCGCCAGCCGGGAAACCAGCTGGCCTCCGAGCACGGCGTCCGGGTCCATCCAGCTCCACGGCGCCAGCACGAAGCCGCGAAGGGCCGCGCGCGGATGCGGCAGCGTCAGCCTCGGGTCATCGAGCACCAGGTGGTCGTAGGTGATCAGGTCCAGGTCCAGCGTGCGCGCCTCCCAGCGCACCTCGCGGGTGCGGTGGTGCGCGGCCTCGATGCGCTGGCACAGGTCCAGCAGCTCATGCGGGGAGCGCTGCGTGCGCACCTCGATGACCTGGTTGGTGTAGTCCGGCTGGTCCGGCGGGCCGCCCACGGGCTTGGTGACCGCCAGCGGGGAGGTCTTCAGGATCTCCAGCTCTGCGCCCAGCTCCGCCACGGCGGCGGCCAGCGTGGCCTGCGGGTCGCCCAGGTTGGCGCCCAGCGCGATGACCGCGGTGTGCTGCAACTGGTGCCGGGTCAGCGAAATGCTCACGTCGCTGAACGGCACCGGGATCGGGGCCTGCGGCTTGTGCACCACCACCTCGACCGTGGCCACGGTCGGGTAGGCGGCCAGGATCGCGTCGGCGACCTCGCTGCCCAGCTTCTCGATCAAATCCCAGGGCCCGGCCTGGATCTGGGCGACGACCAGCTCGCTGACCTCGCCGTAGTGCACGGTGTCGGCCACGTTGTCGCTGGCCGCCGCGCGGGAGATGTCCACGTGCAGCACCACGTCGACGACGAACGTCTGCCCGTCGCGCTTCTCGAAATCGAAGACGCCGTGGTAGCCGGTCGCGGAAATCCCGGAAATGCTAATGCGATCCATGGGCCTTCACGACTTTCAGGGCGTCGCGAGATCCCTGCACGTCGTGCACGCGCACCGCCCAGGCGCCGTCGGCGGCCGCCAGCACGGTGGTGGCAAGGGTCGCCGCGTCGCGGCCCAGCGGTTCGCGGGCGGCGCCGCCCTCGGCGAGCACCTCGCCCAGGAAGCGCTTGCGACTGGTGCCGACCAGCACGCGGTGGCCCAGGTCCTCGAAGGCCTTGAGGTTCTTGAGCAGGGCCCAGTTGTGCGCGGCGTCCTTGGCGAAGCCCAGTCCCGGATCCAGGATGATCTGCTCCGGCGCCACGCCGCGGGCCACGAAGTCGTCGCGCAGCGCACGCAGCTCGGCCAGCACCTCGGCGGCCGCGTCCTGGTAGTCGGCCTTGGTGACCATGTTCTGCGCGGTGCCGCGGCGGTGCATCAGCACGTAGGGCACGCCGGTTTGCGCGATCAGCTCCGGCATGCCGGCCTCGTAAGTCAGCCCGGAGACGTCGTTGATCAGGTGCGCGCCGGCGGCGATGGCCGCGCGGGCGGTGTCCACGTGCATGGTGTCCACGGAGACCACGGCTCCGGCCTTGACCAGCGCCTCGATGACGGGCAGGATGCGCTCCTGCTCGAGAACCGGGTCGACCGCAACCGCGCCGGGACGGGTGGATTCCCCGCCCACGTCGATGATGTCGGCGCCGGCGTAGAGCAGCTTCAGGCCCTGCGCGATGGCGGCCTCGCGCTGCAGGTAGACGCCTCCATCGGAGAAGGAGTCCTCGGTGACGTTCAGGATGCCCATCACCAGGGTGCGGTCGGTAGGCAGGTCGGCGAACGTTTTCTGCTTGATCTTGCGGATCACGGTCAGCGGGCTGGTGGCCGGACCGGTGCCGGGGATTGCTCCAAGAGACATAGGGTGTTACCTTCCGAGAATCAGGCTCATTGCTTCGGCGCGGGTGGCGGTCTCGCGCAGCTGGCCGCGGACCGCGCTGGTGACGGTCTTCGCGCCCGGCTTCTGGACGCCGCGCATCGACATGCACATGTGCTCGCATTCGACGACGACGATCGCGCCGGAGGGGTTCAGGTGCTCGACCAGGGCGTCCACGATCTGCGTGGTCAGCCGTTCCTGCACCTGCGGGCGGCGGGCGAAGACCTCCACCAGCCGGGCCAGCTTGGACAGGCCGGTGACCTTGCCGCCCTTGCCCGGGATGTACCCGATATGGGCGCGGCCGTAGAACGGCACCAGGTGGTGCTCGCAGGTCGAGTAGAACGCGATGTCCTTCACCAGCACCATCTCGTCGTGCTCGATGTCGAAGGTGGTGGACAGGTGTTCCTCGGGGCCCTGGTGCAGCCCGGCGAAGAATTCCGCGTAGGCCTTGGCCACCCGCTTGGGGGTGTCCTGCAGGCCGTCGCGGTCCGGGTCCTCGCCGATGGCCAGCAGGATTTCGCGCACGGCTGCCGCGATGCGCGGCTGGTCGATCAGATTTTCTTCAGTCACGCTTCGATCCTAGTCGGTCGACTGCGCGGCGCGCTCCTTGGGGCTTAACACCGGGCCTTCGGGGTGCACGGGTCGCTCGTCGTTGGACAGCCACACCACGCGCTTGTCGATCTTCACCAGGTCCGTGAAGATCTCCGCGATCTCCTTCTGGTTCAGCGTCTCGCGTTCCAGCAGGGCCAGGGCCAGCCGGTCCAGCACATGGCGGTTGGTGGTCAGCGCCCAGTAGGCGTCGTTGTGCGCGCCCTCGATGAGCTGGCGCACCTCTTCGTCGACCAGGTGGGCCATCTCGTCCGAGTACTCGCGCGCCCCGGTGCCCATCTGCTGCTCCGCGGCGGAGCTGGCCAGGCGCACGGCGCCGACCTTCTCGCTCATGCCGTATTCGGTGACCATCTTGCGCGCGGTGGCGGTGGCCTTCTCGATGTCGTTCGAGGCTCCGGTGGACGGATCGTGGAACACGATCTCCTCGGCGACGCGGCCGCCCATGGCGTAGGCCATCTGGTCCAGCAGCTCGTTGCGGGTCACCGAGTACTTGTCCGACTCCGGCACGACCATGGTGTAGCCCAGGGCGCGGCCGCGCGGCAGGATGGTGATCTTGGTGACCGGTGCGGTCTGGTTCATCGCCGCGGCGACCAGGGCGTGGCCGCCCTCGTGGTAGGCGGTGACCTTGCGCTCGTGCTCGTCCATCAGGCGGGTGCGCTTCTGCGGGCCGGCCGTGAGCAGCGCGGCTTCGTTCAGCACGTTGGCCAGGTCGGCGCCGGTGTAGCCCGGGGTCTTCTTGGCCACCGCGTTCAGGTCCACCGTCGCGTCCATCGGCTTGCCCTTCACGTGCACCTTCAGGATGTCTTCGCGGCCCTTCAAATCCGGCGCCTCCACCGGGATCTGGCGGTCGAATCGGCCCGGGCGCAGCAGCGCCGGGTCCAGCACGTCCGGACGGTTGGTCGCGGCGATCAGGATGACGTTGGTGGTGGCGTCGAAGCCGTCCATCTCAACCAGCAGCTGGTTCAGGGTCTGTTCGCGCTCGTCGTTGCCGCCGCCGATGCCGGCGCCGCGGTGGCGGCCCACCGCGTCGATCTCGTCGACGAAGATGATGGCCGGGGAGTTGTTCTTGGCCTGTTCGAACAGGTCGCGCACACGCGAGGCGCCCACGCCGACGAACATCTCCACGAAGTCAGAACCGGAGATCGAGTAGAACGGCACCTGGGCCTCGCCGGCCACGGCCTTGGCGAGCAGGGTCTTGCCGGTGCCCGGAGGACCGTAGAGCAGCACGCCCTTGGGGATCTTGGCGCCCACGGCCTGGAACTTGGCAGGTTCCTGCAGGAACTCCTTGATTTCGTGGAGTTCCTCCACGGCCTCGTCGGCGCCGGCGACGTCCTTGAAGGTCACCTGCGGCATGTCCTTGGTGATCAGCTTCGCCTTGGACTTGCCGAACTGCATGACCTTGGAGCCGCCGCCCTGCGAGCGGGCGAGGATGAACCAGAAGATGCCGGCGATCAGCAAGAACGGCACGATCACGCCGAGCATCGACAGCAGCCAATTGCTCTCCACCGGCTGGTCGGTGAACTTGTCCAGCTTCGCGCCGTTGATCGCGTCGACCACCTGCACGGCGCGGGCCGAGGAGTAGAAGAAGCTGACGTTGGTGCCCTTTTCAACACCGTCGACGGTCAGCGCATTGCGCAGCGTCAGATCCACGCGCTGGTCTCCGTCGAAGATCTTCGCCTGGGTCACATTGCCGCTGGACAGCTCATGCAGTCCCTGCGAAGTGTCGATCTTCGCCGTGTTGTTGCCGAACACCATCGGCAGGAACAGGACGACTGCAACGACGCCCACGAGAACCCAGATGATCCAGCTGTTAAATAGCTTCTTTGTTTTCATTGATCCGCCGGGTCCCGCGCCCTACGCATCTCCCTCACCCGCTGTCATGGCGTCCGGGGCACGCCACCTTCGATTCTTCTCAACGCCCGGCCGGCGCGAAAAGTTCCCTACTCGTAGATGTGCGGGGCAAGGGTGCCCACGCAGTCAAGGTTGCGGTACTTCTCCGCGTAGTCCAGACCGTACCCGACGACGAATTCGTTGGGAATATCCATGCCGACGTACTTCACGTCGATCTCGACCTTGGCGGCTGCGGGCTTGCGCAGCAGCGTGCAGATCTCGACGCTGGCCGGGCCGCGCGACTCCAGGTTCGCCTTGAGCCAGGACAGGGTCAGGCCGGAATCGATGATGTCCTCGACGATGAGCACGTGCTTGCCCATGAGGTCCGAGTCCAGATCCTTCAGGATGCGCACCACGCCGGAGGACTGGGTTCCGGAACCATAGGAGGAAACGGCCATCCAGTCCATGCTCACATGGGATTCAAGAGCACGAACCAGGTCGGCCATGATCATGACCGCGCCCTTCAGCACCCCGACGACGAGGATGTCGCGACCCTGGTAGTCCTTGTCGATCTGCGCTGCCAGTTCTTCGACTCGGGTCTGGATTTCTTCCTTGGTGTACAGAACATGTGTCAGATCGGCCTTGACGGCATTGGAATCCACGAGGGTTCTCCTGATTCTAGAGGTGTGGTACCTACCTAGAGTGCCACATTTCACCGGTGGTTGCTTAGAGCGAGTCGGTGAAAACAATCACCGGGCTTCGGCGGTAGGCACTGATTTTCCCGTCCAACTGCACGGGCCCGGCTGATTTGGACTTTTCCGTACCGACCCCGGCCAGAGCGCACAGGGCCGCTGTTCGCTCCCGGCCAACGTTTTTGGCGCCCGCTTCCGCGGCGGCCAGACGCAGCACGCGGGACGCCACGGCCGGCGGCAGGGCTGCCAGCGCCTTGAGGTCTGTTCCGTGCTCGGCCCAGGCCCGGCCGGCCCACAGGTCCAGTGCGTCGGCATCCGCCGCGGCCAGCTGCGCTGTGCGCGCCAACGCCTGCGGGATGTGCCCGCCAAGATGTTCCCGCAGGTAAGGCATGATTTCGCCGCGCACCAGGTTGCGGCGGTAGGTGGTATCCGTATTGCTGGGGTCTTCCCAGTACTCCAGCCCGGCGCCGGCGCAGATCTGCTCGGTATCTTCCCGGGCCAGTCCCAGCAGCGGGCGCGCGTAGGCCCCGCGCACCGCAGGCATGCCGGCCAGCGACCGGATTCCCGAACCGCGCAGCAGACCCAGCAGCACCTGTTCGGCTTGGTCATCGCGGGTATGGCCGAGCAGGATGCGCTGCGCTCCGGTGGACTCCAGCGCGCATTCGAAGGCTTCGTAGCGGGCGGTGCGCGCCGAAGCCTCATCGGGACGGGTGCGCACACGCCGCACCAGCACCGGGTCCAGTCCGAGCTCACGGCACTGCTGCGCAGCCCGGTCCGCTGCCTGGGCACTGCCGGGTTGCAGCCCGTGGTCCACGACCACCGCGCCGAAGGCCCCCGGCAGCTGGCTGGCCGCGACCGCCAGGGCCAGCGAGTCCGCCCCTCCGGAGACCGCAACCAGGCTCAGTCCCGATGGCGCCATCGCGGCGACCGCGGTGCGCGCCCGGTCGATGGGACGGCTCATCGGGTGCGGGCCAGCCAGCGTTCGGGATGGTCCAGCTCGTCGGCGCTGGGGAACAGCTCGCGTTCGCTGAAGATCGTGTTGAAGCCTTCGTAACCGATCTCGCCGACCAGGTGGCCCACGAACTTCGCCCCGCGCTTGTACTGCAGCGCCTTGGCTTCCATGCCCAGCAGCTTGCCGACCAGGGTGGCCAGCGCCGAACGGTTCTCCCCGCGCGCCTCGAAGCGGCGGCGGATGGTCTTGATGGTGCCGATGGACTTCACGTCGTTCATCACCACCATGGCGTGTCCCTCCAGCACCGACATGATGCTGGTCAGCTCGCTGACCTCCGACTTCATGGCCTTGAGCTTGGATCCCAGGTCGTTGAGCGAATGCGTGGTGCCGCGCAGCGGCTCGAACACCTCGGCAAGGGTCTGCTTCATGACCCCCGGAATCCACGGCGCATGCTCGAACTGCAACCGGTGGGTCTGCTCATGGGTGGCGATCCACAGGTAGAAGTCCTTCGCGTTCAGGTTCAGTTCGCCGCGCAGCTGGGTGATGGTCGGGGCGTTGAGCAGCAGCCGGGGGCCGACGAAGGGGTCGAACTGCCCCAGCACGCGGGTGCCGAGCACCGCGAGCACCGCGCCGAGCTCCGCCCCTGCCACCAGCGGCACCGCGCCCGGGGCATCGATTCCTTCCGGGAGCATCGCCGCGAAGTTCTGGCTGACCGCCTGCGCCCAGCCTGCGCGGTCCACCACGAGCGTCTGGGCAGGCGCGGTGGAGCTCAACTTGGAGATCTTCTCCGCCTCGACCAGGCCCTGGCCTCCGGCGATGCGCAGCTCCTCGACAATCCGCGCCGCTTGCCGCCCGTCGATAGCGGGGCCGGCCGGCATCAGGGTCCTGGCGGTTCCGACGGCGACGTCCCAGTCAATGAATTGCTTCATGCGTGCTCCTGACTATGCCCGGCAGCCGCAGCCGCGGATGGCGGTGACTGCCTGGTCGATGATTGGCTTGTGCGGTGCGAGCGTGCCGTCCGGCTGGTTGGCGAAAATGGAGAAGGCCAGCAGCCTGCCGTCCTCGGTCAGCGTCATGCCGGTCAGCGTGGCCACCCCGGTCAGCGAACCGGTTTTGGCGCGGACCATCCCCAGGGTCGCATCTGCGCCGAGACGCTGCATCAGCGTGCCGTTGTATCCGGCCACGGGCAGCGAATAGATCAGCTCGCGCATCCCCGCCTTGCCGCTGGTGGCTGCAGAGCGCAGCACCGCGGTCAGCGCCGCCGGCGAGATCTGGTTGACGGCGGCCAGCCCGCTGGCATCGGACAGCGCCGCCCCCTGGGCACCGTGTTCCCCCGCCGCCTTGGCCACCGCGGGCCCCGCCTGTTCCGGGGGAAGACCTTCGGCCAGGGCTACGAGTCGGCCCAGGGTTTCGGCGATGTAGTTGTCCGAGACCAGCAGCATGTGCTTGACCACGTCGCGCAGCGGGGCCGAGCGAACCTCGGCGATCTGCTCGCCGCCTTCGTAGGCTCCGCGTCCGCCCTGCGCCACCTTGATCGAGGAACCCAGCGCGGCGCCGAATACTTGGCGCGCCTGTTGCGCCGAATCCGACTGGTACGGGGAGGCGAGGTTCTCGCCCGCGCGGCCCGCGTAGTGCGCCAGCGGGTAGACCGGCGCGATGTTGTTCGAGGTGAACAGGGACTTGTCCCAGTCCGGGTTGGACTGCGCAGCGCCGAACAGCGAGTCGTCGAGCCACAGCTTCACGGAGTCCACACCGCGCTTTTCCAGCTCGGCGGCGGTCTTTTCGGCCAGCGTCCCGAGCCCCGCGTAGCCCTTGGTGGACGTCGGATCCGAGGCGCCGTCGCCCAGCAGCACGTCTCCCCCGCCGCGCAGCACCAGGGTCTCCCCGTCCAGCCAAACGCTGGTGCCCAGCTGGGTGTCGGCGCCCAGCACATCCACGGCCGCCAAGGCGGTGACCACCTTCAGGCTGGAGGCAGGGGTGCCGTTGGCAGTTGAATTCTTGTCATAAAGCACGGTGCCGGTCGCGACATCCACCACCTGGGCGGTGAACTTCGTTCCATCACCCTGGTCCGCCAAGATCGCGTCCAGCTGGGCGGTGAACACGGCCGTGTCCGGCATGGCAGCATCGGGGTTCAGGTCCCGCACGGTGACTGGGGCATTTTCCGCAATCTGCGCACTGGCAGGGGTGTAAAAAGCTTCGGGCTCACCGGTGAAAAAACGAGGTGCGAACAGCATGGCCAGCACCATGCCCACCACGGCAACCACGGCCGCGCCCAGTGTGATCACACGACGGGCGGCGGTGTTCATGCGGTGACATTCCTTTCGCGGGTTTATCAAGGCAGCGCCCGGGGGCGATACGCTTAAGGGCGGATAACCCTAAGACTAGTTTAGGAGTGTGCTTTTCATGAGCCACGACGTGACCATCGAGATCCCTACCGGATCGCGCGTCAAGTACGAGATCGACCACGAGACCCACCGTCTGCGTTTGGACCGCGTACTGTTCACCTCAATGCAGTACCCAACCCACTACGGCTACTTCGACGACACCCTGGGCGAAGACGGCGATCCGCTGGACGCCATGGTGTACATCCCGGGCGTCGACCTGATCCCAGGCGTCGTGGTTGAGGCCCGCCCGATCGGCGTGTTCAACATGACCGACGACGGCGGCGGAGATGCCAAGCTGCTGTGCGTTCCTTCGGACAAGCGCTTTGACCACATCAAGGAGCTCGAGGACATCGACGAGTGGCTGATCAAGGAGATCGAGCACTTCTTCACCCGCTACAAGGACCTGGAGCCAGGCAAGTGGGTCAAGGCTGAGGGCTGGGAGGGCCGCGAGGCCGCCGAAGCCGAGCTGGCTCGCTCCATCGAGCGCTTCAAGGCCTAATCTTCGGCCATGTGAACCACCGGCGGCGCAGATCATCCGATCTGCTCCGCCGGTGGTTTTCGTTTTCAGCCCACCGGGTCGCCCGGGAACACCCGGACCACCGCAAAGGCGGCGGCCGCTAGGCCTCGGGCAGCAGGCTTTGCAGCACGTCCTCGGAGCTCGCGGTGACCTGGTTGCTTTCCACATCCCGCAGGGTCCGCTCCACGGCGCGGGTTCGGGTTCCGGCGGCCTGCACTGTGTTCTGCGCGGCCGAGAGCTGCTTGCCCAGCTTGTCCCAGACATCCCCGTACTTGCGGAACTCGTCCTTTGCGGCGGCCAGCACCTGCCACACCTCGCTGCTGCGCTTTTCGATGGCCAGCGTCCTGAAGCCCATCTGCAGCGAGTTGAGCAGGCTCATCAGCGTGGTCGGCCCGGTGACCAGCACGCGGTGCTCGGTCTGCAGCTTGCTGGCCAGCCCCGGGCGGCGCACCACCTCCGCGAACAGGCCTTCGGTGGGAAGGTACATGATGGCGAAGTCTGTGCTGTGCGGCGGGGCGATGTACTTGCCGGAGATCAGCTTGGCCTGCTCGATGATGGCCTTGTCCAACGCCCGGCTAGCCTGTTCAACGGCCGCCTTGTCGCCCGATTCCTGGGCGTCGAGCAGCCGTTCGTAGTCCTCCTGCGGCAGTTTGGAATCGATGGGCAGGTAGATGGTGCCGGCTTCGCGTCCGGGCAGGATGACCGCGAATTCGACGGCCTCCCGGCTTCCGGGCACGATCGTGACGTTCTGCTCGTACTGGTCCCGGGTGAGGATGTCCTCCAGCTGGCGCTCCAGCTGGACCTCGCCCCAGGTGCCGCGGCTTTTCACGTTGGTCAGCACACGCTTGAGCCCGCCGACGTCCTGGGCGAGCGACTGCATTTCTCCCAGCCCCTGCTGGACCATTTCCAGCCGCTTGCTCACCAGCTCGAAGCTCTCCCCCAGGCGTTTCTCCAGCGTGCCCTGCAGCTTCTCATCCACGGTCTCTCGCATCTGCTCCAGCTTGGCCTCATTGCCGGCACGCAGCTTGTCCATCTGCTCCTGCATCAGCGTCTGCAGCTGCAGGTGGCGCCGGGCGTTGCCGTCGGCCATCGAGCCGAGCTTTGCATCGATTTCCGTGCGCACCTCCCCAAGGGTCTGGCGCAGTTCGCCGCGCTGGGCGCTCAGGTCCTGGCGCAACTCGCCGTGGGTGGATCGCACGGCCTCCCGAATCACCTGGTCATCCACGCCGCCGGTACGCCGAATCAACAGCAGCGCAATACATACCGTGGCAAGTATATTTAGTATGACTAGGATAAAAACGGCAATAATCATGAAATTGGACCTTCCCTGAACCGGCTGGAGAGCAACTCAATCTCTACCAGCCACCACCGACAGTTCGGCATAATGGGTGCCATGCACATTCTGGTGACCGGCTTCGAACCCTTCGGAACCGATGATTTCAACGCCAGCGGCGCGGTGGTTTCGGCGCTTCCGGCCAATGTCGCCGGGCGCCGGCTGTCCACTGCGATCCTGCCGGTTTCCTTCGATCGTTCGGGCGAAACGCTCTGCGCGCTGCTCGCAGAGCACCGGCCCGATGCGCTGATTTGCCTGGGCGAGGCCGGCGGACGCGCCGCGATCACCCCGGAGGCATTGGCCGTCAACGAAGACCATGCGCGGATCCCGGACAACGACGGGGCCCAGCCCCGCGCCGAAGCGATCATCTCGGACGGCCCGTTGTCTCTGCCATCGGGCCTCGATGCCCAGCGCATCACCGCGTTGCTGGCCGCAGCCGGGTTCGCCGCGCAGGTTTCCGAGGACGCCGGAAGCTTTGTCTGCAACCACGTCGCCTACCTGGCCTATGGGCAGCCGGTTCCGGCGTTGTTCATCCATGTCCCGGCGTTGCGCCCGGACGGAGGGGAGCCTGGAGTGGGGCGGGAAACCGATCCGCGGCTCGCATCCCCCGCCACGCATGATGCGAACGGGGACCTTCGGCAACTGTGCGCTGCCGTCGAACTCGTGGTGGCAAACCTATGAGCTAGACAACCACTTGCGCCCAGGCCGCGGCGATGGCCGGCAGCGCCGCTTCCAGCTGGGCGCGGTCCTGCGCGAAAGGCAGGCGCAGGTAGTGCTCCAGCCCGTGCCCCTCGACCGCGAAGGTGGACCCGGGGGCCAGCAGCACCGCCTTGAGCCGGCGGGCCAGTGCCGTGGAACGCGGCTGCGGCAGGTGGCACCACAGGCTCAGCCCGCCGGCCGGCAGGTTCGGTTTCCAGTCCGGCAGGATGCGGGCCAGTTCCCCGATCATCCAGTTGCGGTTATCGCGCAGCGCGGTGCGGGTGGCCTCGGACAGCGTCTGCCCCGAAGAGAGCAGGTTGGCCAGCACCAGCTGCTCGAGCACCGGAGCGCCCAAATCCATGCTCATCCGGGCGCGGGCCAGCGCGGCGGCCAGGTGGCGCGGGGCGCGCAGCCAGCCCAGGCGCAGCCCTCCCCAGTGCGATTTGCTGGCGCTGCCCACGGTGACCAGGTTCGGGGAGAAGGCGGCCATCGGCAGCACCTGCGGGCGCGCGTCCAGCCACAGCTCGGCACAGGTTTCATCGATGATGCCCACGGTGCCGGCCCGGTCCAGTTCGGCAGCCCAGCGTTCGCGTCCCGCGTCGTCCAGCAACGTGCCCACCGGGTTGTGGAAATCCGGCAGGCAGAGCATGGCCGCGGGCCGCACCTCGCCCAGCGCGGCGGCGATCTGGTCCAGGTCCGAGCCCTGCGGCCCGATGGGCACCGCGGCGGTCCGCGCCCCGTGGGCCTTCAACGCCAGCAGCGAGTTCGGATAGGTCGGGGTTTCGGCCAGCACGATCTGGCCGCGCCCGAGCACCGCGCGTCCGGCGGCGGCCACGGAGGACAGCGCCCCGGAGGTCACGATGATCTGCTCCGGCCCGGTGGGCAGCCCGCGCCCGGTGTAGTAGTCCGCCAGCGCCACGCGCAGCGGCTCGATGCCCAGGGGGTAGTAGCCCATGCCCGCCGCGTAGCGCGGAAGCTCGTGCAGCGCGGCCTCGAACTGCCCTAGCATTCCGGCGGGTGCGTTGGGCGCCGCGCAGGTCAGGTCGACCGCCTGATTTCCGGGCAGCGGACCGAAACCGCCCAGCGGCAGCGGTTCGGCGCCGCCCGCCACCGGCCCGCCGGGAAGCTGGGCCACGGTGCCCGAGCCGCGGCGGGAGCTGGCGTAGCCGCAGTCGCGCAGCTCGGCATAGGCTCGGGAGACCGTGGTGCGGCTCAGCCCCAGGGCAAGCACGGCGTCGCGTTCACTGGGCAGCGCGGTCCCGTGCAGGATCCTGCCGTTGGCGATGAGCGAGCGCAGCGCGAGGAAAAGCCAGCGGTAGGCGGGCATGGACGAGTCCGGCTCCCCCAGCATTCGGGCCAGCGTCGGGGCTGTGATGCGTCCCATGGATCCACCAGTTCAAAATTGGCTATTTTTTCCAAGTCCAATTTACCGGAAGCTTGTCTACATGAGCATCACGAACCTGACTCCCCGCCAGCAGCTGAGTGCCGGACGCCTCCCGCTGCGCCTGGCCAACCTCTTTGCCGGGCTCACGCTCTATGCACTGGCCATGGCGATGCTGATCCGCGCCCAGCTGGGTGTCGACCCCTGGGACGTGCTGCATCTGGGCTTGGCGAACCACGTGCCGCTGTCCCTGGGCACCATCGTGATCCTGGTCGGAGCCCTGGTGCTGCTGGCGTGGATTCCGCTCAAGCAGTGGCCGGGCCTTGGCACGGTCGCCAATACGCTCTACCTGGGTCTGGCGCTGGACTTCTTCCTGCGCTTCTTCCCCGCCATCGATGGATTGGGCTGGCAGGTTCTGGTGGTTGCCGTCGCGATCCTGGTCAACGGGCTGGGCGGCGCACTGTACATCGGCAGCCATTTCGGGGCCGGCCCCCGCGACGGGCTGATGACCGGGCTCCACCTGCGCACCGGACTGTCGATCCGGCTGATCCGCACCGTGCTTGAACTGTCGGTGCTGGGATTGGGCTGGCTGCTGGGCGGCCCGGTCGGCGTGGGCACCGTAGCCTATGCGCTGCTCATCGGCCCGGCCACCCAACTGTTCTTCCGCTACACCATCGTGCGGCTGCCGCAGCGGACCTGACCTCCGCCATAAAACTCGGATACGCGACAAACCGGGCCACGCACGCAATACTTAAGCCATGTTTGTCGTTGCGCTCAGCCCCCGGCCCCGCTCGGTCACCGATGTCGCCGCCGCAGGCGAGGCGCTTTGGCACCAGCTGGCCCAAGTTTCCACGCAGGCCGCGTTCATGGCCGTCAGCGGCCAACTGCTCCTGGGCGTGCCGGCAGATGCCGACGCCGCCGTCGACGCCGTCCTGCGTGCGGCCCGGCTGAATTTCTGCCACGTCGGGCTGGGGGTCGGAGCGCTATACGAACCGGTCCCCGCCGAGGCCGATCAGGTCGACGGCAGGGCCCTGCGACGCGCCCAGGGCGCGCTCGATGCCGCGGAGCACCGCGGGGAACGCGTACCGATCTGCGTCTCCACCGGCAACGCGGAACTGGACGCCGAACTCGAAGGCCTGCTGCGCCTGCTCGGCCAGTCCATCCGCACCCGCAGCGAGTCCGAATGGGCTGTCGTCGACCTGCTAACTCCCGGGGTACGCGGACAGCAGAAGGCGGTGGCCCAGACATTGGGCATCACCCCGCAGGCAGTGTCCGCGGCGATCCTCCGCTCGGGATACAACGACGAACTCGGAGCCCGCTCCGGCATTGCCCGGCTTCTGGAATTCGCGGATAATCTTTAGCTTTTCCTGAGGATAAGCTTAGACCAAATTCGAACACATGTTCTACCAACAGCCGTACAATTAACACATGTACGAAGCAATGCAACAACGCCACCGGCCACCCATACCCCCGGTCCACACCGAATGCACCAACGTGCTCACCGCCCTGACCACCAAGCTCACCCACATCCTGGAGTGCGGCAGCACCGCCGACTGCGCCGCCGCCATCGAAGAACTCACCGCCCTGACCTCCGGCTACGACTACCTCAAAGCCATGCTCGCCCACCAGCTGGAAAAAGAAGTCTTCCGCACCAACGAAAACAACGGCACCCACCCCAACGACCTCACCCGCGGCGCAGCCAGCACCGTGGCCATGGCCCGCAAACGCGACCCCCACGGCTACCGCTCCTACCTGGCCAACGCCCGCATCCTCGCCGAAGACACCCCCTTCACCGCCCAGCGCTTCGCCCTCGGAGAACTCACCGAACCCCAGGTCATGGCCATCCTCACCCCGCTGCAAGACGTCAACGCCGCCCGCCGCACCGCCTTCGACACCCACTTCCGCAGCACCCCGGACATGTTCGAAGCCATGGGACCAAAACAAATCAGCGAAACCGTCACCCACTACACCCTGCAGTTCGAAAGCCACACCAAGTCCTACCGCATCAAGGAAGCCAGCACCGACCGGTACATCCGCTTCACCAAGGACCGCGACTGCATCCGCGTGAACGGCAAACTCCCCCTCGCCGCCGGCACCGCCCTGCAAATGCACCTGCGCCAGGAATCCCGCAAGCTGCGCCAGCACGGCGACCCGCGCACCCGCACCCAACTCCAGGCCGACCTGTTCGCCGCCTACCCCATCGCCGGGCACCCCGCCACCCTGCCCTTGGCCATCAACATCAAGCTGGTCATGACCGACAAGACCCTGTTCCTCGGCGACCGCGCCCCGGCCTGGCTCGAAGGCTACGGCTACCTCCCCGCCCAGCACGCCCGCGAACTCATCGCCGGCGCGGAAATCCGCAACGAGGACTACTTCCACCAGTACCCCGACGCGCACGACGACCTGGCCCTGCGCATCGAGTCCTTCCCCGACATCCAGCGCCTCTACACCGCCCCCGGGGACACCGAGCTGATCGCCATGGACTCCACCGCCCGCGCCTTCCCGCCGCGCCTGAAGGAGTTCATCAAGATCCGCGACAAGCACTGCCGCACCCCGTACTGCGACGGACTGGTCGAAGAAGTCGACCACGTCATCCAGCACCACCTGGGCGGGCCGACCAACGTGCTGAACGCGGACGGGCGCTGCGCGCTGTGCAACAAGGCCAAGGAATCCCCGAACTGGGTCGAGGTGCCCGTCGGGGAGTACTCCCACTCCATCCGCATCAACCCGGGCACCGGAGCCTACTACCAGTCAGTGGCGCCGCCGGTGACCGGGTACCGGCACCGCCGGTTCCCGGATTTGCTGACCCAGTCGAAATGGGTGCGCGGGAAGACCTTGCTGCGTGAGGAGCTTGAGGACCCGGCCGAGGACCCCGACCCGTAGG
>SMEN01000338.1_pt1 | contig 17703 bp, 20 predicted proteins | sample 2456271 | NCBI WGS metagenome assembly SMEN01 (sample SAMN10132593, study PRJNA489261) | soil metagenome | isolation source: day1 control-loamy sand soil ammended with raw manure from dairy cow... | place: USA | collected 2015-04-01 | reverse complement strand
GCCGCCGCGCGCAAGTCGATCGTGGTCGGTGTCGACGGTTCGGACCGCGCCCGCGCCGCGGTGCTGGCCGCCGCGGACGCCGCCATGGCCAGCGACCTGACCCTGCGCCTGATTTGCGCCGTCGCCCCGGTGGGTGCCGCACTGGCCTGGATGCCTGCCACGGTGGACCAGGAAGCGGTGCTGGAGGACGTGCGCTACCAGATGAGCGTCGGTGTGGCCTGGTTGACCTCGCACTACCCGAACCTGAAGATCGAGACCGACGTGATCAGCGGCCCGCCGGTCGAGGTGCTGATCCGCGAATCCGAGCATGCAGTGCTGACCGTGACCGGCTCACGCGGCCGCGGCGGCTTCGCCGGCATGCTGCTGGGCTCGACCTCCCAGGGCGTGCTGCACCACTCCAAGGGTCCGGTCATGGTGGTTCCGGATTCGGACGATCCGCGTCTGGCGGACCGGAAGAACTTCGATACCCGCGCCGATGACTAGCATCTAGGCCGCGGCACCAACCCGACGTGCCCCCGGGGAGCAATCCCCCGGGGGCACGTTGCCGTTTGCATCGGAAAATAGCAGAACACCCGCAGGGATTCCCTGCGGGTGTTCTGCGAGGCCTGCTCCTAGTAGCGGGCGGCCTTCGAATGGAGGTTGTTCACCCAGCTGAGCGGGGTGACCGAGATGCCTGCATTCGGGTTGCGGGCATGGACCACCTGGCCGTTGCCGATGTAGATGGCCACGTGGTAGAACGAGGATCCGCCGTTGGAGGAGGAGAACACCAAGTCGCCCGGGCGCAGGTTGTTCAGCGATACGTACTGCGGGGCAGCGAAGAACTGCTGGGTCGAAGTGCGCGGCAGGCTGATGCCCGACTGTCCGAATGCCCTTTGGGAGAAGCTGGAGCAGTCGAAGGCGCTCGGGCCGTTGGCGCCGTACACATAATACTTGCTGTTGTCGCTGGCGGTCTTCATGGCCCACGAAATTGCGGCACCGTAGCTGCGTCCGCCGCCCTGCGGGGCAATATCCTGCTCCTGCTTGGGAGCTTCGGTCTTCTCCGGCTTCGGCTTCGGCTTCTGCGTGGCCTTGGGGGTTTCCTTGGGCTTCTGGGTGGCCTTGGGGGTTTCCTTGGGCTTCTGGGTGGCCTTGGGGGTTTCCTTGGGCTTCTGGGTGGCCTTCGGGGTTTCCTTGGGCTTCTGGGTGGCCTTCGGGGTTTCCTTCGGCTTCTGGGTAGCCTTGGGGGTTTCCTTCGGCTTCTGCGTGGCCTTAGGGGTCTCCTTCGGGGCCGGGGTTTCCTCAGCCTTTGGAGTTTCGGCAGGCGCCTGGGTCTCTTCGGCCTGCGGGGTTTCGGTCTTCTGTGGCTTCGGAGCGCTCTCCGGCTGCGGAGCCGCAGTCGGGGTGGCGGTATCCACGGTGTCCAGCGGCTGGGCCTCAGGCTTTGGCTTCACAGTTGGCTTGGCCGTCGACTGGTCGACTTCCAACTCCTGCGGCGCATCCACGGCCAGCGGCTGAATGGTTCCGGTCTGGCTTGGCTTGATGACCGGCGCGTCCTCGGCGCTGATGGTTTCCTGCAGCGCGGTTTCGCGTTCTGCCTCTTCTTGTTCCTCGACCTGCTTGCGGACCTCGGCTTCTTCCTGGTCCTTCAGGCTGGCCAAGTTGCTGATCAGCTCGTCGCGCAGTTCCTGCTCGGGCTTGATGGAGGACTGGTAGGCGGCCAGAGTGCTGTTGGCGGTCGACGCGGAGGCATCGTAGTTCGCTGCGGCTTCATTCGCTGCGCTTTGCGCGGCATCTGCATAGGATTCCCAGGCGGAGACCAAGGCTTCTGCCTCGGTCGCCGAGTTGACGGACTGGACCTGCTGCTGGCTGAGGGTGTCAATCGTGGCGGCCTTGTAGAAAAGGTCGTTCGAGTCATCGCTGTTCAGCAGGATGCCGAGCGTGGAGTTTCCGGCGCCGTTGCGGTAGATGTCCGAAGCGATGGCACCCAGATCGGTCTGGCTCTGCTCGAGGTACTGCTTGGCGTACTCCAGCTGCTTGACGGCCTTCTCGGCGTCGGCGGTGCGCAGGTCGCGCTCCTCGCCTGCGGTCAGCAGCGACTCCTGGGCCTCTGCGGCGGCGGTCTCTGCTTGGAGCAGCTCGGCACGGCTGGAGGCGAGCGAGGCTTCCAGACGCGCGATCATCGCGTTCGTGGAGTCCTTATCCTTCTTGGCTTCCTCGATCTCTGCGGCGCTTGGCAGGCCGGAAGCCGAACGCTCGGCTGCGATCGATACCGTGGTCGAGAATGACGTAGTGGTTGCTGCTGAAGCGGGGGCTGCTCCGGCGAGGCAGGTGACTGCCAATGCAAGAGTGCTCGCTGCAACGCCGAGCGTGTGGCGATAAGCCATATCGTTCCTCACTAGATCCAAGAGATGACGTTGGGGCAGTTCCAAACCGTGATCATCCAACGTCGTTAGGTCACGATTTGGATAAGCCCCAAATAGCACACTATGCCAACATCGGTACCGTTCGCAACAGTAGTCACACCAGTCACTTGAATTACATTGATGGAATTCTGATCCTGAAAACCACTGTGATGTGGAGCGATATGAGGGTGCGGGTCGAGATTGCAGCCAGCGGAAGCCGACGAAGGACAATACGCTTCTGTGCTTGTTCGCGATCAGTTCGTTCGTCTGGTGACGAATATGTAACGGTTAACGGCCTCCGATAGCGGGACCAGATTTTTTGCCCCTTAAAAAGAGGCGATGAAATTTGCCGCCACAGCAGATGCCGGAGGCTTGCTCGCGGTCGACTCGGAGGCGTACTGCCCAGTGGCTTGCGCATGCCAAGAGGACTTCGGTGTGAGCTCTGCCACCGCTAGTGATGCTGATGGCTGCAATCTCACCTTGATTTGTGACGCACATCTCAGAAAGAGTTTTTCGGGAAATACCCTCATGACCACCCTAATTCGTGCAGTCTGGCGTCGTCGATACCGAAGTGGTGGGCTACCTCGTGCATGACCGTAATCTTGATTTCCCGGACCACGTCCTCGCGGGTATTGCAGGCCCTGAGTGTGGGATTTTTGAAGATGGTAATGCGGTCGGGAAGTGCTCCGGCTTCCCATCCCTGGTCGCGCTCCGTGAGCGCAACACCGTCGTAAATCCCCAGAATCTCGGTGTTTTCCGGCTCTCCGGGGAGTGGTTCGTATTCGTCTTCAATGAAGAAAACCACGTTGTCCATCATGTCCAAGGCTTGCTGTGGAATCGCGTCAATCGCTTCCTGAACCAGGGCGTCGAACTCGTCGTCGGGCATCTGTAGATCCATGCTTCAAGCCTAGGTCTGAGAGCCGCTTTTGGAATGGCTCGGGAGGCCCCCGGTGCCGATTTTGCGAAAACAAAAAAGCCCACGTATAGTTATTGGAGTCCGCAGCGGAGACGAAAGAAACCGCAGCAGATATAGGCCCCCATCGTCTAGCGGCCTAGGACACTGCCCTTTCACGGCAGCGGCACGGGTGGTTGTCAGATGGAGAAATCCATTGGCTTGCGAAAGCAAGGCCCTGTAGCGCAGTTGGTTAGCGCGCCGCCCTGTCACGGCGGAGGTCGCGGGTTCAAGTCCCGTCAGGGTCGCTCAATTTACTAGAAATAGTAAATTAGGTGTCCAAGTTTGTGACGCCAGGCTCTGTAGCTCAGTTGGTAGAGCGTTCGACTGAAAATCGAAAGGTCACCGGATCGACGCCGGTCGGAGCCACGCAGGCCCTCGGGTAACCGAGGGTTTTACTGTGTGAATTGGGATTTTCCCAAAACACCAGGCCCTGTAGCGCAGTTGGTTAGCGCGCCGCCCTGTCACGGCGGAGGTCGCGGGTTCAAGTCCCGTCAGGGTCGCATTATCTGAAAGCTCCAGTTCGAAAGAACTGGAGCTTTTCTCTTTCCCGGAATTGGCCGCCGGTTCGACAAGGGGTGATCAGTTGGCTCGGCCCAGCTGGCGCGGTCCGATCCATCGATTGCTCAGGCGGCGATAGGCCGCGGCGGCCATGGTCATGTCACCGTCCTCCAGGGCTTGGATTCCATGCAACAGGTCGTTGACTGATTCGTCGGGCCAGACGATTTCCGCCAGCAGCCCGTAGTCCAGTTCGATCAGCGACTGCGGATCGAAGGATTCCAGCCAGCCGCCCAGTGAGCCCAGTTCCTCGAACAGCGGTGCCTGCGGAGCGTGGGTGGCCATGGCCTGCACCGCCCAAGCCAGGCGTTCGATGGCCTGCTCGAAGGGGACCAGCAGGCGTACGTTCCGCAACCGTTCCCCGACGTAGAGGACCTCGCACTCGTCGTCGTCGCGGAACAGGGAAAACCAGCTCAGCGGGATGCCCCAGGTGGAGGTCCGGGTGTGCAGATGGGTCAGGTCCGCAGCCAGCTTGTCCGTATCCACCCGCTGCCCGTTCGCGCGGCGGGCTGCCGGCGGGATCAACAGGTCGAAGACCTCGGCGCGCATGGCTTCCTCCGCCTGCTCCGCGGCCAGCAGGCTCCGAGCCTGGATCTGCGACGGGCAGTAGCGGGTGTGCTCGGCACCTTGGTAATCAAGGAACTTCACGGTGCGGAAGAGCTCCTGTTCGGTGTGCGGAAACGGGTCCGACACTCCGCGCAAGGTGCGCTCCCACAGCTGCTGGTTCTCCAGGGCGTCGATCTGATCCGCGGTGCGAGGCGGGGCGCCGATGATGAGGGACTGGGCCCAATCCTCGAAGGCAGACAGCGGTTCGTAGACGCGCAGGTGCGCGGTCGCCGCCGTGAGGTCGTAGAGGGGCCCAGTCATCTTCATTCCCCTAATCTATCCGTCCAGCTCCACGATTACCGGTGTATGGTCGCTCGCGCCCTTGCCCTTGCGCTCTTCGCGATCGATGCTGGCGCCGGTGACCCGTGCGGTGAGTGCCGGCGAGGTCAGCGAGAAATCGATGCGCATGCCTTCGCCCTTGGGGAAGCGCAGCTGGGTGTAGTCCCAGTAGGTGAACTGGCCCTCGGTGTGCGGGCGAACCACATCGGTGAAGCCGGCATCCTCGAAGGCCGCGAAGGCCGCGCGTTCGGGGGCCGAGACATGGGTCAGCTCGTTTTCCAGGAAGAAGTTGATGTCCCAGACATCCTCGTCCTTCGGGGCGATATTCCAGTCGCCCATAAGCGCGATCTGCGCCTGCGGATCGGCTTGCAGCCAGCCGGCCGCATCCTGCTTGAGGGCGTCGAGCCAGGTGAGCTTGTAACCCATGTGCTCGTCATCCAGGGCGCGGCCATTGGGAACGTAGAGGCTCCAGATGCGCACGCCGCCGCACGTGGCGCCGATGGCGCGCGGCTCCAGGATCGGGTTCTTGCCGCCCTTGCCGAATTCCGGCTGACCGGCGAAGCTGCGCTGCACGTTGTCCAGGCCGACGCGCGAGGCTATGGCCACGCCGTTCCACTGGTTCACGCCGCAATGCGCGACTTCGTAGTCGTTGTTCTCAAACAATTCCCAAGGGAAATTGTCGTCCTTGCATTTCGTTTCCTGGATGGCCAAGACATCCACGTCGGTGCGGCGCAGCCAGTCCTCAACACGGTCGGCTCGGGCACGCAGCGAATTTACATTCCAAGTCGCAATCTTCACTTCTTCAACCTATCAAGTTTGACCGAGCGAGCCACTTCAATTTACTTGGAAGTCCGAGTATATTCGTCTCTGAAGGTGACCCCAATCACGCAAAGGAGAGGCTCTTGTCTGAGATCCTGACCCAACGCCGCGGACATCTGGGGCTCATCACCCTGAACCGTCCGAAATCCCTGAACGCGCTGAATGCGGACATGTGCCACGTCATCATGGATGCGCTGCTGCAGTGGCGCGACGACCCGCAGATCGCGCAGGTGGCCATAGTCGGGGCGGGAGACCGGGCATTCTGCGCCGGCGGCGATATCGTCGCCATCTACCGGGACATCATGGAGCGCAACGGATCCTCGGAAGAATTCTGGCGGGTCGAATACCAGCTCAACGTCTTGATCGATGAGTACCCCAAACCGTACATCGCGTTCATGGATGGCATCGTGCTGGGCGGAGGCATCGGCATCTCGGCCCACGGGAGCCACCGCATCGTGACCGAAGCGAGCCGCTGCGGCATGCCGGAAGTAGGCATTGGATTCTTCCCGGATGTCGGGGGCACCCATCTGCTGTCTCGGGCGCCGCGGGCGGCAGGACGCCTGGCGGCGCTGACTGGAATGAAGTTCGGCGCCGCGGACACCGTGGCGCTGGGACTTGCAGATACCTACGTGCCGCAAAAGGACCTTCCTGCCCTGCTTGAGGCGCTGCAGACCGAGCCGGTGGACCGCGCGGTATCGCGCTTCGCTGGAATCCCCGACAGCGGGTACCTGCATGAAGAGTGGGTCCAGTCCTTCTCCGAGTCGAGCATTCCGGCGGTCGCGGCGGGACTGTCCGCATTCGAGAACCCGCGAGCCGCAGCGGCGCTGGCGGCCCTGGAAGCCGCCTGCCCGAGCTCGGTGCGGCTTGTCGAGGAGCTGCTGCGGGAAGCCGGCGTCGACCTGCGAGCCGACCTGATCCGCGAGTTCCGGGCGGCCGTGCATCGGCTCGACGACCCGGACTTCGCCGAAGGCATCCGTGCCGCGGTGATCGACAAGGATCGGAAACCGCGGTGGAACGAGCCGCTGGATAAGCTCAGCCCCGAACAGCGCACAGCCCGGCATTTCGGGCCGTTGGACGGAGCCGAATTGGATTTCACCCTGATTGACCAGGGGCTACGCGAAAAGAGTGGACGATGAGCAATCTGCCAGTTATTGGATTCCTGGGACTGGGGCACATGGGACTACCCATGGCCATCAACCTCCACCGGGCCGGCTACAAGCTCAAGGGCTTCGACGTCGTCCCCGCGGCGGTGCAGGCCGCGACGGAAGCCGGCATCGAAACGGTCGACAGCGGAGCCGATGCGGCGAAGGGCGTCGACATCGTGCTGACCATGTTCCCCTCGGGACAACATGTGCTGGACGCCTACCGAAGCTACCTGCTCGATACCGCGGCGCCGAATACGCTGTTCCTCGAATGCTCGACCATCGATGTCGCCCAAGCCCGGGAAGCGGCCGAGCTAGCTGTCGCCGCCGGGCATCGCAGCGCGGACGCGCCGGTTTCCGGCGGAGTGGTCGGAGCCGAAGCGGGGACCCTGACCTTCATGCTCGGCGCCGAAGCCGCGGACCTGGCGGAGATCACCGCAGTGCTGGAGCATATGGGCAAGCGTATCGTGCACTGCGGGGGCCACGGGTCGGGGCAGGCCGCGAAAATCTGCAACAACATGCTGCTGGGCATTTCCATGATCGGCGCGGCCGAGGCCTTTGTCCTGGGTGAGCGGCTGGGCCTGGAACACCAGGCGCTCTACGACGTCATTTCCACGGCCTCGGGCCAATGCTGGTCGGTGACCACCAACTGCCCGGTCCCCGGGCCGGTGCCGGCTTCGCCGGCGAACCGCGACTACCAGCCCGGCTTCGCCGCGGCGTTGATGGCCAAGGACCTGGGGCTGGCGTCCAGCGCGCTGGAGCATACCGACACCGACGCGCAAATGGGCGCCCTGGCCGCGGCGCTCTACCGCAAGTTCAGCGACGAGGGCAATGCCGGCACCGACTTCTCGGGAATCATCAACGCGGTGCGCGAAGGAACGTTATAGGAAGTCGCCCGAGGCCCTGCGGAAGCGCGAGAGGATCTGGAACAGCTCTCGCGCATCCGCGGCCGGCAGGCCGCTGTCGGCGAACAGCTGCTCGTTGAGATCGTCGCGGGCCGCGGCCAGGATATCCGCCCCCTCGGCCGTCAGCTCAAGCAGCCGGGTGCGGCCGTCGGTGGGATGCTGAATCCGGCGAACCAGGCCGGTGGCTTCCAACCGGTCCACGGAATTGGTCAGGCTTGTCGCGTGCACCTGCAGCAGGCGGCTGGCGTGGGTCATGGGCAGCGAACCCCGCTTGGAGAAGCCGAGCAGCGCGAGCACCTCGAAGCGCGCAAAGGTCAGGCCGTGCGGCCTGAGTATTGAATCCGCGCGCTGGAGAAAGATCGAGGCGGTGCGCATGACCGCGGTAATCGCGGCCATGGAGTCCGCCTCGGCATCCCAGCCGTGGGAAACCCACTGTTCGCGGGCCTGGGCAATCGGGTCGCGCGGCAAAGGTGACGACATTTTTCTACCCCCAAAAGAAGACCTAGTCCAACAATATACTTGGACATCCTATGGTTTGGAAGGAGATCCGGATGGACCTCATGACCGATATTTCGGCGCAGCTCAGCCAGTCCGACAGCGCGCGGCTGGCCCAGGTGAGGGAACTTGCCCAGGGCAAGATCCGCAGGCAATCCATCGACTACTGGAACCGCGAGGACTTCGCGCCCGCGCTGGTGGCCGAGCTCGGGGCCGCGGGTCTGGGAGCGGTGCAGCTTGAGGACTGCTCGCATCTGGCGCGCGGGTTGATCCACGCTGAACTGGCCCGCGCGGACATATCCCTCTCCTCGGTCGTCGGGATTCACAACGAACTGGTTCTCGGAATGATCAATGAACTGGGTTCCGAGGCCCAGCGCGAAATGTGGCTGCCGCGATTGGGCAAGCTTGAAGCCTTCGGAGCGTTCGCCATGACGGAACCGGAGCATGGCTCCGACATTGCCGGCGGAATGTCCACCCGCGTACGCCGGGAGGGCGGTGAGTACATCCTTTCCGGACGCAAGCGCTGGATCGGCATGGGCACCATCGCCGACTTCGCGCTGGTTTGGGCCAGGGAGCCGGAATCCGGGGCGATCGGAGCCTACCTGGTGGAATCGGACAGGCCTGGATTCCACGCTTCCAAGATCGGGAACAAGATCGGCTTGCGCATCATGCAGAATGCGGATATCGAGCTGGATGATGTGCGCATCCCGGTGGAGAACAAGCTGCCAGGCGCCACGGGATTCGCCGCCGCAAACCACCTGCTCATGCAGTCCCGAGCATGGGTCGGCTGGCAGGCCGCGGGCGCGATGCTGGCGACCCTGGATGTCTGTACGGCTTACGCTGCCAGCCGGGAGCAGTTCGGCAAGCCGCTGGCATCTTTCCAACTCATCCAGCAGGCGCTTGCAGAAATCGCCGGCAATGCCAGTGCGTGCCTAGCCATGATGGGAAATATTGCGCGCAAGCAGGAAGCGGGAGAGCTGACCATGGCCGATGCCGCGCTGGCCAAGTCGACGGCGACCCGGTTGGCGCGGGACGCTGCGGCCAAGGGTCGCGCGCTTCTTGGCGGCAACGGAGTGTCTTCGGAGTACGAAATGGCCAAGATCTTCTGTGATGTTGAAATCCTCCATACCTACGAAGGCACCTATGAGATCAATTCGCTCATTGTGGGGCGCGCATTGACCGGAACGGGCGCCTTCGTCTGATTTCATTTGCCCCGCACGCTGCCTCCTCCCGTTTCGCAAAGATGCACACACCGCCGGCCCCGGCATACCCGGGCCGGCGGTCGGTAAAACAAAAAACATGAAAGTACTTTCCTTTTCGGAAAGTACTTGTTATTCTATTGGTACATCGAAAGACGCGGAACAAGGGGAGCAAGATCATGAACAAGATGTCCAACGCCACGTACTCGATCATCATCGGCCTTGCAGGAGTGGTCTTCGCCGCACTTGCGCTCTTCGCCTACTTCAGCGGCCGCAACGCACTGATCTTCGTAGGAATGGGAATCTTTGTCGCCGTGACGATGACCATGACCTCGTTGAACGCACGGCAGCGCGCCGCCGCGCGTGCGGAGCGGAACCCGTCATGAGCGCCGAAAAGAATTTTGACCCGGAACAGCAGCTGGCAGCGCTGGCGCAGGCCCAAGCCAACATGGACCGTGCCGTTGGCTACGGCTCGAAGCTTCTGGGCTGGTACAGCATTATCGTTGCGCTGGTCATCGGTGCGCTGGCCTTCCTGCTGCAGCTGTATCCTCCACGGGCCAACATGGTCGGCTTCTCCGTGATTATCGGGCTCTACGTGGTGGCGATCGTTGCCGCCTCGCTGGCCTACCGCAAGCTCTACCGCTCATTGCCGGTCGGCTACTCGAAGCGCTACAACCGGGGGTTCATGCTGACCATCATCCTCTACGCGGCTTCGCTGGCGCTGATGCCGCTGGAGCTTGGCTCCTGGATCATTCTGGGGCTGGTCTGGCTTGCTGTCTCGGCCCCGCTGCTGATCGCAGGGATCGGCATGGTTCGGAAATGACGGCGCATGCCCGAAACCGGCTCAACGCGGATTTCTCCAACCCTGTCCGACTGTCCATTATGGGCTCGCTGAACACCGTTGAGGAGGCTGATTTCAAAACACTGAGGGATGCGCTGGGCATTTCGGATTCGGTGCTGTCGCGGCACCTCAGCGCGCTGGAAGACAAGGGCTATGTCAAGATCCGCAAGGGGTTCGTGGGAAAACGCCCTCGGACCTGGGCCAAGCTGAGCCCTGAGGGGCGTGCGGCGTTCACGGACCACGTGCAGGCGTTGAAGGAAATTACCGGACTGGCCTAGTTGTCTTCCTGCTGAGGTCCCATAATTGGCCCAATGCCGCGATGAGCAGCGGTACGGTTAGCACTGCCCAGAAAGGGTCGGCTGGGAATCCGGTCAGCAGGGCAGCAGCCGCGGCCAACACGGCGCCGCCGGCCAATGGCCGATGAACGGCTGTGGACTTGGCCGTGGGCGTGAAGAGGATGAAGCCCAGATTCGAGACGCATACTGCCCACAGGGCAAAGCTCAAGGGGTTTTCCGAGGCCCTGCCCGAGGACAGCAGATCCCATCCGGCGTATCCAATGTAAATGCCGAGGAAAATTTCCAGCACGTGCTGTCAGCGGGTAGTGGCCGGCCCGTGTGTGGATTCAGCGTTCATGGATGCGTCCTCGTTTGCCGTGGCGCGGTGCCATAGCGGCACCGTGGCCCCAGCCTAGTGCCCGAAGCCGGCGGAATCCATGAAACTATCGGCGGGGAAGACTTCTCCTAGGCTCTCCACCACTTGTCGAGGTTGGTGGCGGGAACAGTCCGCTTATGCCGCGAGAGGATGAAACGCCGTTCGATCGAAAGCGCGGCGGTCTCGTCAATCTCGCGGCCCTCGAGGTAGTCGTCGATCTGCGCGTAGGTCAGGCCCAGCTCGTCCTCGTCGGTGCGCTGCGGTTGGCCGTCCAGCAGATCTGCGGTGGGAGCCTTGGCCCAGAGCAGCTCGGGAGCGGCCAATTCTCGCAGCAACGCCTGGTTCTGCCGCTTGTTCAGCCCTGCCAGCGGCAGCAGGTCGGCGCCGCCGTCGCCGAACTTCGTGAAGAAGCCGGTCACGGACTCCGCCGCATGGTCGGTGCCGATGACCAGCATGCCGCGGTCCCCGGCCACCGCGTACTGGACGATCATGCGCATCCGGGCCTTGGCGTTGCCGCGGTTGAAATCGCTGATCGCCGGATGCCCGGCGTCGGCCAGGGCTTCATCCAGTCCCGCCACAGGCTTGGAGATATTTACTTCGAACTCCTGGTCGGCGGCAACGAAGTCCATGGCCGCTGCGGCATCCGCCGCATCGTGCTGGATTCCGTGGGGCAGGCGGACGGCGATGAATTCGGCAGCGCCGCCGGCTTCGCGCACTTCCTGGACGGCGAGCTGCGCCAGACGCCCGGCCAGCGTGGAGTCGATGCCGCCGGAAATTCCCAGGACGAAACCCTTGGCACCGGTCGCGGCGAGGTAGTCCTTCAGGAAGTCGACGCGGGAGCGTACTTCCTCGGCCGGATTGATGGACGCCTTGACGCCCAGCTCTTCAATGATCGCTGCTTGCAGTTCTCGCATGTAACCAATCCTAGGCATACCGGAGGCAGCTTGCCGGCGCGGCTGCGGAAGGTGCGGCGAAAGTTAACGTGTTCTCAACATTCGCCGCAACCGCTAGTTATCTTCGGCGTCCGGATCCCAGCCGAGGTTGCGCGCCATTTTCTCCAGCGTGGCGACCACAGCGGCGTATTCGGAGCCGTCGAGGTCCTGGCCGGACTGCGTCCGGATCTTTTCGATCAGTTCGCTGAGCTTCATCAGCGAGACATGGCCCCGGTCGGTGATGGAAAATTCGCCCTCTTCGTGCGAGATCCATCCCGACTCCACCAATTCCATGAGGTGCTCGGAGACCGACGTCGGTTCATCTGGCGACGCAAAGAACGGCGAAAGTCCGGCGGTCAGTTCCGGCTCGGTGGCGGGCTGCTGCTCCAGGAGATTGAGCACCTGCCATTGCCGGCGTGTCACACCGTGTTCTTCCAAGGTCGCAGCAAACTGCTCGTCAATCAGCGAATCCACCAATTTCAACCAGTAACCCAGGGGGCGTGTAGCGTTCATGGGATCAGCCTAGCGATGATGCCGACTAGAATCGAGAGTATGAGCGAAACCAGCGCCCGCGGGCGGCTAAAAGAACTGATTCAGGAATTTGCCATTGTTCGTGGCAAGGTCATCCTTTCTTCCGGCAAGGAAGCCGATTACTACATCGACCTTCGCCGGGTCACCCTGCAGCAGGAAGCTTCAGGTCTGGTCGGCCAGGTCATGCTTGATCTCCTGGATGAAGCCGGTCTGGAGTTCACCAACGTGGGCGGCCTGACCATGGGCGCCGACCCGGTGGGCACCGCCATCATGCATACCGCGCGCGAGAAGAACCGCGCCATCGATGCCTTCGTGGTGCGCAAGGCGCAGAAGTCCTACGGCATGGGCCGCCAGGTTGAAGGCCCGAGCGTCGAAGGCCGCAACGTCATCGTCCTGGAAGACACCTCCACCACCGGCGGCTCCGCGCTGACCGCGGTCGAGGGCGTCCGCAAGGCCGGCGGCAACGTCATCGCCGTGGCGGTCATCGTGGATCGCGACACCGGCGCCAAGGAGCGCATCGAGGAAGAGGCCGGCGTGCCTTACCTCTTCGCGTACGGCAAGGACGAGCTGGGTCTGTAGCCGGCGCGCTTTCCCATCGTTTTCGGCCGCGGGCCGGGCCGGCCCCTCGGGTCGGCCCGGCCCGCAGTGTTTTGCAAGCACTAAAGATGAGTCAACTAATGTTGACGCCGCTCCACGCGTCAACTAAAGTTGACGCATGGAACATGGAATAAAAACCGCCATCGATTCCGATGGCCATGGCGGCCCCCTGGCCCAGCTGCGACGCCTGACCGCCGAGCAGCGCGAACTGGCCCGGGCTCAGACGGCAGAGGTGCGCCGGGCACGAGCCGGCGGGTACTCATGGCAAGCGATCGCCTCGGCGCTGGAAATTTCAAAACAGGCGGCGCACAAGAAATACGGCCGGAACTAGCGGGATTCAAATGAGCGGAGAGCCGAATCTCCGGTGCGTACGAAGGCCTATGCCGTCCGCCGGCGCAGGGTCAGCGACCCCACCAGCAAGGCGCCGAGAATCCACCCGCCGATGACCAGAAGGCTGGCCCAGGTGCCGCTGTCCTCGGTGCCCGCAGCGACATCTCCCAGTGCGTCGATGGCATGCGACAGCGGCAGCCAGTCGCCGATGACCTCCAAGGCCCCCGGCAGTTGCCCGCGCGGCAGGATCAGACCGGAGAGCAGGAACTGCGGGAAGATCAGCAGCGGCATGAACTGTACGACCTGGAATTCGGTTCTGGCGAAGGCGCTGGCCATCAACCCCAGGCTGGTTCCGAGCAGGGCATCCAGCGCCGCCACGCTGAACAGCAGCAGCAGGCTTCCGGAGATCTCCAGTCCCAGCACCAGAATGGCGAAAGAGACCGCGATGACCGTCTGCAGCACCGCCACCAGGGTGAATGCCAGTGCGTATCCGAAGATGAATTCACCTTTGGCCAGCGGCATGCTGAGCAGCCGCTCCAAGGTGCCGCTGCGCCGTTCGCGCAACGTCGCAATGCTGGTCACCAAGAACATCACGACAAATGGGAACAGTGCGATCATCGCCGGGCCGATGTGCTGGAACACGTTGGTGTCAGTGAAGATCCAGGCCATCAAGCCGATCAATAGGCTGGGGACGACCAGCATCAACGCGATGGTGCGCGGATCGTGGCGAATCTGGCCAAGTACCCGAGCGGCGGTGGCCACGGTGCGTTTCATGATGGCTTTCCCTCCACGCGGGCACGGTGCCGTGCGGCGGACGGCCCGCTGGTCGGTGCAGAATCCAGACCGCCGGAGGCGATAAGCCTGAGGAATGCGTCTTCCGGGTCGCTGGCGCCGGTGCGCCTGAGCAGTTCGCCGGGGGAGATCTGGGCCAGCAGTTGTCCATTGCGAAGCAGCAGCATTTCATCGCAGCGCATGGCCTCGTCCATGACGTGGCTGGAAACCACCATGCAGATTCCCGACGCCGCCAGATCGGCGAACAGGGCCCACAATTCTGCACGGAGTACCGGATCCAGCCCGACCGTCGGCTCGTCGAGAATCACGATGTCGGGTGATCCGAGCAGTGCGATGGCCAGGGACACGCGATTGCGCTGGCCGCCAGACAGATCCAGCACAAGCCGCTTGGCCTGCTCCTGCAGGTCGGTGGCCTCGATGACGCGGGTGGCTTCGGCCTCGGGCAGGCCGAGGATCTTGGCGAAGTAGGCGACGTTTTGCTGTACCGTCAGGTCGTCGTAGACGCTGGCTGCCTGCGTCATGTAGCCCACCCTATGGCGCAGGGACTTGTGCCCGGCGGGCAGCCCCAGGACGGTGACCGTGCCGCCGGAGGTGATCTGGTTGCCCACGATGCTGCGCAGCAGTGTGCTCTTGCCGCTGCCGCTGGGGCCCAGCAGCCCGATGATGCGGCCCGGGGCCAGCTCGCAGTCGATGTCCTGGAGCACCAGCGATTTGCCTCTCTTGACGCTCAGCTTCTGGACCTGGATGCATGCCTTCGTGTTCATCACACAATGAATTAGAGACCCCTGCCGTGGCAGGGTCAATGCTTGGCCATGAATTGCCCTCCGAGCGGCCCGGAAGGACGGCTCAACGATGCTTGACCCACAACCCCACGACCAGCACCAGGTAGATCAGCGCGATGAAGCCCAACAGCCGGTGCTCACCCCACACGACGGTGTTGCTCATGGAGCAGTGGAGCTCGGCGCCGGCGCCGAGGCATGAGCGCGCCGCGTAGTTCAGCGCAACCAGCAGCGTCAGCCCCAGATAGAGTCCCACGGCGATGAGAACGAACTTCCAGACCCGCCGCCGGGGGCGATAGTTCTCCATGACACCCAGTATCCGCCCGTGGCCCAGCGGTGCCTAGGTTGCTGGGAAGTCAAAGAAAAATGCCCCAGCATCCGGCAATGCGGCTGCTGGGGCAGGGAACTTCGGGCTACTTGGAAGCGGCCTTGGCATCGGCCGGCTTGGCCTCGGGCACGGCTCGGCCCTTGACGAGTTCGGCATGCAGGTTCGCGACCGACGGGTACTGCAGGTCCGGGCGGAACGGGAAGGTGTCCATGTCATCGCGCGCGGTGATTCCCGAGAAGACCAGCGCGGTGAGCAGGCCGGCTTCCATGCCCGCAACAATGTCGGTGTCCATGCGGTCGCCGATCATGGCGGTGGTTTCCGAGTGCGCGTCGATCCGGTTCAGGGCCGAGCGGAACATCATCGGATTGGGCTTGCCCACCACATACGGTTCGCGGTTCGTTGCCCGGGTGATCAATGCCGCAATGGCGCCGGTTGCCGGCATGATGCCCTCGGTGGAGGGGCCCGTGGCATCCGGGTTGGTGGCAATGAATTTTGCCCCGCGCTCAATCAGGCGGATCGCCTTGGTGATGGCCTCGAAAGAGTAGGTGCGCGTTTCGCCGAGCACCACGTAATCGGGGTTCTGGTCGGTCATGATGAACCCGGCGTCGTGCAGCGCCGTGGTCAGCCCCGCCTCGCCGATCACGAAGGTGCGTCCGCCCGGCCGCTGGCGGGCGAGGAACTCCGCGGTGGCCATGGCTGAGGTCCAGATGTTCTCCTCCGGCACGTCCAGGCCGGAGGCCAGCAGGCGGGCCCGCAGGTCGCGCGGAGTGTAGATGGAGTTGTTGGTCAGCACCAAAAAACGCAGGTTGTTTTCTCGCCAGTACTGCAGGAGCTCCGAGGCTCCCTTCAGCGCGTGGTTCTCGTGGACCAGGACGCCGTCCATGTCGGTCAGCCAGCATTCAATATCGTGGACGGTGCGTGCGGCACGGTTGCTGAGGGTCACGAGGTGTCATTCCTCCATTGGCAGTAGGTGGCGGGAGCTATCTGCGCTGAAAGTTTCCCCTGTAATTCAAAGCCTACACAGCATCCGCCGGCAGTGCAGTGAACGGCGGCACTCCCGCGACCTACTACCCTTAAAAGTGTGAGTCACGAAGCGAATGAAGCAACCGAGAATACCGCCGAGCACGTCATCGGCGTGGGGCCCTGGGAGGGCGAGCTGCCGCAGGACGAGAAATACGATCCGCAGCTGCTGGCAGAAGGCGATCGCCGCAATGTCGCGGACAAGTACCGCTACTGGAGCATGGATGCGATCATCGCCGACCTCGACGAGCGCCGCCACGATTTCCACATCGCCATCGAGAACTGGCAGCACGACATGAACATCGGCACCGTGGTCCGCTCCGCCAATGCCTTCCTGGCCAAGGAAGTCCACATCATCGGGCGCCGCCGCTGGAACCGCCGCGGAGCCATGGTCACCGACCGCTACCAGCATGTGCGCCACCACGCCACGGTCGAGGAATTCGTCGCCTGGGCCGAAGCCGAGGGGCTGACCATCCTGGGGATCGACATCTTCCCGGATTCGGTGCCGCTGGAAACCTACGACATTCCGCGCAACTGCGTCCTGGTGTTCGGCCAGGAGGGGCCGGGGCTGAGCCCGGAGGTCCATGCCGCGGCGAAGGACACGCTGTCCATCGAGCAGTTCGGCTCGACCCGGTCGATCAACGCGGCCTCGGCGGCCGGAATCGCCATGCACGCCTGGATCCGCCGCCACGTCTTCGGGCAAAAAGTAGGTTAACAAGGAATTTATTAATAAGTTCTTTAGTCGAGCATCTGGATTAGCCATCGTCGAACCCCTAGGCTTGGAAACGATATGAATTTGTGATCCGGGGGGATTAATCCGTGCGTCGACGTCATCAGGTGAATCACGACCTTCTTCTGCCGGGGCTTCCCCGGCGCAAAAAACCGGTTGTGATCTGGGGGATTTCGACTGCCGCCGCGTTGGTGCTGTCCAGCGCCGTGGCGATTCCCCTGGTGGCGCAGTCCGCAGATCCGCGCAACGGGGACATCCCCATCGCCATCGACGCGTTATCCGATCCCGGGTTGTACAACGATCCGGTCCTTGTCAGTCAGGACGCACCGCTGCATGCCTTCGGCGGGTCGGGCAAGGAAGTGGCCATCGACGGCCGCCCGCTGGAGATGCTGGCCGGGGCCGATGAATCCCCGGTGGGCGGGGACTCCGGTTCCGAGGAGGATTCCACGCTGCTCGCAGGCGAAGTGGGCCAGATCGGCGAGCTTCCCGGCGGCCTGCAGCTGATGCACCCGGTGACGACCCGTCGCATCTCCAGCCCCTACGGCTGGCGTTCGAACCCCACCGGCGCCGGCAACCAGATCCACATCGGACAGGACTACCCGATCGCCTGCGGCTCGCCGGTCTATGCCGCCGAGGCGGGGACGGTGACGGTGTCCGGGTGGGCGGGCCACTCCGGGATGCGCGTGGGCATCGACCACGGCAGCAACGTGCAGACCGGCTACAGCCACAATTCAAAGCTCATCGCAGCGGTGGGCCAGGAGGTCAAGCAGGGTGAACTGATCGCCTTGTCGGGTACCACCGGCAACTCCACCGGCTGCCACGTGCACTTCGAGGTG
>SMEN01000240.1_pt1 | contig 17793 bp, 20 predicted proteins | sample 2456271 | NCBI WGS metagenome assembly SMEN01 (sample SAMN10132593, study PRJNA489261) | soil metagenome | isolation source: day1 control-loamy sand soil ammended with raw manure from dairy cow... | place: USA | collected 2015-04-01 | reverse complement strand
GGGCCGGTGGGGCCGCCGCCTGCTGCTCGGTGCCGGCTGGCTGTTCGGCCGGCGCCGTTGGCGCGGCCTGCACGCGCACGCCGTAGCGCGGGCGTCCGTCCGGAAGGTCCGGGAACTGGCTGCTCGGGGCCTCGGTCGACGCCGGGGCTGGCTGCTGCGCGGCCCCCGGAGCCTGTGCCGGGGCCGCAGGCTGGGTCGGGACGGAGGCCGGAGGCTGCTGCATCGGGACATTCGGTGCCGAGGCGTGCGGACGCATCGGCAGCTTGGACGCGAGCTGGCGGGCGGCCTGCGCATTCTCGAAGTCAACCACCACGTCGAAGCTGGTGGCCACGAACTGGCTGGAGGAAGCGAAGTCGCGCTTTCCGCGACGGGTCGAGTAGCTGATCACGCCGGCGATCATCCAGATGGCCATGCCCAGGCCGATGGCGGAGAGGATCTGGTAGACGCCGTTGCCGCCGCCGAACAGCGAGAGCAGCAAACCGACGAACAGGCCCATCATGGCGCCCTGCGCGGCCCCGGCCAATGCGACCTTCGGGTAGGACAGCTTGGCGGTCACGCGTTCCACGGTGCGCACGTCGTTGCCCACGATGGTCACGGAGGCCACCGGGAAGTTGTTGTCGGCCAGGTAGTCCACGAGCTTCTGGGCGTCGAGGTAGCTGGTGTAGCGCCCCAGCAGCTCGCCGCGCGGCAAGCCGTTGGTGCTGATCGAATTTACTCCTTGTGGCGAGGTCATATCTATATTGTGCACGGTCATGCTGTGTTTGCACCCAGTTGTGAAGCCCGGATCACTGAGGGCGAAAGAATCCATCCCCGGATGTGTCACCGCGCACCGCGCGAACGCACCGGGCACGATAATCTAGAAGGGTGAACTCACAAGTGTCTAAAATCTTCGTCGCCCGGCTGCTCGGGCTGGACGTCTTCGACCCCTTGGGCGACCGTCTGGGACGCTTGCGAGACGTCGTCGTGGTCTCCCGCGGGCCCAAGAAGCCGCCGGCCTGCGTCGGCGTCGTGGTCGAGGTCCCCGGAAAGCGCCGCGTCTTCGTGCCCATGACCCGCATCCAGTCCATGGAATCCACGCAGATCATCTGCTCGGGCCTGGTCAACATGCGCCGCTTCCAGCAGCGCGGCCAGGAGCTGCTGGTCGTGGCCGAGCTCTTCGACCGCACCATCACCTTCACCGACGGCTCCGGCCGCGGCGTCATCGAGGATGTCGGCCTGGCCCAGACCCGCCGTGGCGACTGGGAGATCAACCAGTACTACGTGCAGCGCGGGGTCGCCACCCCGGGGTTGCTCGGGTTGCGCAGCCGCAAGCGCGACAAGGTGCTGGTTTCCTGGGAGGACGTCAGCCACGGCAACCAGAGCGAACCGCAGTCCGCGGACAACTTCGTGGCTACGCACGACGACATGAAGGCCGCCGACTTCGCCGACGCGTTGCACGAGATGAATGAGAAGCGCCGCCTGGAAATCGCAGCGCATCTGCAGGACGAGCGCCTGGCCGACGTGCTGCAGGAGCTGCCGGACCGCGAACAGGTGGAGATTCTCTCCGCCCTGGGCCTGGAGCGCGCCGCCGACGTGCTGGAGGAAATGGACCCGGACGACGCCGCCGACCTGCTTTCCGAGGTCTCCGAGGAAACCAAGCACCAGCTGCTGGAGCTCATGAACGAAGAGGAAGCCAAGGACGTGCGCCGCCTGCTGGCCTACCCGGAGGGCACCGCCGGCTCGGTGATGACCCCGGTCCCGGTGATCCTCACCCCCGAATCCACCGTCGCCGAGGCGCTGGCCTCGGTGCGCATGGAGGAGCTCTCCCCCGCCCTGGCCTCCACCGTCTACGTGGTGCGCCCGCCGCTGGAGACCCCCACCGGCCGCTACCTGGGCCAGGTGCACATCCAGGCGCTGCTGCGCGCCGCCCCGCCCGAGCCGCTGGGCGACATCCTGGACACCGAGCTGGAGCCCATGTCCGACCTTGCGAACATTTCCGAGGTCGTGCGCCACCTGGCCACCTACAACCTGACCAGCGTCGGGGTGACCAACAAGGAAGGCCGCCTGGTCGGGGCGATCACCGTGGACGACGTGCTCGACCACATCCTGCCCGACGATTGGCGTTCGCAGGACTAAGAACTTTGGAACCGGTCCGCCGGTTCGCCCGGCCCCGGCGCAGCCCGGGCCGCACCGCATCGATCAGTAGCAAAGGAGTTCGCCACCATGGCTGAACAGCGCAAGACCAGTGGCCTGGATACTCCCCTTGCAGCACGCCAACGCTTCTGGCCTAAGTTCTCCCCCGACCCGGACGCGTTCGGTTCCACCACCGAGAAGTTCGCCCGTTTCATGGGCACCCCGCAGTTCCTGGTCTACATGACGATCTTCTGCGCGTTCTGGCTGATCTGGAATTCCATCGCCCCGGTGGCCTGGCGCTTCGACGACGCCTCCATCGGCTTCACCGCGCTGACCCTGATGCTCTCGCTGCAGGCCTCCTACGCCGCGCCGCTGCTGCTGCTGGCGCAGAACCGCCAGGACGACCGCGACCGCGTGTCGCTGTCCGAGGACCGCGCCCGCGCCGAACGCAACCTCTACGACACCGAATACCTCACCCGCGAGCTGGCCAGCCTGCGCCTGGCGCTGCGCGACGTCGCCACGCGCGACTATGTGCGCTCGGAGCTGCGCAACGTGCTGGAGGAGCTGCTGGAGACCACCGACGGCGAAGAGCTGAACCTGCGCGCCAAGCGCAAGTCCAAGGGCGGCAATCCGCAGACCGGACTCATCGAGACGGTGCAGCCGGGCCAGAATTCCAACCGAAAGAACAACTAGTCGTGAGTTCGAACGAAGCACTGCTCAGGGCGCTGGACTCGGTCATCGACCCGGAACTGCGCCGTCCCATCACCGAGCTGGGCATGGTCGGCGACGCCAGGCTCGACGGCACCCGTGCCGAGGTCACCATCCTGCTGACCATCGCCGGGTGCCCGCTGCGCTCCACCATCGAAGCGGACGTGCGCGCGGCTTTGCTGACGCTGCACGGGGTGGAACAGGTCGAGGTGGCCCTGGACGTGATGGATCCGCAGCAGCGTGCGGCCCTGCGCGAACAGCTGGCCAGCCGACGCACCCCGTTCTCCGACCCGGCCTCGCTGACCCGCGTCATCGCGGTGGCCAGCGGCAAGGGCGGGGTGGGCAAGTCCTCCATCACCGCCAACCTGTCCGTCGCGCTGGCCGCCCGCGGCTTCAAGGTGGGGTTGATCGACGCGGACGTGCACGGCTTCTCCATCCCCTCGCTGATGGGGATCAAGCAGAACCCCACGCGCGTGGACGACATGATCCTACCGCCGGTGGCGCACGGCGTGAAGGTCATCTCCATCGGCATGTTCCTGGATTCCAACCAGCCGGTGATCTGGCGCGGGCCCATGCTGCACCGCGCGTTGGAGCAGTTCCTGTCCGACGTGTACTTCGGGGACCTGGACTTCCTGTTCCTGGATTTGCCGCCCGGCACCGGGGACATCGCGATCTCCGTGTCCCAGCTGCTGCCCAACAGCGAACTGCTGGTCATCACCACCCCGCAGTCCACCGCCACCGAGGTGGCCGAGCGCGCCGGAACGATTGCGCTGCAGACCAAGCAGAAGGTCATCGGCGTGGTGGAGAACATGAGCCACCTGCGGATGCCCGACGGCAGCAAGATGGAGATCTTCGGCTCCGGCGGCGGCGCCAAGCTCAGTCAGTCGCTGGGCACGCAGCTGGGCTACCCGGTGCCGCTGATGGCTCAGCTGCCGCTGGAGGAAGCACTGCGCGAAGGATCGGACAAGGGAATCCCAGTAGTGCTCTCCGCCCCGGGCTCCCGGGCTGCCATCGAGTTGAGCGCACTGGCCGATTCGCTGGGCCAGCGCCCCCGCGGCTTGGCCGGACGCAACCTGCCCATGTCCCTCCAATAGCAGCCGGGCGCCGTCCCCGCACCGTCCGGCCCAGCCGCACCGCGGCCACGGCTGGCGCAAAAAAGATCCCCGGCCCTGCAGTTCTCTGGAACTGCGGGCCGGGGATCTTCTGCTGTCTTCGGTGGCTTTGCTGCCTAGGTGGCTTCGTCGTCGAACGGGGCGCCCTCGTTCAGGCCCAGCGGAGCCTGGGTGGCGGTGTGGGTGGCCACGGAGGTGCGAACCGGAGCAGCCTCGGCTGAGGACGGTTTGCCCTTGGCCACATTGACCGCGTCGTCGAATTCGTCGATGAGCGCTTCCTTGATGATGCGCCGCGGGTCGTATTGGCGCGGATCCAGCTTGCGCCAATCCATGTCGGCGACCTCGTCGCCAACCTCTTCGCGCAGCTGCTCCTTGGCCCCGTTGGCCATGCGGCGAATTTCCTTGACGAGGTTTGCCAGTTTTTTGGCATAATCAGGAAGCTTCTCGGGGCCGAGCACGACGACCGCGATAATGGCAAGAATAATGAACTCGCCGCCATTGATACCTAGAAAATCCACAACACCAAGATTACCCTGTCCGACTCGAACTAACTAAGCCACCGGCGTTGCGGCCAGCTTGCGCCCTATCCCTGGACCGCGGTGCGGCGGCCCAGCGGGATCAACGGCAGCGACATGGTCTTTGCCGGCTTGTTGGACGGGTTGCGGTGCGCCAGGGCATCACGCAGCATTGCTCGTCCACGGTGGATGCGCGAACGCACGGTTCCCAGTTTCACGTCCAGGACCTGGGATACCTCTTCGTACGAGAACCCTTCCATGTCACACAGGACGATTGCTGCCCTGAATTCCGGGCTCAACGCCTTCAGCGCCGCTTGAACATCCACGTCGAGATTGTGGAATTCAAAGTAGCGCTCCGGGGAGATCACCTCTCCTGGAAGCCGGTCCTCGGAGCCTTCGGCAAACCGGTCAAAGCGAATCTTGCTCTTCCGGCGCGCCTGGTCGAGGAACAGGTTGGTGGTAATGCGGTGGAGCCAGCCGCCCATGGTGCCCGGGGTGTACTTGTCCAGGGCCTTGAACGCACGGACGAATGCCTCCTGCGAAAGGTCCTCGGCATCCTGGCGGTTTCCGGTGAGCCGGTAGGCCAGCCGGAAGACGCGCTCACCATGCTCGTGAACCATCTGATCCCACGACGGAACCACAGTCTCGGGGACTGCCAGGGTGGCTGTTGAGTCATTTTGTGCATCATTCACACTTAAAGTATGTGCGCCGAAGCTGAGCTACAGCTAAGAATCGCCTGCGCGGAGGGTATCAAGTTCACCGAAGCGGTGCCGGTTGTGTGGGTAACATTGGTGATGTCCCGATTCGCTCGATCCCTAGGACTTGTCTCCCATGCCTTCCATGAATCCAGAACTTCTTGCGAGCTGGAGCTATGCCCAGACCCAGGTCCACGAGAAGGACCACGTGGCGCAGGTTCGCGAGCGCTCTGCCGATCTGGGGGTGCGCTGCATCGATCCTGCCGGTCGCTCGATGCTGCAGGTGATCTGTTCCCTGCGCCAGCCGCGCAACCTCGTTGAAATCGGCCCCGGTGTCGGTGTGGCGTCGCTGGCGATGCTCGAGGTCCTCGGACCGGAGAGCACCCTGACTGCGATCGAGTCCAACCTTGAGCACGCCAATGCGATGCGCCAGTCGCTGCGCGAGGCGGGGGTGCCTTCGGCCCACGCCCGCATCATCAACGAACGGGCCGAGAACGTGCTCTCCCGACTGGCGGACCACGCCTATGACCTGGTGCTGATTGATGCCGGCGCGGAACTGCTGCTGGAATACGTGGCCGAGGCCAAACGCCTGGTCGGCCCGCGCGGGGTCATCATCATCAACAACGCCTTCGACGAGCACCGCCTGTCCAAGCCGGCGGTGCGCCGCACGTCCACGGTGGCCACCCGCGATGCGCTGCGCCTGCTGCGCGAGGATCCGAAGATGCAGACCCACCTGATGCCCAGCGAGCAGGGGCTGTTCGTCGCCTCGGTGCTCCCGGCGACACGGATGCGCTAGGAAACTTCCGCAACCACAAAAAGGACCGACATGATGTCGGTCCTTACTTGTTGCGGCCGGCCCGCGAGCCGGCGGCCTAGCTATTCGGTGACTTCAACCAGGCAGTTGCGCAGCTCGGTTGCTTCATCCTTATTCAGCTCGACAACGAGGCGTCCGCCGCCGTCGATAGGCAACCGCAGGATCAGGCTTCGCCCCTCCTTGGTGACTTCCATCGGACCGTCACCGGTGCGTGGCTTCATCGCAGCCATGTAAGCAATTCCCTTCGTCCGTGGCTGGTACGGCGCGGCGAGTTCCTTCGCCGCCCGCGCAACCGCATACCTGGCCCATCCTCAGGTGTAATCCATCGCTGATTAGGGGCCACTTATCTCTTATTATTGCGAATTTTCTGCCGTGTCGCTAATCACACGCCGAGACTCGAAGTCACGAATCACATTTTCTAGCCGAGTGATTTCCGCCGCGAGGACATCCAGGGTGTCGTCGACCTGGTCGCAGCGGTAGCCGCGAAAACCCAGCGAGAAACGCACTTTGTCAATGTCGCCGGCTCGCGGATGCTCCGGGAGCAGCACCGGAGGCAACGAGGCAAGAGGCTCCGCCAAACCGACGATGGGCTCGGGAACCGTCTCGAAATGCCGCCCCGCATCGGCCGCGCGGCGGCGCCCGGACAGCAGCAACGCGGTCCCGCCGACAACGAGCAGCGCAAGGAAAACCAAGGCAAACGGCATCAGCTAGCTCCTGCCCGTCGGCGCCCGGCCGGAGGCGGAGCGCCGTGCGTTCAACACGATTTGCACCGCCTCGTCCGGGTCATCGGTCACGGTGAACAAATCAAGGTCGCTTTCCGAAATGCAGCGCTCCTTGGCCACCGTGTCCTTCAGCCACTGCACCAGCCCGCCCCAGTACTCCGTGCCCAGAAGGACAATCGGGAAACTGGTGATTTTCTGGGTCTGGACCAGCGTGAGCGCCTCGAACAATTCGTCCAGGGTGCCGAATCCTCCGGGCAGGACGATGAAGCCCTGCGAGTACTTGACGAACATGGTTTTGCGCACGAAGAAGTAACGGAAGTTGATGCCCTTGTTGACCCAGGCGTTCAGCCCGGTCTCGAATGGAAGCTCGATTCCCAGTCCGACCGAAATGCCTTCAGCGTGGGCAGAGCCCATATTCGCGGCTTCCATGGTTCCGGGTCCGCCGCCGGTAATGGTGGTGACGCCGGCCTTGGCCAGCAGTTCCCCAACACGGTAGGCCTGTTTGTAGTACGGGCTGTCTGGATCGGTGCGCGCCGAACCGAACACTGCCACTGCGGGGCCGGTGCTGGACAGGGTGCCGAAACCGCTGACGAACTCGGACTGGATGCGCAGCACACGCCAAACATCGGTATGCGTTACATCCGGCTGCGGGCTCTCAAGCAGGTAGCGGTCAAGCTGCTCCTCGGACTTCTTTCCGGGCCAGCTCGCCTCGACATGCATCCGTCCTCCAGCACGAGCACTTTCTTCACTCTTACGCTTATGGACCATGCCTTCACTCTATCCGCTGCACGCCGCGCTCCGCGTCAACCTTGGGGACGGTCTTTAAGAACAGTTTGATAACAACTTGGTGTGACCTGACCGAAGAGTCGCGTAGCGCGCGTCACATCGAGTAATGTCAAGATCATGAAAAGCGATCATCAGGCTCAAGCTTCTTCTGATGGCCCCATTGTCCGTCTGGCTGGGGTCAACAAGCACTACGGTGCACTGCACGTCTTGAATGACATCAATTTGGATGTCGTCAAGGGCGAGGTCGTTGTGATCCTGGGTCCCTCGGGCTCCGGCAAGTCGACCCTGTGCCGCGCCATCAATCGTCTGGAGACGATCGACGACGGCACCATCGCCATCGACGGGAAGAAACTCCCCGAAGAAGGCAAGGCGCTGGCCCGACTCCGGGCCGATGTCGGCATGGTGTTCCAGTCCTTCAACCTCTTCGCGCACAAGACCATTCTTGAGAACGTGACCCTCGGACCCATCAAGGTCAAGGGCATGAAGAAGTCCGAAGCGGACAAGCTGGCCATGCAGCTGCTCGAGCGCGTCGGCGTCGCCAACCAGGCAGCCAAGCTGCCCGCGCAGCTCTCCGGCGGCCAGCAGCAGCGTGTAGCCATCGCGCGCGCCTTGGCCATGCGGCCCAAGGTGATGCTGTTCGACGAACCGACCAGTGCGCTGGACCCGGAAATGATCAACGAGGTCCTGGACACCATGATCTCGCTGGCCCGCGAAGGAATGACCATGCTCGTGGTGACCCACGAGATGGGCTTCGCCCGCAAGGCCGCGGACCGCGTGATTTTCATGGCCGACGGGCAGATCGTCGAGCAGGCCACCCCGGAAGAATTCTTCACCAATCCCAAGAGTGCGCGGGCCAAGGATTTCCTCGGCAAGCTCATCACGAATCACTAGCTCTCATCACCCACTCACCAGGAGGAACAATGCGGAAAAATCGTTTTGGCGCAATTGCTGCAATGGCGGCTGTCGCGGCTCTGACCCTGACCGCCTGCGGCGGCTCTGACAACGCCGGCGACGGAGAAGGCGACAAGGTTCGCATCGGCATCAAGTTCGACCAGCCGGGCCTCGGCTTCCAGGACGGCAGCACCTACACCGGCTTCGACGTCGATGTCGCCAAGTACGTGGCCAACGAACTGGGCTACACCGAGGACAAGATCGAATTCGTCTCGGCTCCGTCGGCCAACCGCGAAACCCTGCTGGAGACCAACCAGGTCGACATGATCTTCGCGACCTACACCATCAACGACAAGCGCAAGGAACGCGTCGGGTTCGCCGGCCCGTACTTCATCGCCGGACAGGACCTGCTGGTCCGCGCCGACGACAGCTCGATCACCGGCAAGGAATCCCTGGACGGCAAGAAGCTGTGCTCGGTCACCGGCTCGACCTCGGCCGAAAACGTCAAGAAGGACGTACCCGGGGTGAGCTTGGTTGAACAGCAGGGCTACGCCGACTGCCTTGGCCTGCTGGAGACCGGCAGCATCGACGCCATCACCACCGATGACATCATCCTCGCCGGCTTGGCCGCGACCTCTGCCAACAAGGGCAAGTTCAAGGTTGTCGGCAAGCCATTCTCCGAAGAACCGTACGGCGTGGGTCTGAACAAGACCAACGACAAGTGCGAAAAGATCAACACCGCAATCAAGAAGATGATCGATTCCGGTGAATGGCAGAAGGCCCTGGATAAGAACACCGAAGGCACCGGCTACAAGCCATCGGCGCTGAATCCTCCGACCAAGTTCGAAGCCTGCAGCTAGCACCTAGCTCGTTCCACGACTGGCGGTGCTGCACCTGGACCTAGACGTTCGCGTGCGGCACCGCCAGTTACCAGCTCATCCATCTACCAAGGAGAACAAGCCGTGCAAGGCTATTTAAGTCTTTGGGATGAATACGGTGCGCGCATCATGGAGTCCTTCTGGACCAACCTGCAGCTCACCTTCTGGGCGTTTATAGCCTGCGCAATCCTGGGCACGATTCTCGCGATCATGCGAATTTCGCCAATCCCCAGCCTGAGAGCATTCGGCACCGCCTACGTAAACATCTTCCGAAATACCCCGCTGACCATCATCATGACCTTCGGCGTCCTGGTTCTGTTCGGCGTTTTCCAGCTCCAGCTGTCCAGTGATTTCAATTTCAACTTCTTCCAGATCGCCATCATCGGCCTGACCATCTACCACGCTGCGTTCTTCTGCGAAGCTATCCGCTCCGGAGTGAACACCGTCCCGCTGGGCCAGGCCGAAGCCGCCCGAGCCATCGGCTTGGGCTTCCTGCCGGCAGCGCGGCTGGTCATCCTCCCGCAGGCATTCCGCGGGGCCATCGTCCCCATGGGCAACGTGCTTATCGCGCTGATCAAGAACACCACGGTGGCCTTGGCCGGCTCCGTAGCCGAGATCTCGGGCCTCATGAAGACCATGATCGAGTACCGGGCCGATCTGGGAGTGCTGATCTTCCTGACCGTCGCCCTCATGTTCGTGGTCATCGTGGTGCCGATCGGCATGCTGGTCACCTGGCTGTCCAAGAAGCTGGCGGTGGCACGATGAGCGCGCCAAAGCAGTCAGTCCTCTTCGACGCCCCGGGGCCCAAGGCCAAGCGCCGCATCCTGCTGCTCAACATCCTCGGTGTGCTCGCCCTCCTGGGCCTGCTCGCTTACTTGGCCATTGGCCTGAACTCCGCAGGCCAGCTGGCACCGGAGAAGTGGAATGTCTTCCTCAAGGGCGGCGTCTGGAGCAACTTCATCCTGCCGGGTCTGCTCAAGACCCTGCAGGCGGCCGCGATCTCCATCGTGACCTCGTTGCTCTTCGGCTTCATCTTCGGCATGGGGCGCCTGTCCCATAACAAGGTGATCGACTGGGTCAGCACGATCATCGTCGAGTTCTTCCGTGCGGTTCCGGTGCTGCTCATGATGCTGTTCCTGTGGATCATGCTCGCCCGCTCCGGCTGGGTGCAACCGCAGGATTCGCCGTTCTACGCGGTGGTCATCGGCCTGACCCTGTACAACGGCTCGGTCATCGCCGAGCTGATCCGCTCGGGTGTGCACGGCCTGCCCCGCGGCCAGCGCGAGGCCGGCATCGCCATCGGCCTGACCCGCGGCCAGAGCCTGCGGCTGATCGAGATCCCGCAGGCGTTGACCGCGATGCTGCCGGCCTTGATCAGCCAGTTCATCGTGATCCTGAAGGACTCCGCACTGGGCTACATCATCAACTTCAACGAGCTGCTGTTCAACGGCAAGCTGGTGGGTACCGGCAACTCGAACATGTTCCAGTCGCTGGTCATCGTTGCGGCGATCTTCATCATCCTGAACTTCGCCCTGTCCAAGCTCGCCTCGGTGGTCTCCTCGCGGCTCAGCTCGCGCGGCCAGATCTAGCAGGCAGCAACCAAAAGACCTCGGGTCCCGTTCCATGGTGGAACGGGACCCGAGGTCTTTTGGCGCCGTGCAGGGACTAGCTGAGCCAGGAGCGCAGCGAAGCCAGGCAGTCGCGGATCGCCTGCTGCGGGACGTGCTCGTCATCCGAGTGCGCCAGCAGTGCATCGCCGGGGCCGAAGTTCACGGCCGGGATGCCGAGCGCCGAGAAGCGGGCCACATCGGTCCAGCCGTACTTCGGCTTGGGCTCCTGTCCCAGGATCGAAATCAGCTCGGCGGCGATCTCCTGGTCAAGCCCCGGGCGGGCTCCGTTGGAACCGTCGGTGCGTTCGATGTCGAAGCCCTCGAACAGCTCGAGCACCACGGCTTCGGCCTGCTCCAGGGTCTTGTCCGGGGCGAAGCGGTAGTTCACCTCGACCTCGCAGTAATCAGGGATGACATTGCCTGCCACTCCCCCGGTGATGCGCACCGCATTCATGCCTTCGCGGAATTCCAGGCCTTCCACGTTAATGGTCTGCGGCTGGTACTCGGCCAAGCGGCGCAGCACTTCGGAGGCGTCGTGGATCGCGTTGTGGCCCATCCAGGCGCGGGCCGAATGCGCGGCGGTGCCGTGGGTGCGGATCACGAAGCGGCTGGTGCCGTTGCAGCCGCCCTCCACGGTGCCGTTGGTGGGTTCGAGCAGGATCGCGAAGTCGGCGGCCAGCAGCTCAGGGCTGTTGCGGGCCAACCGTCCCAGACCGGACTTGGATGCGGCGACTTCCTCGTGGTCGTAGAAGATGTAGGTGACATCGTGCTTCGGATCGGTGAGCTCGGCGGCCAGAGCGAGCTGCACGGCGACTCCGCCCTTCATGTCGGTGGCGCCGCGACCGTAGAGCACCCCGTCGATGACCTGGCCGGGCACGGTGCCCTTGGCGCCCGCGGTGCGGGGCAAGGGCACGGTGTCCAGGTGCCCGGCCAGCACGACCCGGCGGTCGCGGCCCAGGGCGGTGCGGGCGACGATTGAGTCCCCGTCGCGATGCACCTGGAGGTGGTCGAGTTCCAGCAGGGCGGCGTGCACCTTGTCGGCCAGTTCTTGCTCGTTGCCGGAGACCGAATTGATGTTCATGAGCTCTTCGGTCAGCACTGCGACGTCCTGCCGCAGGTCTAGGTCGTTCATGGTATTCATGGTCCTACAATCATCGCTTCACTAGCTTGTCATCTAACAACGTTACCTTTAGCATCAGCGTTACGATCAGTGTATGACTTCAGAACCTGTGACCTCATCCAGCGAATCTTCCGTACGATTGGCATCCGGCCACGGCCTTGCCACCATCGCCGCCGACGGCACCGTCCTGGACGTGTGGTACCCGGCACCTACGCTCGGTGAACTCGCAGCAGCAGAACAGCTGGCCGGCGAACTGGCCGCCGCCGCGGCCGACGACTCCGCCCGCGGCACCACCCAGGAAGTCGTGTCCTTGACCATCAACCTGGACGTCGCCCCGGCGGACACTGCCGATGTGTGGCTGCGCCTGCACCTGCTTTCGCACCGTCTGGTACAGCCGAACACCATCAACCTGGACGGCATCTTCGGCCATCTGGCCAACGTCGTGTGGACCAACTTCGGCCCGTGCCAGGTCGAGAACTTCGAGATGACCCGGCTGAAGCTGCGCAGCCGCGGCAACGTCGATGTCTACGGCGTGGACAAGTTCCCGCGCATGGTCGACTACGTCATGCCTTCCGGGGTGCGCATCGCCGACGCTGACCGCGTCCGCCTCGGCGCCCATCTGGCCGCCGGCACCACCGTGATGCACGAGGGCTTCGTGAACTTCAACGCCGGCACCCTGGGCGCTTCCATGGTCGAGGGCCGCATTTCCGCGTCAGTGGTGGTCGGCGACGGCTCGGACGTGGGCGGCGGCGCTTCGATCATGGGCACCCTCTCCGGCGGAGGCAAGGAACGCATCGTGATCGGCGAACGGGTCCTGCTGGGCGCCAACGCGGGCGTGGGCATTTCGATCGGCGACGACTCGGTGGTGGAAGCCGGCTTGTACGTCACCGCAGGCACCCGTGTCGCACTGGGCGAAAAGACCGTCAAGGCCGTGGAACTGTCCGGTGTGCCGAACCTGCTCTTCCGCCGCAACTCGATTTCCGGCGCCGTCGAGGCATTGCCGCGCGCAGGCCAGACGGTGGAACTGAACGACGCGCTGCACGCCAACTAGGCCGAAGCGGCACCAAATGTCGAGGCCGGAGAACCCCTATGGGTTCTCCGGCCTCTTTTCCCCTGCAGCGCACTCCGCTAGATCGGAAAGATAATGGTGAGCATGGGCTGGATGAACCCCCGGAAGGCCTTGGAGTCGCGCAGGAGCACCGAACTTGCCAGGATCGTGGATCCGCCGGTCAGCCAGGCCCGCGGTTCCTTCAATGGCACCTCGATCACGCTGATCTGTTTTTCCACCGCATCCGCCGCGTGCTCTATTCCGCGTTCGATCAGCAGCTGCTCAATCTCGTCCATGCGGTCCGGGATGTAATCCCGGCTTCTCCGTTCGAAGTCCTCGGTATGCTGGTGGGCGAAAAGCGTTGCCTGTCCGTAATGCGGCCGAGCCAGCCGGGCCAATTCGGGATATCCGTTGTCCTCAAGCCACTCCAAAAGGTTTGCGGGAACCGGGACCGCAACTTCCGGCGCCGTGTCATGGGTGGTCAGCGAGTCCCACCACGAACCCCATTCCTGCTTGATCTGCCCGTGCACTGAATGCGGGCCGGTACGTTCCTTGACATCCGGTTCGAGCCGGCAATTCGGGCCGACTTCCGCGGGATTCACGCCTGCCAGCTCCCGCAGATACAGCGCCATCAGCAGATGGGGATCCGTATATATGGTCAGCGACCAATTGTTTCCGCGACGAAAATACATCCAAACCACCTGACATGCCGACGTGTTGAAAGCATCCCCTTCACCCCACAATACGCCTGAACTCGGGGTTAAAACAGCGTTGGGCCGGGACTCCGCAATCTGCGGAGTCCCGGCCCAACGGCTGGGTACAAGCTACCTGGCGATCTTAGACACCCGGGTAGTTGCGGGCGGTCTCGCCCATGTACAGCTGGCGCGGGCGCCCGATCTTGGTTTCTGGATCGCTGATCATTTCGCGCCACTGGGCAATCCAGCCCGGCAGGCGGCCGATGGCGAACAGCACGGTGAACATCTTCTCAGGGAAGCCCATCGCGGTGTAGATCAGACCCGTGTAGAAGTCCACGTTCGGGTAGAGCTTGCGCGAGATGAAGTAGTCGTCGTTCAACGCCTTCTCTTCAAGGCTCATCGCGATGTCCAGCAGCTCGTTGTTGCCCTGCTTGGCCAGCAGGTCGTGAGCGGTCTTCTTGATGATCTTGGCGCGCGGATCGTAGTTCTTGTATACGCGGTGGCCGAAGCCCATCAGGCGGACGCCGTCTTCCTTGTTCTTGACCTTCTCCATGAAGGTCTCAGGAGCGATGCCCTGGGCCTTGATGTCGCGCAGCATGCGCAGCACTGCCTCGTTGGCGCCGCCGTGGGCAGGGCCGGACAGGGCGTGGATGCCTGCGGAGACCGAAGCGAACAGGTTGGCGTCCGAGGAGCCGACCAGGCGAACGGTGGAGGTCGAGCAGTTCTGCTCGTGGTCTGCGTGCAGGATCAGCAGCAGGTCAAGTGCCTTGACCATTTCCGGATCCAGCTCGTAGGGCTCGGCGGCGGTGCCGAAGCACAGGCGCAGGAAGTTCTCGACCATGTTCATCGAGTTGTCCGGGTACAGCAGTGCCTGTCCGATGGACTTCTTGTGGGCGTAAGCCGCCAGCACCGGCAGCTTGGCCAGCAGGCGCAGGGTCGAACGCTCAACCTGCTCGTTGTCCGACGGATCCAGCGAGTCCTGGTACCAGGTCGACAGAGCCGAAACGGCGGAGGACAGCACCGGCATCGGGTGTGCATCGCGCGGGAAGCCGCCGAAGAAGCCCTTGAGCTCCTCGTGCAGCAAGGTGTGGCGGCGCAGGCTGCCGTCGAACTTGGCCAGCTGCTCAGGGGTCGGCAGTTCGCCATTGATCAGCAGGTAGGAGACCTCGGTGAAGCTTGAGTGCTCGGCCAGCTGCTCGATCGGGTATCCGCGGTAGCGCAGAATGCCGGCATCGCCGTCGATGTAAGTAATTGCCGACTTGGTAGCCGCGGTGTTCATGAAGCCAGGATCGTAAGTGACGTTACCAGTGGTCTTCAAAAGTGGTGCTACGTTGAATCCGTTGTTTCCCTCGGATGCCGGGATAACCGGCAGTTCGAGGTTGGATCCGTTGAATTGTAGCTGTGCAGACGTCGTGTCTGTCATTGCATCTCCTAACCGGAAAGCGTGTAGTTCCGAAAGGTCAGTCGTCATCCTAGAACATACCGTGATATGTCCCCATGGCGCTAATCAGAGTGTCATCTTCAGCGGTTGACGGAAGAATTCAAGCGCTCAACGGCTGCGGCGATCCTCTCGTCGCTGGCCGTCAAGGCAACGCGCACGTGCTTCTCGCCGGCCGTGCCGTAGAAAACCCCGGGGCCGGCGACAATTCCCAGCTCTGCAAGGCGATTAATGGTCTCGAAGCTCGGGCGTCCCTCGGTGCACCACAGGTACAAACCTGCCACCGAATCCTCGATCTGCAGCCCGAAGTTCCGCAGTGCCGGGGCCAGTGCTTCGCGGCGCGCCCGATAGACGTCGTATTGCACCCTGACATGCTCTTCATCGTTTAGGGCCACGACCATGGCGTGCTGGATCGGTCCCGGGACGATCATCCCGGCATGCTTGCGGCCATTGACCAGCGCAGGCATGAGGTTCGGCGCACCGGCGATGAAGGCAGCGCGGTAGCCGGCGAGATTCGACTGCTTGGACAGCGAATACAGGGCGAACAAATCGTCGAGGTTGCCGCCGTTAACGCGCGGGTCCAGGATGCTCGGCACCTGGTCCCTGACCTCGCCCCACCCCAGTTCGGCGTAGCACTCGTCCGAGGCGACCACGGCGCCCAGCTCGCGGGCCTGCCGGACGATTTCCGCCAGGGACTGCACGTCCCGGACCTTGCCGGTCGGGTTGCCCGGGGAGTTCACCCAAATGAGCTTGACCTTGGCTCGCTGCTCATCGGTGAGCTGCGACAGTTCGTCAGCCGCGATAGGCGTGGCGCCCACCAGCTGAGCTCCGATGTCATAGGTCGGGTAGGCGATCTGCGGGCGCACCACGATGTCACCGGCGCCGAGGCCGAGGAACAACGGCAGCCAGGCCACCATTTCCTTGGAACCCACGGTCGGCATGACGTCGTCCACACCGAGCCCAGTCACATTGCGGCGACGGGCGAACCAGTCGACGATGGCCTGGCGGACCTCGGCGGTTCCGTGGGTCGTCGGATAGCCGTGGGAATTCGAGGCGGCGGCCAGCGCGTCCTGGATGTTCTGCGGAGTGTCGTCGATCGGCGTACCGATGGACAGGTCCACGACCCCGCCTGGGTGTTGTGCCGCCAGTTCGCGGTACGGTGCGAGCTGGTTCCAGGGGTAATCGGGGAGCTGAAGCATGAAGAAAAACCTAGCCTTGGTTCTGTGGTGGCAGTGCGCCGATCAGCGGGTGGTCGGTGCCCGTATTTCCAATCTTAGCGGCGCCGCCCGGCGAGCCAAGCTCGTCGAAAAATTCGACATTGGCCTTGTAATAGTCGGCCCACTCGTCCGGCACGTCGTCTTCGTAGTAGATGGCTTCCACCGGGCACACCGGTTCGCAAGCACCGCAGTCGACGCACTCGTCCGGGTGGATGTAAAGCGAACGGTCGCCTTCGTAAATGCAATCAACCGGGCATTCTTCGACGCACGCCTTGTCTTTAACGTCGACGCACGGCTGAGCGATGATGTAAGTCACGGGAGCTGCGACCTTTCCTTGCGCAAAGTGGTTTCAACATGAGCCTGCAGGATCACAAACTTCTGATTGATTCCCAGACAAGCTCAAACTACAGTCTAGTCCTGTTGCCAAGACAACCAAGACCCCCTCGTTCACCTGTGACGTAACCGACGATTCACATTTCGGCTAGCATCGCGGTAGATGAATTATTTTTACGGACAGTGACCTCAAAATGCTGAATTTCGCCGAGTTGACCACCGAAGACCGTATTGTGCTGCGCTACCGGCTCGATGCCCAGACCGGCGCCGGACAGTCCCTGACCGACGTCTTGGGCACCGTGCAGCAGGTCACTGATTCCGCGGTCGTGCTGCAGACCCGCACCGGGCCGGTGACGGTGCAGCGGTCCGCCATTACCCATGCCAAACGCGTCCCGCCGGCCCCCGTTCGCCGCGGCCGCGCACCCCGGAATCCGGAGGCCTGATTCCTACGCTCAGTGCTGCCGCGGGCGCCCCGCGCAGCGGCAAGGCGCATGCTGCACGGCTGAGCGGCCCCCTTTCCAGACGGCGGGGCGACGAATAACCACCGCCCTCGCGGCGCGGCGCGCCGGCAGCACACGATGCGCGACATGTGATTTGAAACTGCCAATCACTGAACGATTTTCGCGTATGCTGGCATCATGCCAACCGATGAACTTGTCCAGGCCCGTGCCCGTGCCCTCAGCTCCCCGCTGAGGCTGCGAATCCTGCGCTTGTGCCTGCATGAGTCGCGGACCAACAAGGAAATCGCGGACATCCTCGAACTGAACCCCGCAACCTCGCTGCACCATGTGCGCACGCTGGTCAGCAACGGCTTCCTGGAAGCCGAAGAGCCGCGCAAAGGCAACCGCGGGGCCAAGGAAGTCCCCTACCGCAGCACCAAGCTGTCCTGGGGCACCCGGATCCCGGATGCCGCACCTTTGCTGGTGGACACGTTTCTGCAGGAAATCAATGGGCTCTCGCCCCAGGAGATGCAGGTTGTCCGTGTGGGGCTGAAGCTCGGCGAAGACTCCCAGAAGGAAATGATGGCCCGGCTGCGCGCGGTCATCGAGGACTACGCGATGCGCGAGCCGGAAGAAGACGGCGTGCCGACCTCGCTGTT
>SMEN01000335.1_pt1 | contig 17795 bp, 16 predicted proteins | sample 2456271 | NCBI WGS metagenome assembly SMEN01 (sample SAMN10132593, study PRJNA489261) | soil metagenome | isolation source: day1 control-loamy sand soil ammended with raw manure from dairy cow... | place: USA | collected 2015-04-01 | reverse complement strand
GACGCGGGAGCTGCTTACCGAGCTGGGTTGCGGTTGGGAGATCAGCACCAAGGGCGAACCCCTTCAGGCCGGAGTGCGCTGGGTGGTGGAACGAACTAATGCGTGGCACAACCGAGGGTTCAAGAAGTTGGCGATCTGCACCGAGCGTAAGGTCCGGGTCATTGACGCGTTGATCAGCCTCGCGAACAGTGTCATCGTGATCCGCCGGCTGATCGGAGAAGCATGGGTGACCCATCGGTGGGATGCGAGGCCTAATCGAAAGCCTTAAGAACCAGTTGTTCCCTATTGGTGCGGATTCTAAGATTACCGATAACCTTAGAGCGTTTGTATGACTATCAAACGCCAGCCGCGTGGAACACTCCACGAACCCACCTCCATTGGGTGGAAGGTCGAGAAGGCAAGCAAAGATCGTTTTGCTGAGCTTGCCGAGAAATCTGGGTATACCAGTTCCGCGTTTTTGACCTTATGATGAAAACGGTCGAACTTGATAGTAGAGGAATCCCAAAGTGGGTTCCTGCTGAACTCGAAAAGGACCAGTTGCCTATCGATAAGCCTTAAACGGAAAAGGTCGCGCAGTGCGCGACCTTTTCTAAGAAGCCGAATCTAGATCTGCTCTACTCGCCAAAGTTTTCAGATCTAGATTGACCAGCAGCTTCCGGTTACCAAGCCGAACGCTCCCTTTCACTCCCAGATCATCAGCAATCCGAGTGCGCAAGGCTCCGTCGTTGGCGAGGTTGAACCAATACAACGCTGCCAGATCATAGCCCCCGGTGCCTAACCGGGCCTCGGCCATCGGTTGGTTCTCCAGGCGTTGCGCGCACGCACGAAACAGACCAGGTGAGGAAATGAACCCGGGCCTTTCCCCGTCCGAGGGGGAAGCTGGTGTAAGGTCTGCGAAGGCATTAAAGCAGGCCAGCTGCGTCAACGGGTCAAGGCCGAGGCCCCGGGAGATCGCCGCGATCGTCGCCGGAGCGATATTGCCTCGAGCGAGATGCTGCTTGACTCGCAGGCGGGGCAGATCCGCGAGGGCGGCGAGGCGCACGGCACTGCTGCCTGGAGAGACCTCATCCAGCCACGCTTGAACTTTATCGCGTCCTAGCTTCACTCACCGCTCATTCACTCATGCTCTAATGCAAGCTCGCAACGCGCCGACGGCGCAGTTCATGTGCCAACCCGTCCTAATTTATCGCGCCCTGAGGTTCTTTGAGCCAAGTTCAGGGGCGGGGACAAGACACAATCCGGCCACAAAACATTCGCCCGTCTGGAGAATTGGTTAACAACACCCAGTTTTGCATGCCATAGGCACTGAATAGAGATTTGGCGATCGATGACGGGCGCTAAAGAATCTTCTGCTTCGTTGAAAGGTGCTCGCTGGACTCCAACCGATGATGAAGTCTTTGATCGCTGGAAGCAGGTTGAAGTGGAACTGGGCCATTGGTGGGGGAGCTCCACAGTCCTGGCGCCACACGGAGACCATGTTTAGGCGGGGAGGGAGACGCAGAGACGAGTCGTAGGAGGCGATCAGTCTTCAGGGTTCAACTAACATTTCCCCCGCCACTTCATGATTTCTTTGCAACGAATTGGTAACGAAAATGGATTTCGCCGATATCCGTTCAATTTTCATCACTTGATGAAATAAACTCTCTGTAATTCAGGTCTCAAAAGTGGTAGCCGGTAGTAGGATTCCCAACTCAGTGATGACTTGAAGGCTCATCAACTTCACCTCACGGAGGAATCTTTGAAAAACGGCAAACGGCGAATTGCAGCTATAGTTACCGCCATTGGGTTGGCTTTGACAGCTTTGGTAGCGACGCCTGCGTATGCGGCTGACGGTGAGTCATATCTAGGTGGCGGAGTAGCCACTCCTGCCGCTATTAGCTGCGGTGGTTTTTCGGGCACCTATTACACGGTAAACAACGTCACTAAGATCAAAAAGGTGACCCATGCTAGCAAGCATTACAACGGTACGAGCAGCAATTCCAAGGCATCATACTCCTCTGCCAAGCAGTCAACGCTAACTGCCGGTTTGACTTATTCGACCGGTGGGTCGGCCAGCTTTAATACTGTTCTGGCCAAGCTTGAAGGTAGCAGCCGATTGGACTTGGCAGCTTCGGGCTCTAAGACGAGCAGCAGCACGCTCTCAATCGATGCGACAATTAAGCCAAGAAAGTACGTTGTGGTGACGGCTGGAAACACAGAGGTCACAGGCAAGTGGAAGAAGAACTATTGCGCATCTGGCAATGCTGGGCTCGTGGTTAAGGCCAGCGGAACCGGCAAGTCTCACGCAATTCGGGAGACTGCAACCGTCCAGTGTGACCTATCGCAGCCGAAGGGATCGCTTGCTGCCCTGGCCAAATCGCGTTATTGCTAAGTTAGGTGGGCTCGATGAATCGAATCGCCGTTGTAGTTACTTTGTCTTGCTTAACCTTGGGACTCGCTTCGTGCACTAGCGCAGGAACGAGTGGGGTGCCCGAAGCGCCTACATTAAATTCGCCTTCAGCTTCGTCGTGCGATCGACCTTACGTCGTCAGTGACGGAGAGAAGAGAGCCGCCGCCGAGTTTATTCGCGTCGATAGCTTCTATGACCAGGGGCTAAGCAGGACATTGCTCGACTTGAAGGCAACTTCAGCGCTTGAATGGGATCCAGATCCAAGTTGGGACAATACCGAGGAAGTGATTGATGCTGTCAATGAGGTCTCGCCCGACACTGTGGTTGCGCAGCCTTTTCCGTACGTCGAGGGGCTTGAATCCATGATGGAGACCTCTGAGCAGTCTCCTGGTTTTCTGGGGTATTACGCTGCTACGCCCTTGACTTATAGCTTTAGCGTTGAATGCCAAAATGATCAGGGAAATTGGTACAAGCTGAGTTTCTCTACTTGGACTGACTCCGATTTGGGCCTTATTGATTGCAACTTGAAGCTGGATTCGAAAGCGCCAGACGTCGCGCGCAACGCATACGGGAAGTACTGCGAGAAATCGTAAATCTCCCCAGTTGAAAGTGAAGTGGGTGAGGGGACCAGTGCCGCTTTGGCACTGGTCTCTTTTGGGCGGACTGCTATGGAGTACTGTCCCATGTCAGAGAGCCATGCAAAAGTTATGCATGAGCATTTGGTAATAGATCGCAAAGAACCCCGCCTATTTGGTGCTGGTGGCTTCTCGTTCCTATGCCCGCCATCGGGACACTGCGGTGAGATGTTGGATGGTTATGAAATCAGTGGGCAGTTTCTATTGCCCAACGCCTGGTCGCGACGCATCGATGACGTCAACTGACTGGTGTATATCGCGGACGACCGAGCCATAACGATTCTGCAGACAAAATACCACCACTGACATGACCTTTTGTGCGTTTTAATCTGCTTTGGGACGTACTCCCCTAAGCTGATTTCTCGCGCCGATAACCTATCTTATGTAAAGCTGAAAAGACTTTATTTGCTTCTACTGCACATAATGCACTTTCGGGTAACCCAGCAACCCAGCTCATTGATTCAATTCCGATTTTGACTTGAGGTTTATCAGTGAGGCCTGTGCTTCTGACGCGATATGACAGGAAGGATCTGCTCAGTTTGGATCTTCTAGGACATGCGCGTCGCAGATGCTCGGTTAACTCTGTTTTTGTAGGCGACGACCTTACGCATCTAGCGTGCCGGAAGTCGGCGCACCAAGCCGCGCGGAGACTTGCTCGGCCGCGCGTATTGCAGCCTCGGCGAGAGTTTTTCGGCTGTTCAGCTTGTATACGCGTGACCGAGGCGCGCTGACTGTGATGCATCCTACCGCGACGCCTCGATAGTCCCGTACTGGAGCTGACACGCCATATTCTTCATCCGTGGTGTACCCATCATTGACCGCGTAACCGTCCTTGCGCAACTGCTGGAGGTGAGTGTCGACCGGTTGCGGCGCCTTGCTGTCCTGATCGGTCGTAATATGTTCTGCTTTCAGAAGCTGCGATACTTCGGTCTTTGGAAGTTCGGCGAGCAGAATGCGAACCGATGAACTCTCATATCGAGCGTAGCGAGTGCCGATGGCGGCGGTGTGCTTGACTTGGTGAGGACTAGCCACTTGTTCAACCACGATCACTTCCTTCCCGTTCCACACCGAAATCGCAGATGTTTCATGAACTTCTGCGGTCAAGTTCTCAAGATAAGGGAGAGCAGCACGCCGAACGTCCAGATCTGCTAATAACGGACCCGAGAGCATGAGCAAACCTAGCCCAAGGCGGAAACGCCCAGACTCTTCATCACGCTGGATATAGCCAGTTTCAGTTAACCCGTTGAGTATCCGGGAAACGGTGCTCTTATGCAGATTTACTCGGTTCGCGATCTCTGTGACACCCAGGACAGGACGGTCAATCGAGAACGCTTCCAGCACCGCTAAGCCATTGAGAAGCGATGCGGCCACACCCTGGGTGTTCTCCGAAGTTTTTTGTGCCTTTTCCACAGCATCCCTCTCTGCGGACCAACGCCGCTTCATCAATAATCATCGGCAATCTGAGATGTAGATCGTCAAGGTCGATCAACCGTTGCCGATTATCTTTTTGCGTCGACGAAGGAAATCACCCTTATCTTGCCTGTTGTTGCTTATTTAGCAACTATATTCCCTCTCAAGCCCATGCGGTGGATACTTGCTCGCACATGGCTCTGCAAAGAAGTTCATGTGGCATGGCATCTATTGGTAAGCCACCAGCTGCCATCGGTAACCCGGGGTCGCCCGATGTTTAAAATGGAATGTCTCTCTCAAGGCTCCTGGAAAAGTCCTGGACAGGATGAGTCTAGGCTTCCGGTTAAAGCCGGAACGACCGTTGCACATCCTGAAAATCAGGGAGTTGCAACGGTCGCTTCGGTCCAACTTGTTTTTCATTCTGGGAATGATTACTGCTGGTCAAGTACTCACGAAGTCATGAAACTGTCCGTTTTGTCGGTTCGCTTTTCGATTGTGCAGAAGTGGCCACGTCGTCATGGTATCGGCGTAAAGGGCGTCCAGCAGTCTCTGGAATGAAGAATGTTGCCACGAGGAATGACACGACTGCTATAGCGGCGACGTAGATCGCTGGGGAGAGCGACTGCCCAGTAGCGGCGACGAGCCACGTTGCCACGAAGGGCGCCGTACCACCGAATAGAGCGTAAGTAATGTTGTAGCAGGCACCGGATGCCGAGAAGCGTACATCTGTTGCGAACATTTCGGACATCAGAACCGAAGTCACAACGTTGGCTGCCACGGTACCAAGGCCGATCAGTAGCTGGCTTGCGATAGCGCTTCCGAAGGTTCCTTGTTCGGCGATGATGTATGCGGGAATCGTTAGTGTCGCGAGAAGTCCAGCAGCAATCTGCATTGTGATCTTACGTCCGATGCGGTCCGAAATGCGGCCCATGATCGGGGTAAATGCTGTCGCCAAGGTCAGGGATATCAAGCTGGAAAAAAGGGCCAGGTGTTGAGGTAGGCCGACTACCTTGATGAGGAATGTCGACATGTAGGTTGAGTAGATGTAGAACGAGAGGGCCGTCAGCATAACGAACCCTCCCAGCCGTAGCATTGCGCCCCACTGCGTGCGGAAAACCTCTGTTAGCGATGGAACGGGACGCGAGGCCGAATTATCGAGCATCGCTTGGAACTCTGGTGACTCGTGAAGCTTGGAACGAATATAGAAGGCGATTAGCCCCATGGGCACCGATAGCATGAATAGCACGCGCCAGCCCCAATCACCCATGGCTGCAGCGGGCAAAATGAAGCTCAATAATGCTCCAAGCCCCGCAGCAAGGGCGAATGAGGAGAACGTCGCGGCTGACATAGCCGATGAATAGCGAGCTCGACGTGTATCCGGGCTGTGCTCGACAACATAGATCGTTGCGCCTGCGTATTCGCCACCTGCGGAGAATCCCTGCAAACACCGGGCCAGCACCAAAAGTACGGCGGACCATAAGCCTAGAGTCTCGTGACTCGGTATAAGCCCGATTGCGGCCGTGGAGCCGGACATGAGCAGGACGGTCAGTACCAGAATTTTTTTGCGTCCTAACCGATCGCCTAGGTGTCCGAAGAAAATGCCGCCCAGTGGCCGAAGGCAGAATGCCACCGCGAACACGGCGAATGTTTCAAGCAAACCAATGACAGGATCCGTGGAGGAGAAAAAGGTTTCAGCAATGTGCGTTGCCATATAGCCATAGATGGCAAAATCAAACCACTCCACCACAGTTCCGGCGAAAGATGCACTTACCACCCTTCTGAGGCGCTCCGGACTCACCTTTTCTAGTGCATTGTCAGCAAGGTCGCGTTCCATTTTGTCTCCATTCGAGGGATCGTCCGTACCTTTGATGCTCTCCGTTTCAGCCCAAACTGCTAATAGGTCAATACAAACACGGTGAGCTGGATCACTGTTGTGCAAGCAACAACCTAATTCTTTACTTAGCAACAAGTCAAGGCTTTTCCTTGCCCCCTGGTCGCAAATGCAGCTTTCATCTACCAGTTCGTCGAAGCGGTGAAAATTCACTCCTTCAGAGGCTAGTCTTTTCCGGTGATCTGCATTACTGTATCGAATACAGCAACGATGTTGCTAGGGAAGAAACCATTGAACAGGGAGAGATCATGACTGAAGCATCAGGAACCTTCAACGACATCGAAGCCCGCCTGGCAGCAGTGCTGGAGGAAGCCTTCGAAGCCGGAACGAGCATCTACAACGAGCGCGGCTTCAAGCGCCGGATCGGCTACGGCAACCGCCCAGCCGTCATCCACATCGACCTCGCCAACGCTTGGACCCGGCCCGGGCATCCGTTCAGCTGTCCTGGAATGGAAACGATCATCCCGAACGTTCAGCGAATCAACGAAGCCGCACGCGCCAAGGGAGTCCCGGTCTTCTACACCACCAACGTGTACCGCAACCGCGACGCCAGCTCCGGCACCAATGACATGGGCCTGTGGTACTCGAAGATCCCCACTGAAACATTGCCGGCAGACTCCTACTGGGCTCAGATCGATGACCGCATTGCCCCCGCGGAAGGCGAAGTCGTGCTCGAGAAGAACCGGGCCTCTGCCTTCCCCGGCACGAACCTGGAGCTCTTCCTGACCTCTAATCGCATCGACACCCTCATCGTGACCGGCGCAACCGCGGCTGGCTGCGTGCGCCACACCGTCGAGGACGCAATCGCCAAGGGGTTCCGCCCGATCATTCCACGCGAAACCATCGGGGATCGCGTGCCAGGTGTTGTGCAGTGGAACCTCTACGACATCGACAACAAGTTCGGCGACGTGGAGTCCACGGACTCGGTAGTGCAGTACCTGAACGCCCTGCCGCGCTTTGAGGACACCGTCCCGAAGACCTTGTCCGATCCTCAGCCAGAGGTCGAAGCTCCGGCCGATCCGGTTTTCGCTGACCAGCACTAACCCCAAGCAGCGTTCAAAAATCGCAGAGCATGCAATTAACGGTCCGACACCCGCAAGCGGTGTCGGACTGTTGCACGTTGGAATAGAACGAACCGAAAATTACAGGCAGAAACTTCATTCACAGCAAGTGGAAGAGAACATGGGGACGTCTTGTAAGCGAAGAGTTGCAAGACGTCTCAACGGATACCACTCCCCCGGTGAAAAATCCGCGGAAACTCAATGGTCCAAAATTCTCGCAACTATGTGTCGCAACCAATGACGTAAAATCATGTCTGCGCCATTGGTTGCGAGACACTTTTTTAAAGGGCCACTAAGGAAACTAGACGGGACGTCATCGAGGTAATCGAAGACAACGACACTAGCAATGTAACGCCACTGCAATACATGATTCTTGATTTCACTCGCCCCATGCACAAGATCCGCCTCACCGCCATTGGCCGCTGGCCCATGGACCACCTCCATCTAAGCGACCTCGCAGCGCATTGCGCGAACGCTGAGCAATGAGGCTTCCTGTTTACCGTGCGCACATAGCGCTTTGCCAGCTCAACTTCGACTTTCCTCAGCCATGGGCATTGCGTCCTGCAACAGGACCGCTCCGGTCAGGACCGAAAAAGCACGTACGATTCTGCGAGTGTTCGCGGTAACCGCGATGGGACCGTAGCTACACGTCAATTACCCACGTTGACTCAAGAAAACCTCCGGCACCGCTCACGATAAACGCTTTAGAACAGGACACCGCCTACGACAGCGCTCGCAGCGATCAGCAGCCACATCGCAATCATGGTCAGCAAGCGCAGGCTCGGTTCCAGTCATTCCGAGAAGACCACCGGCACGGTCAGCCGGTAGGGGCGCGCGGCGATGATCCCGCCGAGCTTGGCCCGCAGCCGAGAAACCTCCGCGCGCACCGTCACTGGAGTAACTGGCTCGGACCAGAGTTCGCGCAGCCCGGCCGCGTCCACGCCTTGCTCGCGGCGGGCCAGCAGCTGCAAGATCCGCCAGTGCCTAGAGTTCAGCGGCACCTCGGTGCGCTCGGATCCCACCCAGATCACCGCGCGCGGCAGCGGGCCGGGACACAGTTCCAGCACGGTTTGCTCCGCGACGGGGCGCAGCATCCACCCGCCGGGCACCGGCGCGGCGCGCATGGCGCCCAGGCCGCGTACCCAGACGCTTCCCTCGTGCAGTCCGCCGATCACCGAAAGCCGCGCAGGGCAGTCGAAGCCGCGGCTGGCGGCTACCGCGTACTGCTCGTCGACCAGCACGTAGCCCCCAGCCGGCTGGTCCACCGCGCCGCGCAGCTCGTTCAGCTTCAGCTGGTGCAAACGCAGCAGCTCGCCCTCGGCCTCGCGGGCGGTCGCGGAGACGAGCGCGAGGGTGTGCGGATGCGCAGTGCGGAATGAACCGGCCAGCGTCACGGTGGCGGCCAGCATCCCGGTGGCTGGATTGACGATCGGCGCCGAGGTGCACACCCAGGCATGCTGCTCCTCGCGGGCGTGCTCCGGACCGAAAACCTGCACGGGAATCCGCTCGGCCATGGCGGTGCCGATGCCGTTGGTTCCGACATCCGCTTCGCGCCAGCGCGCGCCGGCCACGAAACCGATCCCGTCGCTTTGCCTGCGCACCGCGCGGGGTCCGAGCACCGAGAGGATGTAGCCCTCGCCGTCGGTGATCACCAGCTGGTTTTCCGCCTGCCCCGCCATGGGCAGCAACCGGTCACTGAGCAGCTCACCGAGGATCGACAGCTCGCTGTTCTCCCGACGGAGGGCTGCCAGCTCGCTGCTCGGCAACGGGCGGGATTCCCCGCCGCGGCCCGGCGCCCGCTCCCAGGAGCGCGCGATGACCGGGCGAACCTCGCGCTGGATGCGCGCACCCTCGGTCCAGCTGCGGTGCAGCGGCAGCAGCTGGCGGGCGTAACCCAGCGGATCCACTCCGGCGCCAAGCGCAGCCTGGAGGCTCGGGGCGGACGGCGGGCGAACAGGTGTCATTCATAGAGGATGACACGCATTCAAGCGCAGGAAAAGGCTTGCATTTCCGCACCGCACCTCCCCCGCCGCGGCCCGGAGACCCCGGTGCGTTCGGCGCTGCATTGCCCCCGCTCACCGACATGAAACTACGTTTCTTGAATTGAACCTGCGTTTCATGCCACGATATTTGTTGGACGTGCGCCAGCTCACAAGATCGCGGGCGGTGCAACGTGACAGGTACAGAGATCAAAGGACGTCACCCCCATGGCCATGACTCACGCTAACCACTCCGAGCTGACTCCGCTGCGCTTCCTGGAGCGCTCCGCCGAGGTCTACCCGTCCAAGCAGGCTGTCCTGCACGGAACCCGAAGCTACACCTATGCGGAACTCGAAGCCCGGATCCACCGTTTCGCCCAGGTCATCCGCGAACGCATCAATCCCGGTGACCGCGTGGCCGTATTGGCTCCGAACACCCCCGAAATGCTCATGGCCCACTACGCCGTACCGCTGGCCGGGGGTGTGTTGATCGCCCTGAACACCCGCCTGTCCGCCCACGAGCTGCAGTACATCATGGACCACTCCGAGGCCAAGCTGCTCTTCGCCGACACCGAGCTGCTGGGCAACACCAAGATGCTGCGCGCCGAGAACCCCACCTTGCAGGCGCTGATCGAGCTCACCGACGACCAGTTCACCGGGCAGCGCCCCGACGTGGCGGTGGACGCGGTGCTCGACGAGCTGCTGGCGGAGGCCAGCGATGCGAAGCTGCCCTATTCCGTCGAGGACGAGCGCGCACCGATCACGCTGAACTACACCTCGGGCACCACCGGCAAGCCCAAGGGGGTGCTGTATTCGCACCGCGGCAGCTACCTGAACTCGCTGGGCGAGGCCATGCACCAGGGCATGAACTCCGCGACCCGCTACCTGTGGACCCTGCCGATGTTCCACTGCAACGGCTGGTGCACCCCGTGGGCGGTCACCGCCGCCGGCGGCACCCACCTGTGCCTGCGCGCGGTGCGCGAGGACTCGGTATGGGACGCCATCGAGAACTTGGGCACCACCCACCTGTGCGGCGCCCCGACCGTTTGCTCCATCATCGCCGATGCTTCCCGTGCCCACGAGCTGGACGAACCGCTGCGCATCACCACCGCCGGGGCCCCGCCATCGCCGGCCATCATCTCCAAGCTGCAGAACCTTGGCATCGAGGTGGTCCATGTCTACGGACTGACCGAGGTCTACGGACCGTACACGATCTGCGAATACCAGGATGCCTGGGACGAGCTGGCTCCGGCCGAGCGCGCCGAGCGGCTCTCGCGCCAGGGCGTGGGCATGATCACCGCCGAATCCGCGCGCGTGGTGGATCTGGACATGAACGACGTGCCCGCGGACGGGGAAAGCATGGGCGAAATCGTGCTGCGCGGCAACAACGTGATGATCGGCTACTACCGCGACCCGCAGGCCACCGAGCAGGCGTTCGCCGGCGGCTGGTTCCACACCGGGGATCTGGGTGTGATGCACCCGGACGGCTACATCCAGGTCCGCGACCGCGCCAAGGACATCATCATCTCCGGCGGGGAGAACATCTCCACCATCGAGGTCGAGCAGGCGCTGGCCGCACACCCCGAAGTGCTGGACCTGGCAGTGGTCGGCGTGCAGGACGAAAAGTGGGGCGAGCGCCCGGTCGCCTATGTGATCCGCACCAGCGGCTCCGAGCTGGATGCCGAGGGGCTGATCAGTTTCGCCCGCGAGCGCTTGGCCGGGTACAAGGTGCCGCGCACCATCGTCTTCCCGCAGGATCTGCCGCGCACCTCCACCGGGAAGGTGCAGAAGAACGTGCTGCGCGCGCAGGCGCTGGAAGAGGCCGCCGGATAACTTTCCCCGCAGGCTTCCGCGCCGCACGGCATCGGCGTAGAGTGGGCGCACCAAAAACCCGCTCCGGAAGGTCCGCCATGTCCGCAACCTATACCTTCGACGTGTTCAGTTCCCTGGACGGCTTCGGCAGCGCAGGAGGCGACTGGGGCGGCTACTGGGGCAAGCAGGGCCCGGAACTGCTCGAGCGCCGGCTGCAGCTGTACACCCCGGCATGCCGCATGGTCTACGGCGCAAACACCTTCCGGCTCTTCGAGCGTTTCTGGAGCGAGATCGCGGAGAACCCGGAGGTTGAGGACCCTTGGGGCGTCGCCATGCACGAGCAGCCCGCCACGGTCGTCTCCACCACCCTGGCCGAGCCGCTTGCCTGGCCCGACGCGGTGCTGGAGCGCGAGGACGCGCTGGCGGTGGTGGCCCGGCTCAAGGCCGAATCGCCCGTGCCGCTGCGCTCCCATGGATCCCTGGCGATGAACCATTCGCTGCTGGCCGCCGGGTTGGTGGATTTCATCCAGGTCACTGTGTTCCCGGTGCTCACCGGGCGCAGCGGCGCCTCGCCGGTCTTCGCCGGGGTGGACGACTACGATTTGGAACTGGTCGACTCCCGGCTGCTGGATGGCAGCATCCAGGAACTCACCTACCGCCCGACCCGGCACGGCTAGCCGCGCCGGGCCTGCAAGGAGGAGATCCAGGTGGCATCGGAAGGGGCAGCACCGCCTCCTACGCGGTCCACGCGGGCCCTGCACGTTATGGGACTGCTGACGGCCGGGGCGCTGGCGTTGGCCTCCTGCTCGATTCCCAACGATCCTGCACCGACCGGTCCAGTGTCGACCAGCGAGGCGCCGACCGGCGACGCCCCCATTGGGGAGGATACCGCCCAGAGCGGCACCCTGCGGACGCTGGCCGCTGAACTGGACGCCCCGTGGTCCGTGGCGGATACCGGCGATGCACTGCTGGTCAGCGAACGGGATTCCGGACGCATCGTGGAGGTCCTCGATGACGGAGATGTGCGCGAGGTCGGCCGGCTGCCCGACGTGGATTTCGGCGGCGAGGGCGGGCTGCTCGGCCTGGCCTTCAAGGCCCCGAACCGGCTCTATGCGTATTCCACGGGCCCTGAAGGCAACCGGATCCAGCGGTTCACCCTGGCCGGGTCCGCGGGAAGCTACACCCTGTCCGAGCCCCGGACGCTGCTGGACGGGCTTCCGGCCGCATCCAACCACAACGGCGGGCGGCTGGCCTTCGGGCCGGACGGCATGCTGTACGCCAGCGTCGGGGACGCCGGGCGGCCGGACAGCGCGCAGGACCCGGGCAGCCTGGGAGGCAAGATCCTGCGGCTGGAAGCGGCTGGCGGCGTCCCGGCAGACAACCCGTTCCCGGGGTCGTATGTCTACAGCTACGGCCACCGCAACGTGCAGGGACTGGCCTGGGACGCTGACGGCACCATGTACGCCAGCGAGTTCGGGCAGAATACCTGGGACGAATTGAACAAGATCACCGCGGGCGGCAACTACGGCTGGCCTGAGGTGGAGGGCGGCGCCGGCACGCAGGGCTTCACCGACCCGATCGCCCAGTGGCCCACCGACCAGGCCAGCCCCAGCGGCATCGCCATCATCGACTCGGTGCTCTACCTGGCCAACCTGCGCGGGCAGCGGCTTCGCGCGGTGGACCTGGCGGACCCGGCACGGCAGCGGGAGCTGTTCACCGGCGAGCTCGGACGCCTGCGCGACGTCGTCCCGGGAGCCGGCGGAAACCTGCTGCTGCTGACCAACAACACCGACGGGCGCGGGAACCCAGCTCCGGGAGATGACCGGCTCCTGGAGATCCCGGCACCCGGCATGGGGTAGCGCAGACGCCAACGGCCGGCACTCCCCCGCGAAGGGGAATGCCGGCCGTTGGCGAACCGCATGCGGCTGGTGCCGGAGGCTACCGGGCCGGGCGCATGTCCCCGGTCTCCTGGTAACGCTGGTGCCAGGACAAGGCCTCGCCCAGCAGGTGCGGGGTGTGCTTGCCGTAGCTTTCCTTGCGGGCGCGGTCGAAGTAGTCCTGCAGCAGCGGACGGTAATCCGGGTGCGCGCAGTTGTCGATGATCGTCTGGGCACGCTGCTTCGGCGACAGGCCGCGCAGGTCGGCCAGGCCCTGCTCGGTAATCAGGATCATGGTGTCGTGCTCGGTGTGGTCCACATGCGAGGCGAACGGAACGATGCCCGAGATCTTGCCGTCCTTGGCGGTGGACGGGGACATGAACACCGACAGGTAGCCGTTGCGGGCGAAGTCGCCCGAGCCGCCGATGCCGTTCATGACGTGCGAGCCGAGCACGTTGGTGGAGTTCACGTTGCCGTAGATATCGGCCTCGATCATGCCGTTCAGGGCAATGCAGCCCAGGCGTCGGATGATCTCCGGGTGGTTGGAGATTTCCTGGGCGCGCAGCAGGATGCGGTCGCGGTAGTGGTCCACGTTCTTGTTGAACTCGGCGATGCCGGCCTCGGACAGCGAGAAACTGGTGGCGGAGGCGAACTCGATGGTGCCGTCCTTGATCAGCTCCAGCATGCCGTCCTGGATGACCTCGGTGTAGGCGGTCAGGCCCCTGTAGCCTCCGCGCGACAGGCCCGCGAGCACGGCATTGGCGATGTTGCCCACGCCGGACTGCAGCGGCAGCAGCTTCTCGCTCAGGCGGCCGGCGCGGATCTCGTAGTCGAGGAAGCCGAGCAGGTGGTCTGCGATCTTCTCGCTGGTGGCATCCACCGGGGCGAACGGGCTCAGGCGGTCCGGGGCGTCGGTTTCCACCACGGCGACGATCTTGTTCACGTCGACGTCCAGGTACTTCTGGCCGATGCGGTCGCGCACGGTGGTCAGGTCGATCGGCTTGCGGTGCGGAGGCAGCGCGGTGCCGTAGTAGATGTCGTGCATGCCGTCCATGGCAGAAGACTGCTGGGAGTTGACCTCGATGATGACCTTGTCGGCCATCTCCAGCCAGGTCTTGTTGTTGCCCACGGAGGAGGAAGGGATCAGATCGCCCTCGGCGGTCACGCCGACAACCTCGACGATGGCCAGGTCGATCTTGCCGTAGAAGCCGAACCAGGCGTGCTGGGCGACATGGGACAGGTGGATGTCCATGTACTCCATGTTGCCTTCGTTGATGCGGCGGCGGAGCTCCGGGTCGGACATGTACGGAAGACGGAGGTTCATGCCCTCGGCCTTGGCCAGCACGCCGTCCAGTTCCGGAGCGGTGGAGGCACCGGTCAGAACGTTGATCTTGAAGTCTCGGCCGGCATCGTGCTCGTCGCCGATGAGCTTTGCCAAAGCGCCCGGCACGGCTTTCGGGTAGCCGGCGCCGGTGAAGCCGCTCATGGCCACGGTCATGCCTGGCTTAACGAAAGTGGCAGCCTGTTCTGCGCTCATCAGTCGTTCGGTGAAGGCGCGATGGTGAATACGCTGGTGCAAAATAGCCCTTTCTCACTTCTTTGTGATCCACGTCTGTAACGAGTATCTCAACCTAATACTCTAGTGTTGCTTTCGACCCTTCGGGGCCAGCTTCTAGGCTCTATGCCGAATAAAGCAGGGGCAAAGCGGTGACCTGTCCAGAGTTTGCGATAACCGGTCACCGGAAATTCACCTTCTGCGACTAATATTCTCCCGAACACCACGCGCATTGCAGTTTCAACCACGTTCTAAGTCCATTGACAGACTCGGTGGCTAGGTTGGGTGGAGATGACTACAGCACGAGCCGCCGCACCCCGGCACCGCATCTGCGCGGTGCTGGGCCTGTTGCCGCGTGCCTTGTTTCTTGCGTTGCTGCTGATTGTCGGCCTGCTCTTAATGCACGGGATGAACCTGCACAACGAGCATGCCTCCAGCACTGGCGCCGTGACCCCCGCCAAGACCGCCCATGGGCACGCGGCGGGACCCCTGTTGCAGGGTTCGGGGCTCGTCGCCACGGGCAGCCAGCATCTTGTCGACCAGCCGAACGCGCTGGCCTGCACCGACTGCGATGAGCAGGGCGCACAGGCGGCCGCCGCCGGATGCGTGCTCGCGTTCATCCACTTTTTCCTGCTACTGCCCCGCCGCGGCAGCGTACTGGTTCGCCGGGTCTTCCCGTCGCGAGCCGGGCCGCGCCGCTCCTGGGCAAGCTGGAGCGTGCTGCGCGCGCCGAGCCTGATCAGCCTGTGTATTAGTCGAACGTGATGACCGGTGGCGGCCAGCGGCTCAGCGCTGATCCCCTGGCCGCACCCCGGCAAACCGGCGTGATTTGCGCGCCATCGACAACACACAGGAGATCTCCCATGAAGTCCACCCCTCTGACCCTCAGCGCCCTCGGGGCGGCGGCAGTACTGGCCCTGGCAGGCTGCTCCGCGCCGGAACCGAACAACCCGGCGGAGCATTCGACCCACGACATGGGCACCACCTCGCCTTCCGACGCGTCCGTGGACGCCGCACAGAACGAGGCCGACGAGATGTTCGCCTCGATGATGGTGGTGCACCATGAACAGGCCATTGAGATGAGCGACATCCTGCTGTCCAAGCGGGGACTCGCTCCGGAAATCCAGCAGCTCGCGCAGGACATCAAGGATGCGCAGAGCCCGGAAATCGAGACGCTGCGAACCTGGCAGGAACAGTGGAATGTCCCGTCGGAACAGCCCCATTCGATGGGCGAGGATGACGGAATGGTCAGTGAAGAGAATCTGGAGAAGCTGCGCCAGGCCGAAGCGGATGAAGGCACCACACTGTACCTGGAGCAGATGATCGCCCACCACGAAGGCGCCGTCGAGATGGCAGAACAAGAGCTCTCAGAAGGACGTTTCGCCCAAGCCAAGGACATGGCCCAACGCATCGTTGACTCCCAGACCGCAGAAATTGAGCAGATGAATGATCTGCTCTCCACACACTAAGTCCGAAGGAAACAATGAACTCCACCGAGAAACCAAGCGCCTGGAGCCGCCAAGCGGTGCGGCTCACCGCCCCGCTGGCCATGCTCGCCATGGTGCTCAGCGGCTGCTCACAGGCACCGTCCCCATCCCCTGCTCCGGTGGCCCAGTCCGGTGCCGAATCCTCCGCAGATTCAGGCGAACTGCTTGAGCGGTTCGGGCTCCAGGGATTGGACGCGGCGCAGATCATCGACCAGCTGGAGCAACTGCCGGTCACCGAGCGCCCCGCCAACCTGATGGCCTCTGTCCGGCCGGGCCAGCTGGTGCTCAGCGACGAGGCCGGTCGCCAGGCCGCTATGCAGCTGCCCGAGGACAAGTTCTACCTTTCCGTCGCTCCCTACGAGAGCCAGACCCACGACTGCCACTTCCACAGTCTCACCACCTGCCTCGGGGAGCTGCAGAATGCTGACGTCATCGTCGATTTCACGACAAACGATGGCACAAAGGTTCTGGACGGCAAGAAGCTGGCAACCAATGACAATGGGTTCGTCGGCCTCTGGCTCCCCAGCGGGGTCACCGGTGAACTGACGATCACCGCCGATGGCAAAACCTCGATGCAGTCCATCTCCACGGCAGGGTCCGAGGACGCCACCTGCCTGACAACCATGCAGGTCGCCTAGGGCCGGATCCCCATGGCCAGATTCGGCACCGCAGGGCGCTGCGGTGCCGAACTGGTGTGGGCAAGAACCCCAAATATGCGGTTTCATGCCCGAGTTCGGGCGCATTGCGGGCTCGCGTGGCGCGAAAATCACCAAGCTCCTAAGGAAATCTGGCCGTTACCGTTTTGTCCCCGAATAGCCGTTGACCGGCCATGGGGGCGCTCCTACATTTAAGGTGACTCCCGTCGGGAGCCCTCTGAAATCTCATGTTGGAGGTCGGATTCAAATGAAGAAATGGACTCGGTGGCAAGACTGGGTCGGTGTCGTGGCAGGTCTCTATGCCGCAATCGCATCCATCTGGCTCAATGGAACAACAACATCCATGACGCTGATGATGGTCTTCGGTTTGCTGATGGTCGTCACCGCAGTGTGGAGCGTTGCGATGCCGCGTCTCGTTTCGATGGAATGGGCACTTGCCATTTCCGGTGCGCTGCTCTTCGCATCACCGTGGATGGGACAGTTCACCAGCTATTCCATGAGCACTTGGGTGTCGTGGATCTGCGGTGCCGTTGGTGTCGCCGCCGGCTTGATGGCTCTGGCCCCGGCCATGGAAATGCGCCATGCAACAGGGGGATCGAGCACCGCGCACTAGATTCCACGCATACGATCTGTGAATTCGCATTGCCTGGGCTCCGGATGAATTACGATCCCGAGCCCAGGCAATGGTTCGTCACGAGTTCAGGCGCCTTCAGCGGTGAAAGCGGCATCGAGCTCAGGGATACCCTCAAGCAACCACTCAGCTAAATGCTGCGTGGGCGCCCTCTGCGATGTAGCGGAGTTCCAGATGGCAGCCGATGGCTTCCGCATGCCGGCGCAGGGTGGCCAGCTGGATGCGGTCCAGGTCTCCCGACTCAAGCTTCTGCACCCGGTCGGTGCTGGTCTTGAGTCTCCCGGCGAGCTCCTTGGTACTCAAGCCTGTAAGTTCGCGAAGTTGTGCCAGTGAATTTTCCTTTGAGGATTTCTGGGTTCGAGCTTCATGCTGGCGGCGATGGACTTCTAGGTCCTGTCGTTGTTGCGCCGAT
>SMEN01000239.1_pt1 | contig 17819 bp, 17 predicted proteins | sample 2456271 | NCBI WGS metagenome assembly SMEN01 (sample SAMN10132593, study PRJNA489261) | soil metagenome | isolation source: day1 control-loamy sand soil ammended with raw manure from dairy cow... | place: USA | collected 2015-04-01 | reverse complement strand
CGGCGACGCGCTCGCGCGGCACGTCGCGGCGACGCCGAGGCGCAGCCGGACCCCGAGTACATTCCCGCCGCCGTCCCCGCCCCGGGAGATCCGCAGGCCCAGGCGCAGCCGGCTCCCGCCGACGACCTCGTTCCGCCGGCGGATCAGCTGCCGGGCGAGGACGGCAAGAAACAGCGCCGCCGGCGCACCAAACGCCGCCGCAACCTCGTGATGCTCGCCGTGGTGCTGGTGTTCGCCCTGGTCGTCGCCGGTTCGGTGCTCACCGTGAAGTCCGTGCTCAAGCAGTTCAATCCCGACGACTACCCGGGCCCCGGCGGGGAAGCGGTGGAGTTCACGGTCCAGGACGGCTGGGGCGTGCAGGTGATCTCCCGCAAGCTCGAGGAGCTGGACGTGGTCTCCGACGACAAGCTCTTCGCCCGGGCCGTGGAGGAATCCACCGCCGCCAGCAAGGTCATCCACCCGGGCAACTACCTGCTCAAGAAGCAGATGCGCGCCGCGGACGCCGCCGTCGAGCTCATCAACAACAAGCCCGACAAGGTCTTCTACGTGGCGCTGAAGGCGAACCTGCGGATGCCGGCGGCCCTGGAGGAGATCGCCAAGGGCTCGGGACTCCAGCTCTCCGAGCTGGCCAAGCTCGCCGAGCAGCCCGCGAAGTTCGGCCTGCCCGCCGGGGTGGAGAACCTCGAAGGCTGGCTGCACCCGGGAGAATACCGCTTCGCGCTGGACACCAGCGCGCACAAGGTGCTGCAGACGCTGGTCGACGCGACCAAGAAGTCGCTGAAGGCCGCCGGCGAGGACGACCTCGCCCGCGGCTACCGCGCGCTGAAGATCGCCTCGATCATGCAGGCCGAAGCCACCCCGAACGACTACGCCGCCGTCGCCGGCGCGATCGAGAACCGCCTGCACAAGGACAACACCGAGACCCACGGGCTGCTGCAGGTGGACTCCGCGGTCATCTACGGGCTGGACCGCTACAGCTTGCAGTTCAGCGCGCAGGAGCGCGCGGATGCGTCCAACGCGTACAACACCTACGTGCACCCGGGCCTGCCGCCCACCCCCATCGGCTCGCCCAGCGACGACGCGATCAAGGCCGCGGTGAACCCCGCGCAAAACAACTACTACTACTGGGTCACGGTCAATACGCAGACCGGCGAAACGAAGTTCGCCGCCACCTACCCGGAGCACCAGCAGAACCAGGCGGAATTCCGCGCCTGGTGCGCGCAGAACTCCGACGTCTGCCAGTAGCCATTCCAAGCGGTCCCGCGTCCCGCCGCGCCTGCGCGCAGCCGGAGGGCGGGGCAGAAAGTTCCAGGCATTCCCATGGCGCAGATCCCACAGCCGCTGCAGGCAGCGGTCCTGGGCAAACCCATCAGCCACTCCAAATCGCCGGTGCTGCACCGGGCGGCCTATGCGCTGCTGGGCGCGCCCGTGCGCTACGAGGCGATCGAGCTCGATCCCGCGCAGGCCGCGGCGCATATCGACCGCGTGCGCGCCGGGGGATGGGCCGGCTGCTCGGTGACCATGCCGCTGAAGGACGTGTTCGTTCCCTACATGGATGAGCTTTCGGACCGCGTCGCCCGGCTGGGCGCGCTGAACACCATCGTGGTGCGCGAGGACGGCTCGCTGTTCGGCCAGAACACCGACGTCGACGGGCTGGTGCTCTCGCTGGCCGATTTCGGCCTCACGCAGTGCGCGCACCCGACCATCCTCGGCTCGGGCAACACCGCGCTGGCGGCCATCGAGGCCTGCGCGGAGCTCGGCGCGCGGCGCCTGAAGCTGATCGTGCGCGATGCCACCCGCGCCGGCCGGGCGACGGCCCTGGCGCGCAGCCTGGACATCGACCCCCAGGTGATCGAGATCGCCTCCTGCGCCGGCGACGCCGTCGCGCGCGACGAACTGGTCTTCAGCACGCTGCCCCCGCGGGCCGCCGACAGCTGGATCCCCGCCCTGGGAACCGGCGCCGGGATCCTGCTGGATGTCGCCTACGATCCGTGGCCCTCCGCGCTGGCCTCCGCCTGGAACGGAACGATCATCTCCGGGCTGCACATGCTGGTGCACCAGGCGGTGGAGCAGGCCCGCGCCTTCAGCCGGATGGATTTTGATGAAAAAACCCGCGAAAGCGTCACAAATGCGATGTATGACTCCGTGGGGCTTCATCGACACGGTTAATGCGTGCAGGTCATGGCAAAATGGAGGACATGTTGCGTTGGTTGACCGCGGGCGAATCTCATGGCCCCGCCCTTGTAGGAATTCTTGAAGGTCTGCCCGCCGGAGTCTCGGTGGACAGTGAAGCAGTGCGCGATGCCCTCGCGCGCCGGCGCCTTGGCTACGGCCGCGGCGCCCGGATGAAGTTTGAAAAGGACCAGGTCACCTTCCTCGGCGGCGTGCGCCACGGGAAGACCCAGGGCGGACCGATCGCGATCGAGATCGGCAACACCGAATGGCCCAAGTGGGAAAAGGTCATGAGCGCCGACGAGGTGGACCTGGACGAGCTGGCCTCGATGGCCCGCAACGCGCCGCTGACCCGCCCGCGCCCGGGCCACGCCGACTTCACCGGCATGCAGAAGTACGGGTTCGACGACGCCCGCCCGGTGCTCGAGCGCGCCAGCGCCCGCGAGACCGCCGCCCGCGTCGCGCTGGGCGCGGTCGCCTCCCGCTTCCTGTCCGACCTGGGCATCGAGCTGGTCTCGCACACCACCGCCGTCGGCGCCGTGGCCTCCCCGCAGGACGCCGCCGTGCCTACCGCCGCGGACGTCGCGGCCCTGGATGCCGATCCGCTGCGCTGCTTCGATGCGGCGACTTCCGCCGCCATGGTGGCCGAGGTGGACGACGCGCACAAGGCCGGGGAGACCCTCGGCGGCGTCGTCGAGGTGCTGGCCTACAACCTGCCACCGGGCCTGGGCTCCTACGTGCACTGGGACCGCCGCCTGGACGCGCGCCTGGCCGGAGCCCTGATGGGCATCCAGGCCATCAAGGGCGTCGAGGTCGGCGACGGCTTCGCCACCGCCGCCCGGCGCGGCTCCGCGGCCCACGACGAGATCGTGCGCGCCGAGGACGGCACCATCGCCCGCGCCTCGAACCGCGCCGGCGGCATCGAGGGCGGCATGAGCATCGGCGAGGTGCTGCGCGTGCGCGCGGCCATGAAGCCGATCGCCACCGTCCCGCGCGCCCTGCGCACCGTGGACACCGCCACCGGCGAGGACACCACCGCGCACCACCAGCGTTCGGACGTCTGCGCCGTGCCGGCCGCCGGCGTCGTCGCCGAGGCCATGGTCGCCCTGGTGCTGGCCCAGTCGCTGCTGGAGAAGTTCGGCGGCGATTCGGTCGCCGAAACCAAGCGCAACATCGACTCCTACCTGGCCAGCATCCCGGACAGCCTGGAATCCACCGGCGTCTAGGCACCCGGGGAAACAGCATCCGAATGATCTACCTCATTGGCCCGATGGCCAGCGGCAAGTCCACCGTGGGCAAGTCGCTGGCCGCCGCGCTGTCACTGCCCTTCATCGACACCGACGAGCTCATCGTCGCCGCGCACGGCTCCATCGCCTCCATTTTCGCCGCCCACGGCGAACAGCGCTTCCGCGACCTGGAGGAGGAAACCCTGGCCGGCGTGCCCGAGGGCGTCATCGCCACCGGGGGAGGAGCGGTGCTGCGCGAGGCGAACCGCCAGGTCCTGGCCCGCGGCACCGTGGTCTACCTGGAGATGACCGCCGCCGGCGCCGCCGCGCGCATCAAGGGCGACTCCACCCGCCCGCTTTTGGCGGGTGACGAGGCCCTCAGTGCCTGGACGACGCTGCTGGCCGCCCGCAAGGGCATTTACGAATCAATTGCTGACGTGCGTGTATTGGTCGACGACAAACCAGTTCTACAAATTGTCGAAGAGATCACGGCCCGACTTGGGCATCTGTGATTAGTGCCACGAGATGGCATATCTGCCCCCGTGCAGGGCTACGCTTGAAAAATCAGCACCATCAGGAGGTTTTAAACTGATGCCATTAGCACCAACCACACTGCAGGTCACCGGCGCCACCCCGGCGGAATCCTACCCGGTCCTGGTCGGCACCGGCTTGCTGGGCCAGCTGCCCGAGCTGCTCGGGCCCGCAGTCAAGAAGGTCTTGGTCATCCACCCCCGCGCGCTCCGGGCCACCGGCGACGTGGTGCGTGACGACCTGGCGACCGCGGGCCTCGAAGCGCTGACCGCGGAGATCCCGGACGCCGAAGAGGGCAAGCACATCCAGGTCGCCTCCTTCTGCTGGGAGGTCCTGGGCAAGAACGACTTCACCCGCTCGGACGCCATTATCTCGGTGGGCGGCGGCGCCGTCACCGACGTGGCGGGCTTCGTGGCCGCCACCTGGCTGCGCGGCGTGAAGGTCATCCACATCCCGACCTCGCTGCTGGCCATGGTCGACGCCGCCGTGGGCGGCAAGACCGGCATCAACACCGCCGAGGGCAAGAACCTGGTCGGCGCCTTCCACCCGCCGGCCGCCGTGCTGGCCGACCTGGACGCGCTGGCGACCCTGCCGAAGAACGAGCTGGTCACCGGCATGGCCGAGGTCGTGAAGACCGGCTTCATCGCCGACGAGCGCATCCTGGAACTCATCGAAGAGGACCCCGAGGACGCGATCGACCCCTCCAGCCCCCGCCTGCGCGAGCTGATCGAGCGCACCATCGCCGTCAAGGCCGACGTCGTCTCCCGCGACCTGAAGGAATCGGGGGACCGCGAGTTCCTGAACTACGGCCACACCCTGGCCCACGCCATCGAGCTGGCCGAGCGCTACCAGATGCGCCACGGCGCGGCGGTCTCCATCGGCCTGTGCTTCGCCGCCGAGCTGGGCCGTTCGGTCGGCTACACCTCCGACGCCGTCGCCGACCGCCACCTGAGCATCCTGCGTTCCCTGGGGCTTCCGACCAGCTACCGCAACGACCGCTGGGCGGCGCTGCTGGACGGCATGAAGCGCGACAAGAAGGCTCGCGGCAGCCAGCTGCGTTTCGTGGTGCTCGAGGACATCGGCCGCCCGCGCATCTACGAGGTGCCGGACAACTCGCTGCTCTTCGCGGCCTACCAGGAAATCGGGGAATAACCATGGGCGACTACACCGCATACGCCATCGACGTCGCATCGGTGAACCGCGCGGGCGTCGGCACCTCGATCGACGGCGTGCTGATCGACCCCGAAACCCTCAAGCCGTACATCGCCGACGAAGAGGCCGCGCAGCGGCAGATGCAGGTTGGTTCGCCGACCGACCGGGTCGTCATCCTGCTGGCCCGCGGCGAGCTCGCCGCGGCCGGCGAGCTGATCGCCGAATCGCGCCTGCTGGACCCGATGAACGCCCACCTGCGCGTGCTGGATACCGAGCTGACCCGCATGCAGGGCAATTTCGACCGCGCGATCAACCGCCTGCGCAAGCTCGCCGAGGAGTTCGCCGGCACGCACTACGAGCCGCTGATGCACCAGCACCTGGGTTTCAGCTTCTTCGCGAAGGGCGACTACAAGGCCGCGGCGACCCGTTTCCGCATGGCCATGGAACAGCGCATGGCGATGGACGACGACGCCTACCTGATCAACGCCTCGAGCATCTGCCTGCAGATCGCCGAGGAGCGCGACGCCGCGTAGCGGCCGGGCCCCCACTGGCCCGGCCGCTCGCGCGTAACGCGCACCACTGCCCAAGCACAAGCCAGCACGCCGCGCATGGGGTAAACTGGTAGATGGATTTTTGATAATGCCGGCCCTGCGCAGGCGAAAATAGAGGATTGAGGAACCGTGGCGGATACAACCGACATCAAAAACGGCCAGGTCATTAAGATCGACGGCCAGCTCTGGACCATCATCGACTTCCAGCACGTCAAGCCGGGCAAGGGCGGCGCGTTCGTGCGCACCAAGATGCGCAACGTCGTCTCGGGCAAGGTGCTGGACAAGACCTACAACGCCGGCACCAAGATCGAGCTGGCCACCGTCGACCGCCGCGACTACCAGTACCTCTACCAGGACGGCGAAGACTTCGTGTTCATGAACCTGGAGGACTACGACCAGATCACCGTGGCCGGCGCCACCGTGGGCGACGCCGCAGGCTTCATGCTGGAAAACCAGGAACTGACCATCGCGATGTACGACGGCAACCCGCTGTACCTGGAACTGCCGGCCTCCGTGGTCCTGGAAATCACCTACACCGAGCCGGGCCTGCAGGGCGACCGCTCCTCGGCCGGCACCAAGCCAGCCACCCTGGAAACCGGCAAGGAGATCCAGGTGCCGCTGTTCGTCGAGCAGAACACCAAGGTCAAGGTCGACACCCGCACCGGCGACTACCTGGGTCGTGTCAACTAGTGCGAGCCCGTGCCAAAGCCCGTCGACGGGCCCTGGAATTCCTCTTCGAGGCGGAAGCCCGCGACGTCGACCCGGTAGGCGTGGCGATCGCACGTCGCGAGAACTCCGACATCAGCCTGAACGAGTACTCGATGACCCTGATCGAGGGCGTCATGGCCCACCTGGACCGGATCGACGAGGTCCTGGAGAGCTACGTCAAGGACTGGACCATCGAGCGCATGCCGGCGGTTGACCGCGCGGCCCTGCGCATCGGCGTCTGGGAGCTGCTGTACAACGACGACGTGCCCGACGCGGTCGCCGTGTCCGAGGCCGTCATCAACGTGCGCGAGCTGTCCACCGACGAGTCTCCCGAATTCGTCAACGGCGTCCTGGGCCGCATCCAGAGCGTCAAGGACACCCTGATCGACTAGGCCCCGCTGTTTTTCACGCCGCAGCCCGAACCCCTTTCCCGGGGGTTCGGGCTGCGGCTTTTTTGCGCCGCCTTCCACCTCGGGCCGCGCCGCGCGGCGCCGCCCGCTGGGGCCGACGGTCGTGTGGCGAATGCGACACTTGCCCTTGCCAGCGCGCGGAATGCGGCCTGGAGCCCGGGATTGCGCGAGGCCGGGGGCCGCCGAAATCGGCCGTCGTGGCGCAATTCACTGTGCATTCACCCCCGTGCATACCCTTGCGCTCGAGAATCGGTCTTCACCCGTGATAATTTGAAGTAGCAATATTCCTTTAAGACCGTCCCGTGAGGCGGAGAAGGGAGAGGTGCACAGCATGAATGAAAATTCAGCGTCGTCCGGTGCCCGAACGGTTCTCACCGGGGACGACATCGAACGTGTACTGACCCGCGTGGCCTTCGAGATCATCGAGGCCAACAAAGGCATCGAGGACCTCGTTCTCCTCGGCATCCCGCGCCGCGGCTTCCCGCTGGCCCAGCGCCTGGCGGCCCGCATTGCGGCTTCCGCCGACAGCCCCATCGATCCGGCATCCCTGGTCGGACAGCTCGACATCACCCTGTACCGCGACGACCTGCGTCATTCCACGACCCGCACCCCCGAGCCCACGAAGCTGCCCGCAGGCGGCATCGACGGCAAGGTCGTTGTGCTGGTGGACGACGTGCTCTACTCCGGCCGGACCATCCGCGCCGCCCTGGACGCCCTGTCCGACTGGGGCCGCCCGCGCATCGTGCGCCTGGCCGTGCTGGTGGACCGCGGGCACCGCGAACTGCCCATCCGCGCCGACCACGTGGGCAAGAACCTGCCCACCGCGAAGAGCGAGAAGGTGCGTGTGCACCTGGCGGAAATCGACGGAACCAATGAAGTGATGATCGAGGCAGCCGAATGAAACACCTTTTGTCAACCGCTGACCTGACGCGCGCCGAAGCGGTCCAGATCCTCGATATCGCCGGCGAGATGCGCGAAGCCGGCACCCGGGTCGTCAAGAAGCTCCCGGCCCTGCGCGGGCGCACCGTGGTGAACCTGTTCTTCGAGGATTCCACCCGCACCCGCATCTCCTTCGAAGCCGCCGCCAAGCGGCTGAGCGCGGACGTCATCAACTTCTCCGCCAAGGGCTCCTCGGTGTCCAAGGGGGAGTCGCTGAAGGACACCGCGCAGACGCTGCTGGCCATCGGCGCCGACGCAGTGGTCATCCGCCACCCCGACTCCGGGGCGCCGGCCCGCCTGGCGGCCACCGACTGGATCAACCTGCCGATCATCAACGCCGGCGACGGCACCCACGAGCACCCGACCCAGGCGCTGCTGGATGCGTTCACCCTGCGCCGCCAGCTGGCGCTGCGCGACGGCGTCTCCGCCACCGGGCTGGGCCTGGACGGGCTGAAGGTCGCGATCGTGGGCGACATCCTGCACAGCCGGGTCGCCCGCTCGAACCTCTGGCTGCTGAACACGCTGGGCGCCTCGGTGACCATGGTCGCCCCGCCGACCCTGCTGCCGGTCGGCGCGGAAGCCTGGCCCTGCGCCATCAGCTACGACCTGGACGAGGTCATCGCCGACGGCGTGGACGCGCTGATGATGCTGCGTGTGCAGGGCGAGCGGATGAACGCCGCCTACTTCCCGAACCCGCGCGAATACTCGCGCTACTGGGGCTTGGACGACGCCCGCCTGGCGGCCCTGGACGCGGCCGGCGCCGAAACGCTGATCATGCACCCCGGCCCGATGAACCGCGGCCTGGAGATCTCCTCCGCCGCCGCCGATTCCCCCCGCTCCACCGTGCTCGACCAGGTCACCAACGGGGTGGCCGTGCGCATGGCCAGCCTCTACATGCTCCTGTCCGGCGACCTGATCTAAGGAAGAACCCATGAACTACCTCATTCAACAGGCCCGTATCCTGGGCGCAGAGCCGCAGGACGTGCTCATCGCCGACGGGCGCATCGCCCAGCTCGGCTCCATCGAGCCGGCCGCGGACACGCAGGTCGTCGACGGCCGCGGCCTGGTGCTGCTGCCGGGCATGGTCGACCCGCACACCCACCTGCGCGAACCGGGCCGCGAAGACGCCGAGACGGTGGAAACCGGCACCCGCGCCGCGGCGCGCGGCGGCTACACCGCGGTGCACGCGATGGCCAACTCGACCCCCGTGGCGGACACCGCCGGCGTCGTCGAGCAGGTCTACGAACTGGGCCGCAAGGCCGGCTGGGTCGACGTGCGCCCGGTGGGCGCGGTCACCGTCGGGCTCGAAGGCAAGCAGCTGAGCGAGATCGGCGCCATGGCCGATTCCCGCGCCCAGGTGAAGATGTTCTCCGACGACGGCATCTGCGTCTCGGACCCGCTGCTGATGCGCCGCGCGCTGGAATACGTGAAGGCCTTCGACGGCGTCATCGCCCAGCACGCCCAGGAGCCGCGGCTGACCGAGGGCGCCCAGATGAACGAGGGCGAAGTCTCCTCGGTGCTGGGCCTGCCGGGCTGGCCGGCCGTGGCCGAGGAATCCATCATCGCCCGCGACGTGCTGCTGGCCGAGCATGTGGGCGCGCGCCTGCACGTGTGCCACGTGTCCACCGCCGGCTCGGTGGAGATCATCCGCTGGGCCAAGGCCCGCGGCATCCAGGTCACCGCGGAGGTCACCCCGCACCACCTGCTGCTGACCGACGAGAAGGTGCGCACCTTCGACCCGGTCTTCAAGGTCAACCCGCCGCTGCGCCGCCAGGAAGACGTGATGGCGCTGCGCGCCGCGGTGGCCGACGGCACCATCGACGTGATCGGCACCGACCACGCGCCGCACCCGGCCGAATCCAAGGAATGCGAGTGGGGCGCCGCCGCCATGGGCATGACCGGGCTGGAGACCGCGCTGTCCATCGTGCAGCACACCCTGGTCGACACCGGGTTGCTGACCTGGGAAGACGTCGCCCGCATCACCTCGGCCACGCCGGCCCGGATCGGCCGCGTCGCCGACCAGGGCCGCCCGATCGCCGTCGGCGAGCCGGCCAACCTGGTGCTCGTGGATCCGGCCGCGCGCTGGATCGTGGACCCGTACGCGATGGCCACCAAGGGCCGCAACTCGCCGTTCGCCGGCATGGAGCTGCCCGGATCGGTCCGCGCCACCTTCTTCCACGGCCACCCCACGGTGCTCGACGGCCAGCTGGCCACCCCGAGGCCTGCCGATGCCTGAGGAAGCCATCGTGCCGGTGATCGTCACGGTCCTGGTCATCGTCGGCGCCTGCGCGCTGATCCTGATCGGCTGGCGCAACCTGAAGGCCAGGCAATCGGACGTCCCCGAGCCCTTCGAGCCCTTCGCCGACGAGGTGGCCCACGAGTTCACCGGAATGTACGTGGCCACCACCAAGTTCGACGACTGGCTGGAGCGCATCGCGGTCCATGACCTGGGGGTCCGCAGCAATGCGGAGCTGCAGCTCGGCGCCGCGGGGCTGCACCTGATCCGCCCCGGTACCCGCGACATCCACATCCCGTGGGGCTCCTTCCAGAAGGCCAGCCGGTCCTCGGGCATGATCGGGAAGTTCGTCGAGAAGAACGGCCTGATCGTGATCAGCTGGGAGAAGGACGGCTTCGCCTTCGACACCGGCTTCCGCCCCCGGTTCGCCGAGGACACCCCCAAGATTTATCAGTTGCTGGCGTCGCACCACCGCGGCGCAGCCGAGCAGGAGACAAACAAGTGAATTCCCTGAGCAACCTACCCGCAGTGCTGGTCCTCGAAGATGGCCGCATCTTCCGCGGCCGCAGCTACGGCAAGATCGGCACCGCGCTGGGCGAGGCGGTGTTCACCACCGGCATGACCGGCTACCAGGAGACGCTGACCGATCCGTCCTACGCGCACCAGATCATCACCCAGACCTTCCCGCACGTGGGCAACACCGGCGTGAACGACGAGGACAACGAGTCCAAGCGCATGTGGGCCGCCGGCTACGTGGTCCGCGAGGCCAGCCGACGACCGAGCAACTGGCGCTCCCAGCGCAGCCTCGAAGACGACCTGCTCGGCAACGGGATCGTCGGCATCCGCGGGGTCGACACCCGTGCGCTGACCCGCCACCTGCGCGAAGCCGGCGCCATGAAGTCCGGCATCTTCTCCGGCGACGCCGCCGCCGCGTCCGACGCCGACCTCATCGCGCAGGTCAACGCGCAGCCGTCGATGGCCGGGCGCAACATCTCCGCCGAGGTGTCGGTGGACACCGCCTACGTCGTCGAGCCCGCCGACCACGGCTACGAGGGCGAGGCCAAGCACACCGTGGCAGCCATCGACCTGGGCATGAAGTCGATGACCCCGCACCGCCTGGCCGAGCGCGGCCTGCGCGTGCACGTGCTGCCGTACAACGCCACCCTGGAGGACATCAAGGCCACCGGCGCCACCGGCGTGTTCTTCTCCAACGGCCCCGGCGACCCGGCGGCGGCCGCCGCGCAGGTCGAGCTGGTGCGCTCGGTGCTGGACGCGGGCATCCCGTACTTCGGCATCTGCTTCGGCAACCAGATGCTCGGCCGCGCGCTGGGCCTGGAAACCTACAAGCTGCGCTTCGGCCACCGCGGCATCAACCAGCCGGTGATGGACAAGGCCACCGGCCGCGTGGAAATCACCAGCCAGAACCACGGCTTCGCCGTCGACGCCCCGATCGAAGGCAGCTTCACCGCGCCGATCGAACGCTACGGCAAGGTCGAGGTTTCCCACTTCTCCCTGAACGACCAGGTCGTCGAGGGCCTTTCCTGCCTCGACATCCCGGCGTTCTCCGTGCAGTACCACCCAGAGGCAGCTTCCGGCCCGCACGACGCCGCCTACCTCTTTGACCGTTTTGTATCCTCGATGGATTCCGCCGCAGAAAAGGACAGCAAGTAATGCCTAAGCGCACCGATCTCAACTCAGTTCTCGTCATCGGTTCGGGTCCAATCGTCATTGGCCAGGCCGCCGAGTTCGACTACTCCGGCACCCAGGCGCTGCGTGTGCTGAAGGAGGAGGGCCTGCGGGTCATCCTGGTCAATTCCAACCCGGCCACCATCATGACCGACCCGGAATTCGCCGACGCCACCTACGTCGAGCCGATCACCCCCGAGGTCGTCGAGAAGATCATCGCCAAGGAGCGCCCGGACGCGATCCTGCCGACCCTGGGCGGCCAGACCGCGCTGAACACCGCCATCGCGCTGGACAAGTCCGGCGCCCTGGAAAAGTACAACGTCGAGCTGATCGGCGCGAACATCGAAGCCATCGAGCTGGGCGAGGACCGCGAGAAGTTCAAGGGCGTCGTGGAGCGCTGCGGCGCCGAGTCCGCCAAGTCCGTGATCGTGCACACGCTGGACGAGGCCTTCGCCGCCGTCGAGGAACTGAACTACCCGGTCGTCGTGCGCCCGTCCTTCACCATGGGCGGCCTGGGCTCGGGCATGGCGTACAACGCCGAGGACCTGACCCGCATCGCCGGCGCCGGCCTGCAGTACTCGCCGACCACCGAGGTGCTCCTGGAGGAGTCGATCCTGGGCTGGAAGGAGTACGAGCTGGAAATGATGCGCGACAAGAACGACAACGTCGTGGTCGTGTGCTCCATCGAGAACTTCGACCCGGTTGGCGTGCACACCGGCGACTCGATCACCGTGGCCCCGGCCATGACCCTGACCGACCGCGAGTACCAGAACCTGCGCGACATCTCCATCGCGGTGATCCGCGAGGTGGGCGTCGACACCGGCGGCTGCAACATCCAGTTCGCGATCGAGCCGGACACCGGCCGCGTCGTGGTCATCGAGATGAACCCGCGCGTGTCGCGCTCCTCCGCGCTGGCCTCCAAGGCCACCGGCTTCGCCATCGCGAAGATCGCCACCAAGCTCTCCCTGGGCTACACCCTGGACGAGATCCCGAACGACATCACCCAGAAGACCCCGGCCTCCTTCGAGCCGGCCCTGGACTACGTCGTCGTGAAGGTGCCGCGCTTCGCCTTCGAGAAGTTCCCGGCCGCCGACGCCACCCTCACCACCACCATGAAGTCCGTCGGCGAGGCCATGGCCCTGGGCCGCAACTTCACCGAGGCGCTGCAGAAGGCGCTGCGCTCCCTGGAGCAGAAGGGCAGCGAGCTGTCCTTCGAGCCGATCCCCGCCGACGAGCTGGACTCGGTCATGAAGCACATCGAGAAGGGCTCCACCGAGCGCATGTCCCTGGTGCAGCGCGCGCTGCTCTCGGGCAAGAGCATCGAGGAGCTGTTCGAGGCCACCGGCATCGACCCGTGGTACCTGGACCAGCTGGCGCTGATCAACGAGACCGCCGCGATGATCGCCGCGAACAAGGACCTGGGCGAGGACGTGCTGCGCGAGGCCAAGCGCCACGGCTTCTCCGACGCGCAGATCGCCAAGCTCTCCGGCAAGTCCGAGGCCGTGGTGCGCGGCGTGCGCCACGCGCTGGGCGTGCGCCCGGTCTACAAGACCGTGGACACCTGCGCCGCCGAGTTCGAGGCCTTCACCCCGTACATGTACTCCTCCTACGACGAGGAGAGCGAGCTGGTCGCGCACGAGAAGAAGTCCGTGATCATCCTGGGCTCCGGCCCGAACCGCATCGGCCAGGGCATCGAGTTCGACTACTCCTGCGTCCACGCGGTGATGGCGCTGCGCGCCGAGGGCTACGAGACCGTCATGGTCAACTGCAACCCGGAAACCGTCTCCACCGACTACGACATCTCCGACCGCCTGTACTTCGAGCCGCTGACGCTGGAAGACGTGCTGGAGATCATCCACGCCGAGGAGGAGACCGGCGGCGTGCTGGGCGTGTTCGTGCAGCTGGGCGGGCAGACCCCGCTGAAGCTCGCCGCGCAGCTGAAGGCCGCCGGCGTGACCATCCTGGGCACCTCCCCGGAGGCCATCGACCTGGCCGAGCACCGCGGCGCCTTCCAGCGCGTGCTGGATTCGGCCGGCCTGATCGCCCCGAAGAACGGCACCGCCGTGTCCTTCCCGGAGGCCAAGGCCATCGCCGACTCGATCGGCTACCCGGTCCTGGTGCGCCCGAGCTACGTGCTGGGCGGGCGCGGCATGGAGATCGTCTACGACGAGGCCTCCCTGGAGCGCTACATCGCCAACGCCACCGAGATCACCGTGGACCACCCGGTCCTGGTGGACCGCTTCCTGGAAGACGCGATCGAGATCGACGTCGACGCCCTGTTCGACGGCACCGACCTGTACGTGGGCGGCATCATGGAGCATATCGAGGAAGCCGGCATCCACTCCGGCGACTCGGCCTGCACCCTGCCTCCGATCACCCTGGGCCCGGACGTGCGCGCCCGGGTGAAGGAAGCCACCCGCGCGATCGCCGAGGGCGTGGGCGTGCGCGGCCTGATCAACATCCAGTTCGCGCTGGCCTCCGACATCCTCTACGTGATCGAGGCCAACCCGCGCGCTTCGCGCACCGTGCCGTTCACCTCCAAGGCCACCGGCGTGCAGCTGGCCAAGGTCGCTGCGCTGATCGGCGTGGGCAGGACCCTGTCCGAGCTGCGCGGCAGCTACCTGCCGGCCGAGGGCGACGGCGCGAACCTGCCGGACTCGGCCCCGATCGCCGTCAAGGAAGCGGTCATGCCATTCGCCCGCTTCCGCACCCCGGAGGGCAAGGTCGTCGACTCGCTGCTCGGCCCTGAAATGCGCTCCACCGGCGAGGTCATGGGCATCGACAAGTACTTCGACACCGCCTTCGCCAAGTCTCAGGCCGCCGCGAACAACCCGCTGCCGACCAGCGGCAAGGTCTTCGTCTCGGTCACCAACCGCGACAAGCGCTCGATCGTGTTGCCGGTCAAGCACCTGGCCGACCGCGGCTTCGAGATCATCTCCACCGGCGGCACCGCCGAGGTGCTGCGCCGCAACGGCATCCCGACCCAGGTGGTGGGCAAGCTGCACGAGGGCGGCGAATCCATCGTCGACCTGATCCATGCCGGCGAGATCGGGCTGATCCTGAACACCCCGTCGGGCTCCGACGCCCGCGGCGACGGCTACGAGATCCGTGCGGCCGCCACCTCGGTCGGCACCCCGGTGATCACCACCGTGGCCGAATTCGGCGCCGCGGTCCAGGCCATCGACGCCCTGCGCGAATACGCATGGGACGTCACCAGCCTGCAGGAGCACGAAGCCGCGCTGGAAGCAGCCCGCAATGCCTAGTCCGGTGTCCTTCGGAACCCGGCTGCGGCAGGCCATGGACGCCCGCGGGCCGCTGTGCGTGGGCATCGACCCGCACCCGGCGCTGCTGGAGGCCTGGGGCCTTGCGAACAGCGCCGAGGGCGTGCGCGAGTTCTCGCTGCGCGTCGTGGAGGCGATGGCCGGAGTAGCGGCCATCGTGAAACCGCAGGTCGCCTTGTATGAGCGCTTCGGCTCAGCCGGTTTCGCGGCCTTGGAGGAGACCCTCCAGGCCGCGAAGGCGGCCGACCTGCTGACCTTGTCCGACGCCAAGCGCGGCGACATCGGCTCGACCATGGCGGCCTACGCGACCGCCTGGCTGGACGATGCCTCGCCGCTGGCCTCCGACGCCGTGACCCTGAGCCCGTACCTCGGCTACGAGTCGCTGCGCCCGGCCATCGACCTGGCCGCGGCCACCGGCAGGGGAGTGTTCGTGCTGGGCTTGACCTCCAACCCTGAGGGCGCTTCGGTGCAGCATGTCGGCGGCGATAAGTCGGTTGCTAAATCAATCATCGAGCAGGTCAGCAAGGAAAATGCTGCTGCCGAAGATATGGGCCACGTCGGCCTGGTGGTCGGCGCGACGATCGGCGACGCCCCGGCGAAACTGGGGATCGACCTGAGCGCTTCCAAGGCCCCGCTGCTCACCCCGGGCCTCGGCGCCCAGGGTGCGACGGCGCAGGATATCGCGACGGCTTTCGCCTCCAGCTACCGCCAGGTGCTGGGCACCAGCAGCCGCGACATCCTCAAGGCCGGACCGGATGCGCTGGGTCTGCGCGACAAGGCCCGCAGGGTTCGCGACGAACTGATCGCCGCGAAGTAGCAACAACTGGAAAAGTAACCCAATCGCGTTGTGGCCAAGAGAGTTTCTACTGGCCACAACGCGATTAGTCTTGCCAAACGCGTGTTGGAAAGCTATGTTCGGTTCATAGCCTTAGTCCACTACACATTAAGGATGGCTGAACGATGGTTCTGCGAGAACTCTCTGACGAAGACCGCATCCGGGCACGCGCCAAAGCACTTGCTGCCCGCACCCGTCGTGCTGAAATCAAGGCCCAGTTCAGTGCCGGCAAGATTTCCATCACCGAGGTACTAGACTTGGTATACGAAGATGAGGCCGTGGGGCGCATGCGCGTCATGGACCTTCTGGAATCGGTACCGGGCGTTGGTGAAGTACGCGCGGCGAATTTGCTGGATCGACTTGGCATTTCACCGTCCCGCCGTTTGCGCGGACTGGGACGCAAGCAGCGCACCGCGATTACCGAACACTTCAAGCAAAGCCCGCCAAAAACGAAAGTGTAGTCAATGACCGCTGCGTCGGTAACTGTTCTAGCCGGCCCCACGGCTGTAGGTAAGGGCACCGTTTCCACCTACATCCGAGATAACTATCCAGATGTCTGGCTCTCGGTCTCGGCAACGACCCGCGACCCGCGACCGGGTGAAAACGACGGAGTCCACTATTTTTTTGTGGGCCCGAAGAAGTTCCACGAGCTCGTCGACCAGGGCCAGATGCTGGAGTGGGCTGTGGTTCACGGCCAGAATAGCTATGGCACGATCCGCTCGACGGTGGAGGCCGCGGTCGCCGAAGGCAAGAAGGTGTTGCTGGAGATCGATCTGCAGGGCGCCCGGCAGGTCAAGGAGTCGATGCCCGAGGCAAAATTCGTCTTCCTGGCCCCGCCGTCGTGGGACGAATTGGTGCGCCGGCTGATCGGCCGCGGCACCGAAACGCCCGAAGAACAGCAGCGCCGTCTGGAAACCGCTAAACTAGAACTTGCGGCGGAATCAGAATTCGACGTGACCATCGTCAACGACGATGTCGCACGTGCCGCCGAAGAGCTTGTGGCCCTCATGGGGCTGAAGAATGACTAAAGGGAGTCCTGTGTCCAACCTAGAGGGAATCATCAACCCGTCAATCGACTCGTTGCTTGAGACGAACGACTCGAAGTACGCGATCGTGCTGAATGCAGCCAAGCGTGCCCGCCAGATCAACGCCTACTACGCACAGCTGAACGAGGGCCTGTTCGAGTACGTCGGTCCGCTGGTGGAAACCAAGCTGAACGAGAAGCCTCTGACCATCGCCCTGCGCGAGCTGGACGGGAACCTCTTGAAGGTAACTCCGTCCGAGGTCACCGAGGACTAGTCGAAAAGGTGGCGCCCCATTTGTGGGCGCCTTCTTTTTCGTTAAGGACCTGAAAACACGCCCGCAACGGGTTGATGCTCCGCGGTGCGGTGAAAATCACTGCGACCGCCCAACCATCCAAGGAAGAGCTGCGTGAAGCGAATCGTCTTAGGCGTCTCGGCTGGGATTGCCGCCTACAAATCCGTCCTCCTGCTGCGTCTGCTGCGCGAGGCCGGCCACCACGTCGACGTCATCCCCACCGGTAACGTGGCCAACTTCGTCGGCAACGCCACCTGGGAGGCGCTCTCGGGCAACCCGGTAACCTCCAACGTCTTCGACGCCGTCGACACCGTGAACCATGTGCGCCTGGGCCAGCAGGCCGATCTGGTGCTCGTCGTGCCCGCCACCGCGGACATCATGGCCCGCGCCGCCTCCGGGCTGGCCGACGACCTGCTCACCGGCACGCTGCTGGCGACGCGTGCCCCGGTGGTCATGGCCCCGGCGATGCACACCGAGATGTGGCAGCATCCGGCCACCATGGCGAACGCCGCCGTGCTGCGCGAGCGCGGGGTGCGGGTGATCGAACCGGCCTCGGGACGCCTGACCGGCAAGGACACCGGACCCGGCCGGCTGCCCGAGCCCGGGGAGATCTTCGAATCCATCCAGGATCTGCTCTCCGAGCCGACCCTGGCCGGGCGCAGGGTGCTGATCACCGCCGGCGGTACCCGCGAGCCGCTGGACCCGGTGCGTTTCCTCGGCAACCGCTCCTCCGGCCGCCAGGGCGTGGCGCTGGCGCAGGCCGCCCGCGACGCCG
>SMEN01000238.1_pt1 | contig 17847 bp, 13 predicted proteins | sample 2456271 | NCBI WGS metagenome assembly SMEN01 (sample SAMN10132593, study PRJNA489261) | soil metagenome | isolation source: day1 control-loamy sand soil ammended with raw manure from dairy cow... | place: USA | collected 2015-04-01 | reverse complement strand
GCCGGTTCCCGGATTTGCTGACCCAGTCGAAATGGGTGCGCGGGAAGACCTTGCTGCGTGAGGAGCTTGAGGACCCGGCCGAGGACCCCGACCCGTAGGACTAGCTCCCAAAGACTTCTCCCGGCAAAAGGAAACCGCCGATCTTCCCTGCAGGGAAAATCGGCGGCATCCGTAGTGCTTTCTCGTGGACTGGGGATCAGCTCTTCTTTGCCGACCCCAGAACGAAGGCATCATCAGCATTTTCAATCGGACCGGCCAACGGGTCGTCAGTTCCGTCCGCGCGGATGACATCGCGTTCGGGATTACGGATATCCCCGATGATCTTGATGCAGATGTAGATCAGCATCGCCATGTGGGCCACAATGCCCAGGCCGTACAGGATCTCAATGGTCCAGCTACCGCCGAAGTATCCGCCCTCGGAGACCGCCTTGGCGCTCCACAGCCAGACCACCGCCCAGTGGAAGACCTCGACCAGCTGCCACACGAGGAATTCGCGCCACTTCGGCCGAGCCAGCACGTACAACGGGATCAGCCACATCACGAACTGCGGCGAGTACACCTTGCCCAGCAGCAGGAATGCGGCAACGATCAGGAACGCAAGCTGGGCCATGCGCGGGCGGCGCTGTGCGGTCAGGCCAAGGTAGGCGATGCCAAGGCAGGCCAAGCCGAACAGGCCGTTGGACAGCAGCGACATCGTCGAGCCGGACATTCCAGTTCCGGCGAAGGCCAGCCACATCGAGGAGTTGCCCGCCGGGCGGTCCCCGGAGAAGGTATAGAAACGGCTCCATTCGTCGAAAGCGGTGAGCATGAACGGCACGTTGACCGCCAGCCACGCCACCACGCCGGAGGCCAGCGACACCCAGAAGTGGCGCATGCGCCCCGAGCGCAGGCACAGCACCAGAATCGCGCCGAAGAGGAAGAACGGGTACAGCTTCGCTGCGGCGCCGAGGCCCAGCAGCACGCCGGCCAGCACGATGTGTTTGCGCGAGAACGCCAGCAGGCCCAGGGTGGCGAGCATGACGGCCCACAGGTCCCAGTTCAACTGGCTGGTGAGGATGATTCCCGGGGCCAGGGCGACCATGATGGCGTCGCGGCTGCGATGGCGGGCGGCGTAGGCGATGGCCACGACGATCACCGCCCAGCAGATGAAGGACAGCGCCGAGTTCAGGTCGAAGTATGCCAGCTGGCGCTCCGGGGAGAACCCGATGCCGGGGATCATCCACGCGGTCACGCCGGCGACGATGGCCAGCAGGACCGGGTACTCCAGCGCCTGCTCCGGCGGCAGTCCGGTGAAATACGGGAACAACTTGTCGGCCATGCCGCGGGTGCCGAACAGCTGCGTGAAGTCCGAATAGCACATGTGCAGGTGCTGCTCGGCCGCAGGCCAGGCATTCACTCGGCACCACTGCTTGGTCAGCACCGCAATACCGGCGCCGACCGCGGTCAGGACCAGCAGCCATAGGATCACCGGACGCGTCGCCTCGCGGGCGTTGAACAGGGTTTTAACCGGTTGCATCACGGTCCTGTTGCCTCGTTTCTTCTGGATTGGGAATACGTAGGAATTTGCGGGTTCGCGGGCTGAGCCGGCGACCCAGATGGCCGAACAGCGGCGCGGTCTTCGGATCGATGAACACCATGTAGGCCACGCAGAGCAGGCCGACCAGCGCGGCGAAGATTCGCATCCACAGCAGCGAGAACCACTGTGCCACGGAAAGCTGGTCGACGACGCCGGCGATCGCCAGCACCAGGCACAGCACGTACAGCAGGCGTTCCTGGCCGACGCTGAACTTCTTGCCCAGGGCGAAGAACGGGATCAGCCACAGCAGGTACCAGGGCTGGATGATCGGGGCCAGCAGCACGCTGGCCGCCAGCGCGTACCCCGAGTAGAGCAGCGGGTTTCCGGCCGGCTTGCGCAGCGCCAGCCACGCGATGATCGCCATGCTGAACACCTTGAAGACCGCGTAGACAATGTCGGCGACGGCATTGATGCTTCCGCCGAACAGCGATCCGATCCAGCCGACCAGCAGGCCGAAAAGGCCCACCGGGGCGTAGGGGAACGCCGCGTCGCCGGAACTGGCCACGCCGCCGATCCAGCCGAACCACAGGCCGGTGGCGGCGCCAAGCGCGGCGAGGATCGCCACCGTGATCGCGGTGATCCACAGCCAGACACGGATCTTGGAGCGCAGCCGGGCCTCGGGCTTGAGCATTGCCAACCCCAGGAACGGCAGCGCCAGCAGCATCACCGGCTTGATCGCGATGGACAGCGCCATGGCGATGGTTCCCAGCACGCGTCGCTGCCGGTAGACCAGCAGGAAGGCGAGCAGCACGCCGCCGAGCATCAGCCCGTCGTTGTGCACGCCGCCGACCATGTTCATCAGGAACAGCGGGTTCACCACGGAGACCCACAGCGTCCAGGACGGATCGCCGCCGAGCTTGAGGGCCAGCCGCGGAATCGCGTAGATGCACAGCGCCACCCCTGCCACCGCGACCAGACGCATCATGACCACGCCGTATTCGGGGACTCCCCCGGAGACGAAATACGCCAGCCGGGCGTACATGAGGAACAGCGGCCCGTAGGGAGAGGAGGATTCGGCCCAGAGCGAGTCCGCGCCCTGGGCGAACCAGCCCGGAAGCTGGGACACCCAGTTCTCATAGGGCGAGAGCCCGGCATGCATGAGCCGTCCCTGCCCGAGGTACGAATACACGTCCTGGGACAGGATCGGGAAGGAGAACAGCATCGGCGCGGACCAGGTCCAGGCCGCCCGGCGCATCAGCCCCAGGGCCCGGTCCCCCAGCCCTTTGGTGGTTTGGCGCAGGCGCAGCCAGGCGCGGAACATCAGCACCGTGCCCACGGCCAGCAGCAGCGTGCAGATGATCACGCCGACGGTTTCGGCGCGCAGCGGGAGCACGAGCGGGGATCGGGCGAGCACCGATTCCTGGGCATAGGGCAGCCAGCCCACGCCCCAGGATCCACAGGTGACCATGGCCGAGGCGAGCAGCCCCTGGAGGATCGGCCCCCGCGAGTCCCGCGGACCCGGACGCTGCGGCGCGGCCCCGGGCTGCCGGTTGTCGCGGTGGGTGGGGGCTACGATGGCGCGACCTCGTCCTTCTTGGGGCCGCTGCGCAATACCCGAAGCCACTGCTTCGAGGGCACCAGACCGGTGAACAACGTGCGGGTGCGCGGATCCAGGTAGGCCAGGTAGAACATCGCGACCCAGGAGATGCCGGTGGACAGGTGCTTGACCCATGGGTCAAGGTCCCCGAGGAACTGCCAGATGAACAGCTGGTCGGCGGCGCCGAAGGCGATGAAGAACGCGGTGGTGAAGTACACCCAGACGATCTGCCAGTCGTCGCGGATCCCGGTCACGGCGAAGAACGGCAGCAGCCACAGCAGGTACCACGGCTGCACGATCGGCGAGAGCACCACCAGCGCGGTGAAGGCCAACGCCATGCGCTGCACCAGGTGCGACGGCTTGCCCTTGAAGATCAGCACGAGCACCAGCACCACGGAGAGCAGGCGTCCGCCGACCTTCAGCACCGGAAGGATCCAGTTGGTGGGCAGCGAGAAAGCATCGAAGATGCCGGAGAGCAACGCGTTCAGGGCGCCGACGGGGGCGAACAGCACCGAGCCGGTGCCGGTGCCCAGCATGACTTTCAGCCAGCCGATGCCGTAGCCGTTGGCCAGCCCGACGGCCAGCATGATCGCGGCGAACAGCGCCAGCGTGTAGCACCAGTAGAGGATCTTGCGCGGCCACTTCGCGTCGGTTCCGGCCCACAGCAGGCCGATGAACGGCAGCAGCACCATGGTGATCGGCTTGATTCCGATGGAAGCCGTCATCAGAACCACCGCGAGGACACCGCGCCGGGTGGCGGCGTAGTAGGTCGCGGCCACGGCCAGGCCCACCATCACCGCGTCGTTGTGCGCGGAGGCGACGAAGCTGATCAGGAACAACGGGTTCGCGACGGTGATCCACGCGGCTTTCGCCCCGGAGACGTGGTGCAGCGCCGCGAGCTTGGGCACATAAACCAGGCACAAGATGACTCCGGCGAAGGCAATCAGGCGAAAGAGCAGCACCGACAGGTCGGGGCTGAAGCCGACGGCGCGGAATACCCAGTATTCGAGCAGCAGGAACAGCGGACCGTACGGGGTCTCATCCTGCGCCCAGGTGATGTCGGTGCCCAGCTGGAACCAGTTGTTCAGCGAAGAGATGCCGGTGACGTAGGGGTCCTGCCCGGCATCCACGAGGCGGCCCTGGCCGATGTAGGCGAAGACGTCGCGTGAGAAGATCGGCAACGCCAGCAGCATCGGGGCGGACCAGGTCCAGACGGCCTTCTTGACCGCCTTCAGCGAATCCGGGCCCCAGCCTGCATTAACCTGGCCCAGCCGGAGCCAGGCACGAAACAGGATCCAGCAGCCCAGGGTCAGTACCACGGTGGAGGTGATGACGCCGGCGTATTCGGTGCGGATGGCGATCAACAGCGGGTTGCGGTTCATCGGAGAAACGCTGGCTAGCCAGCCGACGCCGAAAGAACCCAAGGCAATCATCACCGAGCCGACCAGCCCCTGCCACAGCGGGCTGAAGGACGCGCGTCGATCGGTTGCCGACGGGGCGTCTGCCACGGGCCGCGCGGCGGAATCCTTGCGCATGTCTGGCGCCATCTTTTCCCTTTCGCCGTCCTCGAACCGCTCGGGGCGGCGGTTTGCCGCGCGTACTTTGCGCATGTCAGCGCGCCGAAACGGGCCCGCTGCGAACTTCTCCCACGGCCGGGCGCTGGACGCCCATTATTACAAAAGAATCAACGGAAACTCTAGCACGCAGGCCTGCGCCAACTCTGGACGACAGCCCGCATGCGAAGCGAATCACACCATTGGCCTGCGGCGCGGAGATGAATGCAAAACACCCGATCGGAAACCATGTTTCCGATCGGGTGATCATTTGGGGTGAGTAACGGGGTTTGAACCCGCGACCTTCTGGACCACAACCAGACGCTCTACCGACTGAGCTATACCCACCATGTTGGCTTTCGTACCAAGTCAAAACGCTTTTGGGCGGTGACCTCGTATTCGGCAACGAGAAATACTATACACACATTTTCCCGATGCTGGCCAATCGGCAACGCCCCTGGCGGCTGTGGGTTGCATCACTGGCCGCCGGGGAGTCGCCGGACATCCCCTAGGAAGGGTTCGATTTAATCTCCGCGGCAATCCCCGCGGCAACGTCCGAAACCGGCCCCGGGGCCGGAACCATGACAGCGGCGCGGTAGTAGCGCAGCTCGTCGATGGAATCCTTGATATCGCCGAGCGCGCGGTGATTGCCGTCCTTGGCCGGGGCCGAGTAGTAGGCCTTCGGGTACCAGCGGCGGCTGAGTTCCTTGATCGTTGACACATCGACGATCCGATAGTGCAGGTGGTCAATCACCTCAGGCATGTCGCGTGCCAGGAAGTTCTTGTCGGTGCCGACCGAGTTGCCGGCCAACAAGGCGGTCTTCGGCTCAGGAGCGTAGGCGCGGATGTAGTCCATGACGACGGCGGTGGCCTCGGACATGCCCATGCCGCCGTCAAGCTCTTCGAGAAGCCCGCTGTTGATGTGCATGTTGCGGACGAAATCGCCCATCTGCTCCAGGGCCTGAGGCTCCGGCTTGATCACAACCGACACCCCGTCACCCAGGACATTCAGTTCCGAATCGGTCACCAGGACCGCGACTTCAATCAACGCGTCGTTCTCCAGGCTGAGCCCGGTCATTTCGCAATCGATCCACACAAGTTTTTCTGCAGAAGTAGGCATGAACTCAAATTTACCCCACCTGAAAATGACCCGCTCTGCACCGGGAAACCCGAATTGGCATTTCCTCAAAGTTTCGGTGTATAGTAATTCTCGTTGCCAAGGACTCCAGTTGAAACGCAATCGCGTTGTGACTAGGTTCTTAGTAAACATGGTGGGTATAGCTCAGTCGGTAGAGCGTCTGGTTGTGGTCCAGAAGGTCGCGGGTTCAAGCCCCGTTACTCACCCCATTTAGATCAGGCTGGTATCTGGTTCAAGGGATAGTCCTTGACGAAGATTCCAGCCTGGTCTTTTTTCACTATGCCCAGGAACGACCCAGCGCCACCAGATCCCGAAACAACGCCTGTTCACCATGCTGGCCCGCAGTTCCAGACCAGGTGTTTCCATACGCTGCGCGATCGTCGACATGCAGGACCTCCGTCATCAGGCGAAAACACCCTTTCGGTACTGCCGGCACGTTTAATGCGCAAAACTTCAGCAGTGGTTGCGCTTCCACTGCAGGCGGCGACATGATGCTCGACCCCGGACGCAAATCCTCCGACAACCAGCAACCGCAGCAACGACTTCTTGCCCGGTTTCGGGGTGTCGCAGCCATCCTTGCAAAAGCGCGCCCGGGGATCGACGCCCCCGATGGCAGCAGAAAACATCGTGACCGCCACAGCCAGGATCTTCGGCGCCAAGACGGCACGATGAAATCCGGCCAGAATGATCGGTCGAGTCACACATGACACCCTTGAGGACACCATGGTGGAAGCAAGGCTCTGCTCCAAGGATTACGAGCCCGCACGCGCCGTGCATTCGCGACCATGACAGGGCACAAAGTTCCAGGCAATTCCTTCGCACGGCGAGCCCAGCAATCCAAACTTGGAAAGAACAACATCAGCACTGAAGCCGCCGCCCGCTCCCTTGCCGACTGCATAGAATTCCCTGCGACCCAGGCAAGCGTGAGGCCGGGCGCCGGGAACCACCACAAGATGGCAGGCTTTCTCTCACCGGAACAACGGGGAACCGGAACCTGCATGACTCGGCAATTGCACGGGAAAACACGAGAAATCGCGAATTGATGAAAGTTCGGAAGGATAATAACCTGCTCCTCCACAAAGGGCGATGAAACCACAGGGGATCACAGGCTTGATAGGAAGCAGCAGACAATCCGGCCGCTCTTCCCCGCCGTTCGCCCGAAACGCCGTTTCAAGGGTTGGATAATCGCCGGTTCGCAACTTCGGAAGTATGAATTCGTCAACTGATCACTGCTTTTGGACTGCAGCATGAGACGGAAAAATCGACGGACAACAGGAATTTTGGAAATGTTACGCCAATATTCGTTATTATTTCGGGCGCGTGAGCCACATCAAATTCGCCGTGGAATGTCAGCCATGCAGTATGGAACATTCGATGGGTCGCGTCAATTATTCGACAAGCGTTGGATAACCTACCTAGTTTACCCGTTGACCGGGACATTATTACTAGTAAAGTCACTCTTGCAATACCCTCAAAACTACGTGAGTTATGAGTGGCCGATACTTGACTGGCGCTACCTGGGAGTTTGATATTAGTAGGATGACTGGCTTCCAGATCGAACGCCGAGAAGTTCTTCCCTCACGTGTAGATGCCCTGAACACTGCAATTAAGGCAGCTCATCGTGGTGGCCCCGTCTTCATCATCGGAGATGTCGGCACCGGGCGCACAACTTTTTCCTTGCAGCTCATGGATCGCATCGAATCCAACTTCATTTGGATCATCGGCTCCAAGTCGCTGAGTTCGGTCCCCTTTTCCACCTTGAGCGTCTTGGCAACCCAGATTCCCGACGGGCCTGCCGGGACAACTCCCACCGAACTAGTCACAGGCATAGGCCAGGCTACAAGCAAACGCACACAGTGGATTTTCCTGGACCAGGCCGAACACGTGGACCAGCAGAGTGCTGCCGTCCTCAAGCAATTCTGCACCGCCGGCAACATTCGACTGGTTGTCGCGGCGACGACGGTACGCTCCATGCCGAGCGAACTTCGCTCACTGATCTCCTCGCCGACTTTCACGCGCATTGAACTCGAGCCGTTGACATATGAAGATGCGCACATGATGCTCGCCGAAATCCTTGCCGGAGAAGTCAATTCCAGCACCGTCACGTCGTTGCTCGAGTTCTCCGGCGGCCACGCATTGCATCTTCGCGAGCTGGCCCTGGACGCACAGGCAACCGGTGCCCTTACCAAGCAGCAGGACTACTGGACGCTCAGCCGTGCGTGGGCGCCCCACGGAAAGCGAACAACGGATCTCATCAATGCCCGGCTGAGCGATCAACCCGATAACGTCCGCGAGGCCTTGGAGCTTCTCGCCGTCACGGGCCCAGTTCCCCTTGGCGTGGCTCGCAAGCTCATGGGGCAGTCCATCTACGACGCCATCGACGCCGACTTGGTGCGATTGGACCTCGTGTCGGAGAATCCGGTGACCGGCGAGCGCACCGAACGCGTTCGCCTTGGAGCTGGGCTCTCATCGCAGCTGGTCTTCAGCAGCTTTGATTCCTCGACCCTGCGCCGGCATATCAAGACAATCGATGAGAGATTGTCGTGGGAGCTATTTGATTCAGCGTCTCGCAGCCGATTCACCAGGCATCGCTTGGATATGGGATTGACGGTGCCGATTCGGGAATTGCTCTCCGACGTTGAACAAGCGGCGAGCGCGCGACAGTTCGCTCAGGTGATCGCGCTGACCGATCTGCTGGATCAACAGCGAGTCGACTCCCCTGCGCAGTTGGAAACGTTGCTGATTGCCCGTGCCGACGCACTATACGAGCTAGGCAAGCCGGAAGCCGCATTGGCCTTGCTTCAGGAACACCTGCCGCAGGGTTCGCCGGAGATGCGTTTTGTCGCCGCCAAGATTGCCTATGCGAGTTTGGGGCGGCTCGAAGTTGCGGAGAAGATTCTTGAGGAGCGTCCAGGTGATCCGCCCGGGGTTGCTGCGTATTTGCTATTGATTCGGTCAAGGGCGAATAAGCTCGTCGATGTGGAGGCGTTGCGCCGATACGCGGCAATGCCCGAGCTTCGAACCGAAGGTAGGGCATCGTTCCTGGCCCATGTGCTGATTGAGCAGTCATATGCGGGGCTGGCCGAAGATGCCATGGCTGAGTACGCTCGGATTTCATCGTCGCAGGAATGGCAGGAGTGGTCCGCCGCGGTGCGGGCCGAGCTGATCTTTGCTTTCCCCACGATTGCATTTGCTTTGGGGATGAATCCGGCCACGTTTGCGCAGATGTCGGTGGGCGAGGATCTCAAACAGGCGAACGCCGATCATGCGAATGTCATCGTGAGCATCGGCATGGGCTTCTTGGAGTCCGGCCTGGCTTCACAGGCATTGTCGACTTTGGAACAAGCCATTGGGCTGCTGTCCGTGGGAGACCCGTATCTGATCAAGGGCTTCGCCTCGGCGTTCGCGGCCTACGCCGCCAACCTGCTGGGAAATCGGGCGAAGGCGTCGTACTACTTGGAGATGTCTCGCTCCGAGCCTGCGGTGTCGGGACAGATCTTGAGGCCAATCGCTGAGCGGTCCTTGTTGTCGGTGATCCTGGAAGTCGAAGGGCGCGATGCTGCGCAAGCACATTTGGAGAAGCATCTCGCGTCTGCCGAGGCTTTCGGCCGGAAAAACTTGGTGATGCGGCTGCTGCTCGAAGCCTGGCAGTGCGGGTTGCTCACGGACGTTGAGCGGCTCTCGCGGGCTGCGGAGCAGGTTCAAGGGCCGCTCGCGGCGACTCTGGCGGGTTACCAGGCGGCGCTCGACGACCCGACGGAGTCGGCTGTGGGCCAATTGGTCCAGGCCCATGCGGAGGCAGGGCAGCTGCTGCTGGCGGCGCAGTTGGCCGCCAGCGGCTCCGAACGTGCCAGGTCAATGGGGCGGCGGACTGCAGCTACCCATCTGTTGGGGCTGTCCTTGGAGATTGCCCAGCCGCTGGACCAGGTGAACACCCCTGCCTTGGGGCGTGCGCGCGTCGACGAGTCGCTGTTGACTGCACGCGAGTATGCCACGTGCATCAGGGCCGCCGAAGGGGCGAGCAATCAGGAGATCTCCAAGGAGCTGTTCTTGTCCCCGCGTACCGTGGAGGGCCATCTGCAGCGTTCTTACTCGAAACTGGGTATTACCGACCGCCGGCAGCTGCTAGCTGAACCCGCTACAGGCGACTCGGAAGTGCCACAGGCCACAGAATATACTCTAGCCCTACCTATTTCTGAGTGATCACCTACCTAGTCCCCCGGTTTTGTTCCTTAAATGTCCATACTTACGCATATGATGATTCTTGTTCGGTCAGCCTATGCGATGGGTTCTTGGGGGAATCACAGTAGCTGATGGAACGGATCGCGGGACTTTAGATTGCAATCACTCGCAATGAGCGCAAATGACTCCCACCGATACAGACCGGTGCCAGCATCCTTTGATGCTGGCACCTTGTCGTTAAGGCGTGTTACGACAAGGATTCGAAACTATATTCGAATCTGGTGTCCATGGTGGTCTAACCCCGTGTTTTTCGTGACTTACTGCTTCAAAAATGACGAGAGCATCAGATATTCGACGTCAAATAGGCGCATGTCAGCGGGTGCGACCATAATGGAAGTGAATAAATCCGCAGGACGACAGACTCGTTCCGGCCTGCCGCACCTCCCCACCCCGTGAAAGGCATCTCCCCGTGAAACGCGCGCTCTTTGAAGAAGATCACGAACAGTTCCGCGAACTTGCCATTGAGTTCAACTCCAGGCAGATCGCCGGTAAGTATGCACAATGGGAAAAAGAACACCAGATTCCCCGAGAGGTATGGCAGTCGGCCGGCGAGAACGGCCTGCTGGGACTGGCCGTGCCCGAGGAATTCGGCGGCATGGGCATCGACGACTACCGTTTTCGTGTCGTGCTCGATGAAGAGTTCGTCCGTTCCGGACACCTTGCAGTCGCCTTGGCCCTGCACCTGCACGACGACCTGGTGCTCCCCTACCTGCTGGCCTACGGTTCGCAGGACCTGAAGCAGCGCTGGCTCCCGCGCTTCGTGGACGGCTCCACCATCACCTCATGCGCTTTCACCGAGCCCGGTGCCGGGTCGGACCTGCGTGGCGTGCGCACCAAGGCGGTGCGCGACGGTGAGGACTGGCTGCTCAGCGGTCAGAAGACCTTCATCGGCAACGGCGCCCACGGCGACGCAGCGGTGGTGCTGGCCCGCACGGATGGACAGACCTCGCGTGCCGGCGAGGATTCATTCACCCTGTTCATGGTGGAGCGCTCAGAGGGCTACTCGAACGGCCAGCCCTTCGACAAGATGGGGCTGCGTGCCTCGGACACCGCCGAGTTGTTCTTCGACGAGGTGCGCGTCTCCGACGCTGACCGCATCGGCGATGTGGGCCGGGGTCTCGCCTACATCAAGGAACAGCTGCCCCAGGCTCGATTGGCGATCGCCGTGGCTGCCAGCGCGATCTGCACCGCCGCGTTCGACCAGGCCCTGGCCCATGCCGGCGAGCGCTCCGCCTTCGGCCAGGCATTGACCGACTTCCAGAACACCCGCTTCGAGCTGGCGGATCTGAAGACTGAGGCGCATGTCACCCAGAGTTTCGTGGATCGCGCGGTGCTTGCGTACAACGCTGGCGAGCTCACCGCGGCAGAAGCGGCCGAGGTCAAGCTTTGGGCTAGTGAAAGCGCGAAAAAGCTCACCGACCGGGCGCTGCAGATCCACGGCGGATACGGCTACATCATGGAGTACCCGATCGCCCAGTCGTTCACCGCATCCCGCTTGCTGACCATTTTCGGTGGCACAAGTGAGATTATGCGTGAAACTATTGGACGAGCACTCTAAGCACTTTTTGGAAAGGAACTGATCACGTGCCTATTCGGCAGATCACCGTCTATGGGGAACCCGTCCTGCATACTCGCGCCGTGGAGGTGACGCAGTTCGACGACGAGTTGCGCCAGCTGGTAGCGGACATGCACACCACCATGGATGCGGCGCACGGCGTCGGCCTGGCGGCTCCGCAGGTTGGCCTCGGACTTCGCATGTTCACCTACGTCTACGCGGACCAGGACGACGCACCGGAACGCGGCGTGGTGATCAATCCGAGGCTCACCCTGTCCAAGGTTTCGCAGGGCGTCCCAGACGCCGAGGAAGACTCCGAGGGCTGCTTGTCCGTCCCGGGCCTGGATTTCCCGCTCAAGCGCGCCGACTACGCCAAGGTGGAAGGGTTCGACGAGTTCGGCAATCCGATCTCCTTCGAGGCACACGGCTGGTTTGCCCGCATCATGCAGCATGAGTACGACCACCTGGACGGCCTGCTGTATGTGGACAAGCTGCAGCCGCGCTGGGAGAAGCGCTGGAAGAAGGCCAAGAAGTCCCTGGGCTGGGGCGTTCCGGGCAACACCTGGCTGCCGGGCACCGATGAGGACCCGTTCGGCCACTAGGTCCGGAACCCCAGATACCGCTGATGCAGCGCCGCACCGATCCGATCGGTCGGCGCTGTTTCTGCGTTCCAGAGGCTGTCGGCCCGTCCCGAGCGCAGCCAGAAGGGCTTGACCATGCCGTTCTTGCCCGGGCCGATGCTGGCCTGCATCGGCGCGTCGGCGGCCAGCGAGCGGTCCGCGTAGGACAGGTAGTACTCGTCGAAGTGCCCGAGCAGCCGCAGCGGGAGCCGGTTCGGGAGCTGCGCGTCGAGCGCCGGGCAGTCCGCGAGCAGGTAGAGCTCCTCCTCGCGGGCGTCCAGCCCCACCCCATACAGCTGCGGTCCCAGGTCGGCGGCGGCGGCCTTGAGCTGCGTCAGCGTCTGTCCGGTGTACCAGGCGGCATCGCGGAGGCTGGCCGGCCCATGAGCCGCCAGATAGCGCCGCAGCAGCTCCTGCAGTGGTTCTGCGGGCTCGAAGTCCGCGGCCGCCAGCTCGTCGACGAGCATGAAGTCCTGTCCGGCCAGTCCGGCGCCCTCCGGAATCGGCCCCAGGCACAGCAGCCCGTCCATGACCAGGCACATCAGCAGGTGCACCCCGCGCTGGGCTGCGGTCGGGATTCCGTGCTGGTTCAGCAGCGTGAACAGGGTCGCGCGGCTTGCGCAGCCGTGCTCTTTCAGGTGGCCGAAGACCAGTTCGCCGGCGGCGTCGATGTCAGCTGCGCCGATCTGCACTTCACGCAGTCTCGGCGCCATGGCCGTGAGCGTGCGCCGTCTGGCCGCGCGGACCAGCCAGCGCACGTCGCCGGCGGCGCAGATATGCAGCGTCCCGCGCATGGTCCAGGAACGCACCAGCGCACCGGAGGTGAACAGGGCGTCGACGTCCGCCCGGCTGGTTTTCCTCCCGGAGCGCTGGGCCAGCGCATAGCGCCCGGCGGCCAGGTCCTGGGACTGGAGGGCCAGCATGCGTTCCGCGGCCGCGGGGATGGACCCTGCAGGTTCCAGCAGCAGCTGGTTCGCCATGCGCAATTGCAGGATTCTGCGCCGCTCCATGGGCCGGGCCCGTCGAACGCAAGGGGTCATGGCCGGCGGCCGCATCTGGTTGCTGCCGCTGGAGGACAGGGCCTTGCTGGGGTTGCTCGGCGGCATCGAATCATTCCTTGGCTGCGCTCGGTGGTGCTGCGAGCCTGACACAGAATCCGGCGCCGCTCAAGACCCGGGAATGCTTCGCCCGCCGCATCATGCCAGTGGGGCGCGGATCCACTCGGCGAGCGCCTGGTTGAGCAGGGACCAGCTGGCGGCGGTGTCGAAGGAAGTCGCCAGGTGCGACGCGCTGAGCCGGTACATGCAGTACCCGGCCCAGGGCACGACGGTCAGGCTTTCCAGGCCGCGCTCCCACGCGGCAACCAGCACGGGTGCCACCTGGGGGCTTCGCAGCACCGGGTCGAGGCTGGGGCCGAGCGACGGTTCGAACATTTGTTCCCATCGGTCGAAGGCGAGGAGGTCGAGGCCCGCGCTGCCGTACTGCGCGGTCCAGAAAACAGTGTCGCTGCGCAGTCCGGAGTCCGGCAGGATCTTCCCGGTACCCGGCGGTCGATACGGGCCGTGCGTCTGGCCGCCCCAGGCCTGGGCCCAAGTTCTCAGCCACCGCCGTTCCCAGACGATCCGTTCCACCTCATCCGGCATCGCGGAAGAACCGGCCTCCGGGACCGGGTGCAGGGCCGGGAGCGGCAGATCGTCGGCCAGACCCCATGCATGCCTGATGTACAGCAGCATCCTCAGCTGTTGCGCGTGCTCGTCGATGGCCAGCGACATGCCTGCGGGCCACGCGCCCGGGGCCGGGTTCGTTGATCGCTTCATGCCCCCGAGCTTCGCACAGGCCGCCACCCCTGGCAACACGATGGCCCGCGCGGCGGCGCCCGGATTACTTCACGCTCCACCGGTTCCGGCCCAGGCGCCACCGCTGCCCATCGATGTCGATGCACAGCACCGTGCGCGTTCCGGGACGCAGGAATCGAGGCCTGCGCTCGATGCGCGCCTCGCCGCGCAGATACATCCGCAGCGCGCGGCACAGCCCGTCAAGCTCGCTGTCCTCGTCGCTGCCGGCCTCCTCGTCGCCATCCAGGATTCCGCACTGGACATCGAGCTCCGGAATGAATGCCTCCAGCCACACGCCGTCGAGGCGGATGCAGGCAGTGCGGCCCGGATCCACGGTGCTGCCCACGAGCACCGAATACCGCGGCGGGTTTTCGCGCAGCCCTGTCTCCAGCACGGTGAAGCCGTCCCCGAAGGTCGCGGCGACGACGCGGTCCAGCCGCGTTGCGAGCTCATGTGGCATGGCCCCAGTCTATCGGCGCGCAGAAGGGGCGGGACGGGGCCCGTGCGCACCTGGCGTTCGGGGAACATGCACTCCACATGCATCGGATCACCACGGCGGGCGGGTTCGGGAGGCAACCTCGCAGCCTGCTAGGAACCGGAGGTTCTCCGATCGCCGAGGCCGGCGGTGCTCAACAGGTAGAACAAGCCCAAGGCCATGCAGATGCCCAACGTCAGATACGGGGACACCAGGGCGGCCGCCGCCGCGAGCACATAGACGGGTATCGAAACCAGGCCGCGGCGCAGGATCGACCGCGTCTGCACGGGATCCGGCGCCTCGCGCAGCAGGTGCGGGCGCCGTTTGAGCAGGTGGTATTGCAGGGCGAAGAAGAGCGAGGAGGTCACCAGGAACGAACCGGCGTAGAGCACCGCGGCCAGGACGCCCTGGCCGGGGACATCCAGATAGCTGGAGAGCACCGAGGTGGTGAAGGGCAGCACCACGATGCACAGCAGCAGGACCAGGTTCAGCACCAGCACCGAATGGTCCACCCTGGCCAGCCGGTGGAACATGGTGTGGTGGCTCAGCCACATGATGCCGATGGCGATAAACGAAATGACGTAGGCCAGCGCATTGGGCCACAGCTCCAGCAGGCCGCTGGCCAGGGAGCGGCCCGGCTCCGGTTCGGGAACCCGCAGATCCAGCACCAGCAGGGTGATCGCCACCGCCATGACCCCGTCGGAGAACGCCTCCACGCGTCCGGTGCCGCTGGGCTGCGGGGATCGGCCGGCCTTCATGACCCGCCGCCCGGAGGCAGGGGGTGTTGCCGGGCGGGCGCCGGCGGGGTGTCCACTGCGCGGGCGCCTCGTGAGTCAGCCATGCTTGTGCCCCCTTGCCGAGCCCCGGCCCCTGTCCCCGGGGCTTCCGAGTCTACTCCCGGGCCCCGACGCCGGGAACGGCCAAGGGGCCGCACCCCGCGTGGTGAAACACGGGGTGCGGCCCCTTGGAAGGGCGTATCGCTGCGTGGAGCCTAGGCGTTGACCGCTTCGGCCTTCACTGCAGGAACGGCAACCGGGTGGGTGCCGGCCATGGTCTCGATGACGCGGACCACCTGGCAGGAGTAGCCGAACTCGTTGTCGTACCAGACGTAGACGACGGCGTTCTTGCCGGTGGCGATGGTCGCCAGGCCGTCGACGATGCCGGCGCGGCGCGAGCCGACGAAGTCGGTGGAGACGACCTCCGGCGAGTCGATGTAGTCGATCTGCTTGTGCAGCTCGGCGCCCAGCGAGGTCTCGCGCAGGTAGTTGTTCAGCTCGTCCTTGTCGGTGGCGGTCTCAAGGTTGAGGTTCAGGATCGCCATCGACACGTCCGGGGTGGGAACGCGGATGGCGTTGCCGGTGAGCTTGCCTTCCAGTTCCGGCAGGGCCTTGGAGACGGCCTTGGCGGCACCGGTCTCGGTGATCACCATGTTCAGGACCGCCGAGCGGCCGCGGCGCTCGCCCTTGTGGAAGTTGTCGATCAGGTTCTGGTCGTTGGTGAACGAGTGAACGGTCTCGACGTGGCCGTGGATGACGCCGAACTTGTCGTTCAGGGCCTTCAGGACCGGGGTGATGGCGTTGGTGGTGCACGATGCGGCGGAGACGATCTTGTCATCGGCGGTGATGTCGGAATCGTTGATGCCGTGCACGATGTTCTTCAGGTTGCCCTTGCCCGGTGCGGTCAGCAGCACGCGGGACACGCCCTTGGACTGCAGGTGCTGGGACAGGCCGGCCTCGTCGCGCCAGCGGCCGGTGTTGTCAACGACGATGGCGTTGTCGATGCCGTAGGCGGTGTAGTCGATGGTGGCCGGGTCGTTCGAGTAGATGACCTGGATCAGGGTGCCGTTGGCGAGGATGGTGTTGTTTTCCTCGTCCACGGTGATGGTGCCGTCGAACTTGCCGTGCACCGAGTCGCGGCGCAGCAGCGAGGCGCGCTTGACGATGTCGTCGTCCGAGCCCTTGCGCACGACGATGGCGCGCAGGCGCAGGCCGTAGCCGCCGCGTTCGATGAGGATGCGGGCCAGCAGGCGGCCGATGCGGCCGAAGCCGTACAGGACCACGTCGGTAGGCTCTGCGTCGGTGGCGCCGGCCTGGCCGACCTTTGCGCCCAGTTCGGCGGAGACGAAGTCGTTCAGGTCGGCGGAGCCGGACTCGACGAACTTCTTGTTCAGGCGGCCGAGGTCCACGGAAACCGAACCAACGTTCAGGGTTTCAATGACATCGAGAATTGCCTTGGTGGCATTCAGGTCCAGCTCTTCACCGTCGATGCGGCGCACCACGCGGTGGGCCTTGATGATATCGATGGCGGACTGGTTGATCAGCTTGCGGCCGTAGATGGAGGTCACCACATTGTTCTTGCGGTAGAGACGTCCGATCAGCGGAATCATGGCCTCGGCGAGCTCTTCGCGCCCGCTCCATTCTTCCTGGGCAACGACAGACTGCTGGGTCACAGAGAATCCTTCCAAATCAGCCGACTTGCAGATCCATAAAGCCGGTTGGCACCGAGAGAAGCACCATTGCTTTTGCGGTGGCGCGGGGTAACAGGATCATCCCCGCAAGTACGATTTCCATTCTAGACGGTGCAGGGACTTTCCACAGGCTTCCGCTTGTGAATCATCTCACCGTCCAAGAGTGCGAATGGGATGGCCGATACGCCGGGTTTTGTCCCGCCGAAGCGGGGACGGCCATCTATCTACGACTGCCGTTGCCGACAGCCTCTAGCGGTCCACCCGACTGCATGGGGCGAACAGCCCTCATAACGCAGTCTGTCTGACCTTGCTCCGAGTGGGGTTTACCGAGCCATCCCGGTCACCCGGGATGCTGGTGGTCTCTTACACCACCGTTTCACCCTTACCAGGAAATCCTGGCGGTCTATTTTCTGTGGCACTGGCCTGCGGGTTACCCCGAGTGGGCGTTACCCACCACCCTGTTCTGTGGAGCCCGGACGTTCCTCGGGACAATTGCTTGCCACGCGGCCGCCTGGCCATCCCATTCACCACCAGTCTAGTCCCTTTGCGAAAACTTCCTGCCCACCGGTGCCCGCGAACTGGCTCACAGGGGCTGCAGGTAGAAGTAGTCCTCCAGCAGCCGCAGCCAGATCTCGCTGATCGTCGGGTACGCGGGCACCGCATGCCACAGCCGATCCAGCGGCACCTGCCCGGCGACCGCGACGGTGGCCGCGTGCAGCAGTTCGGAGACGTCCTGCCCGACGAAGGTCGCCCCGAGCACCACCGAGCGGTCCCGGTCGATGACCAGCGTGGCGCGGCCGGCATACCCGTCCGAGTGCAGGCTCGCGCCGGCCACCGAGCCAAGATCAT
>SMEN01000255.1_pt1 | contig 17865 bp, 18 predicted proteins | sample 2456271 | NCBI WGS metagenome assembly SMEN01 (sample SAMN10132593, study PRJNA489261) | soil metagenome | isolation source: day1 control-loamy sand soil ammended with raw manure from dairy cow... | place: USA | collected 2015-04-01 | reverse complement strand
CTGGCCAACGCGATGAAGCATGGCGGCGAGGGCTGCCGGGTGGAAATCTCCACGCGTTGGACAGCGACCCAGCTGACCATCTCCGTAACGTCAATTTCCGGGGTCATGAAAAGGCCTGCTGTGTCCGGCGGATTCGGGCTGCTGGGATTGCGCGAGCGGATCGGTGTCTCCGGGGGTTCTCTAAGCCACGGTCCCACGCCCGGTGGTTATCTGCTCAAGGCAACTCTGCCGGTCGATGCACCAGAGGAACTTCCCGGCGCCGGCCGGCGAGGCACGAATACTGCAAAGGCCAAGGAGGTCTCATGATTCGCGTGCTACCGCAGGTACGAGCCGGGATCAGCATGATCCTCTCCGCCGAAGACGACATAGAAATTATCGGCGAGGCCGGATCCGGGGCCGAGGCCCTGGTGCTTGCCCAGGAGCTCGCTCCCGATGTGGTGCTAATGGATGTGCGCATGCCCGGAACGGCAGCGACCCGGACCATCTGATCAGGGTACTGATCATGACAACTTTTGACGACGAAGACATCGTTGTCGCCTCCCTCCAGGCCGGCGCCAGCGGCTACCTGCTCAAACATGCCTCACCCACCGAAATTGCCGACGCGCTGCGCCGGGTGGCCGGCGGCGACACCTGGCTGGATGCCACCGCCGCCACGCGGCTCGTGGCCAAGTTACGTGAACGCAGCGACGAACATGTTGACATCCGCCAAGTGCTCACCCGCCGGGAGCAGGAGGTCCTGCGGCACGTCGCCGCAGGGCGGTCCAACCAGCAGATCCTCGAGTCGCTGGTGCTCAGCGAGGCGACGGTGAAAACCCACGTCGCCAGGATCCTGTTCAAGACGGGAGCCCGGGACCGCGCCGCCGCCGTGGCCTTGGCCTACCGATCGGGTTTCGTCCGCCCCGACGACCCTCTGCCCGCCTGAACATACCGTCCTGGTATGACGCTTTGTCTCGAATAATGAGCCATGCTTTAAGGGAAATGGATCTCTTCGGGCACCTTGGAGAGGCATTTTGAAATACGCGCAGGTTGTCCACCTCGCGTTATAGAGATAAAGATTCCTAATCGGTTGAGCGGTCTTCACCGCATTCTGTTCGGCGTAACGAACAATGCGTCACTCAACGGAATCGATTGTGGTGTTCCTTGGGGGAGGATAACCGCAAGCCCATTGTGTTTTCCAATGGCCGGGCCGAGTCAGCGTCCCAGGAGCAGGTCGGAGCCGAGCTTCAGGATCAGCGCGGCAACCACCACCACGAAAACGACGCGGATGAATTTGCTGCCCTTGGAAATGGCCATGCGGGCACCGAGGTAACCGCCGAGCATGTTCATCACGCCCATGGCCAGGCCTACGCCCAGCAGCACGTGGCCGGTGGGCAGGAACAGAGCCAGCGCACCCAAGTTGGTAAACAGGTTGACGATCTTCGCCTTGGCCGACGACTGCAGGAAGTTGTAGCCGAGCACCGTCACCATGGCAATGATCAAAAAGGATCCGGTGCCCGGCCCGATCATCCCGTCGTAGCCGCCGATCACCAGGCCGATGAGCACCGCGCGGAAATAGTGCTGCCTGCCGCTATAGCGCAAGCGGGAAAGCTCGCCGGCCTTGGGCTTGAGAATCGTGAACAGCAATACCGCCACCAACGCCGCGATGATGATCGGCTTGATCGCCGCGGCAGGAAGCATCGTGGCCAAGGCCGCTCCGCCGAAGGCCCCGAACATGGCGGTGACCGCCATCGGGATGGCGGTTTTCAGGTCGGGGCTGGTCCGGCGGTAGTAGGTCACGGCGCTGGTGGAGGTTCCGAAGATGGATGCCATCTTGTTGGTTGCCAGCGCCTGGACCGGGGTAATGCCTGGAAAGAGCAGCAGCGCGGGCAATTGGATCAATCCCCCGCCGCCAACCACCGCGTCAATCCACCCAGCCCCGAACCCTGCCAGTAACAGCAGGAGAAGGGGCCACAGGGAGATTGGTTCGCCGTTGACGGACAGGAAATCGAGAACCTCTTGCACCGCGCTACTCTCCTATGCAGTTGTCATGGCTTCGCCGATTGATGTCCTAGGCGGACAGCTCGGCCACCACTTCGCTCAGCTGCACATCGCGGCGTTCGCCGGTGGCACGGTCCTTGACCTCGACCAGGCCGTCAGCCAGGCCGCGGCCGACCACCACAATGGTCGGCACACCGATCAGCTCGGCGTCGGAGAACTTCACGCCGGCCGAGACCTTCGGACGGTCATCGAAGATGACTTCCTTGCCGGCAGCCTCGAATTCCTTGGCCAGCTTGTCGCCGGCTTCCAGCAGTTCGGCGCCCTTGCCTGTGACCACGATGTGGATGTCCGCCGGGGCGATCTGCTTGGGCCAGGTCAGGCCGTTGTCGTCGTGGTATGCCTCGGCCAGGGCGGCCACCGCGCGGGTGACGCCGATGCCGTAGGAACCCATGGTGACAACCTGCAGCTTGCCGTTCTGGTCCAGGACCTTCAGCTCCAGGGCTTCGGCGTACTTGCGGCCGAGCTGGAAGATGTGGCCCATCTCGATGCCGCGCTCGGTGCGCAGCGGACCGGAGCCGTCCGGTGCCGGGTCGCCTTCCAGCACGTTGACTGCTTCAATGGTGCCGTCGAAGGTGAAATCTCGGCCGGCGACCAGGCCGAAGACGTGCTTGCCCTTTTCGTTGGCCCCGGTGATCCACGTGGTGCCGGAGACCACACGCGGGTCGACCAGGTAGGTGATGCCGTTCTCGGTTTCGCTGCCCAGCAGCTGCTGGTCAAGTCCCAGGGCAGGGCCCAGGTAGCCGGTGACGATCTCCGGATGGCTCTTCAGGTCTTCGGCGGTCGCCTGTCCGACCTCGACCTCGCCGCTGATGCCCAAGGCGGTGCCGATGGTAGCCTCAAGCCGCTTCTCGTCGACCTGGCGGTCGCCGGGAACACCCAGCACCACCAGGTGGCGGTTGCCTTCTGGATCGGTGATCGCCAGCACCACGTTCTTCAGGGTGTCCTTGGCTTCCCAGGCACGGTCGGTGCGCGGGCGCAGCTCGTTGGCGGCGGCGACCAGGGTGTCGATGGTCGGGGTGTCGGGGGTGTCGACAACCTCGAAGGCCGGGGCGTCGGCGAAGTCGATGGCGTCCGGGACCACGGTGGTCACTGCCTCGACGTTGGCCGCGTAGCCGCCCGGCGAGCGCACGAAGGTGTCCTCGCCGATCGCGGTCGGGTGCAGGAACTCCTCGGACTTCGATCCGCCCATGGCTCCAGCCTGGGCGAAGACCGGAACAACTTCCAGACCCAGGCGTTCGAAGATCTTCAGGTAGGCGCCGCGGTGGGCCATGTAGGCCTCGTCCAGGCCCTCGTCGTCGATGTTGAAGGAGTAGGAGTCCTTCATGATGAATTCGCGGCCGCGCAGCAGGCCCGCGCGAGGACGGGCCTCGTCGCGGTACTTGTTCTGGATCTGGTACAGGTAGACCGGCAGATCCTTGTACGAGTTGTACAGGTCCTTGACCAGCAGGGTGAACATTTCCTCATGGGTCGGGGCCAGCAGGTAGTCGGCATCCTTGCGGTCCTTGAGGCGGAACAGGCCCTCGCCGTATTCGGTCCAGCGGCCGGTCTGCTCGTACGGCTCGCGCGGCAGCAGCGCCGGGAAGTGGACTTCCTGGGCGCCGATGGCGTTCATCTCTTCACGAACGATGGCTTCCACGCGTGCCAGGACCCGCAGACCCAGCGGCAGCCAGGTGTAGATGCCAGGCGCGGCGCGGCGGATGTAGCCGGCGCGAACCAAGAGTTTGTGGCTGGCAACCTCGGCGTCAACCGGATCTTCGCGCAGGGTGCGCAGGAACGTTGTGGAAAGCTTCAAAACCACGCGTGGTGTCCTTTTCCGTATGACGGCAGGCGCAGTGATGCGCGACTGCCGCCGTGCTAGGCAAAATCTGTTGTGAGCTGCCGTCGAGGCAGCCACGTTCAATCCTACCGGGTTCGGCCCTGCGCCCGGGCAATCCGGGACAGGAACCGACACGCTGCGCGGGCCTGATACTCCTAGCCCACATGCACCCAGGGCCGGCGCTGCAGGTCCGGTTCGGCTTCACGCAGCACCTCGCGGGTCAGCGGCGCGATTTCGCCTTGGCCCAGAAGCAGGAAGCGAACCAGGTTGCTCAGCGGGTTTCCCTCCGTCCAGCGGAAGTAGATGTGCGGCATGACGTCGTAGTTGTCCCTGATCGCCAGGCAGATCGCGGCGATGGCGGTGGGTACCGAGGACGCGGTCGACTCCAGGATCCAGAATCCATGCCGGGTGATGCCGCGCACCTCGATGTCCTCGGCGAAATCCGAGTAGTCCGAGACCTTGACCTCCAGGAAGATGACCGGGGCCTTGTCGGAAATGTGGCTGGCCAGCACCGCATGGTGCAGCTTGCGGCGGTAGCGCGCCTTGGTGGTGTTGGCCGGTTCGTGGGCGATCAGCTGCACGATCCCCCGGCGCGCGGATCCGGAGATCAGGTGTTCGGCGGCGGCGTCGAAACGCACCGATGTCGCACGCAGCTCGGTCGAGCGGTGGAACCGCGAGGAGAGCGATACCAGGAGCACCGCGCCAATGAAGAACGCGGCGATTTTCAGGCCCTCGGGCCTTTCAAAGCAGTTGACCACCGTGGTGTACAGGAAAACCAGCGTGACGAACATGTACAGGATGCTCCTGCCGCGTTCGTGGTGCCGCCGGGCGGAGATCGTCACCGCGATGGCGGCCGAGCTCATCAGCACCAGCACACCCGTTGCATATGCGGCACCCTGGGCATTGACGTCTGCATCGAAGTGCCAGGTGATGGCCAGCGCCACCAGAATGACCACGAGCACCAGTGGGCGCACGGCACGGGCCCATTCCGGCGCCATGCCGAAGCGCGGCAGGTAGCGCGGGATCAAGTTCAGCAGCCCGGCGATGGCCGAGGCGCCGGCGAACCACAGGATCAAGATGGTCGAGATGTCATAGACCGTCCCGAAGCCGTCCCCCATCAGCCGGTGGGCAAGCCATGACAGGGCGCGGCCGTTGGCGGTTCCGCCTTCCTGGAACTCCGGAGCGGGGATCAGTACCGTGGTGACCACCGACGACAGCACCAGAAAGCTGCTCATGATCAGCGCGGCAGTGGTCAGCAGCTTGCGGGCGCCGCGGATGCGGCTTACTGGATCCGCGGCCGATTCTCCGGGCTTCAGGCTGATCTGGGGCATGACGGCCACACCCGTTTCAAAGCCGGACAGGCCCAGGGCGAGCTTCGGGAAGACGATGAGGCAGACCAGCAGCATCATCACCGGGTTGCCGTGTGCGGCCAGCAGGGAATCCATCCAGTTGCCGAGGCTGGCCGGGTGCTCGGCGATATTGGCGAAGGAGACCGCGATGACGACCAGGTTCAGGGCCAGGAACGTGCCGACCAACGTCACGGCGATCCAGGTGACCTCGTTGAACCCGCGCATGAACAAGGCACCGAGCAGGAGCAGCAGGATCACCGTCAAAGGGATCTGCTTGCCCGTGAACCATGCGGGGGTGAAGGGGTTCTCGATGAGGTGCGCGGAGGCATCCGCCGCCGAAAGCGTCGCGGTGATCATGAAGTCGGTAGCCGCGAAGCCCAGCAGGATCAGCACCAGCATTTTGCCCTTCCAATGCGGCAGCAGGCCTTCGAGCATGGCGATTGATCCCTGTCCATGCGGGGATTCCCCGGCGACCCGGCGGTATACGGGCAAGGCTGCGCCCAGGGTCACGGCAACCAGGATCAAAGTGGCGAACGGAGCCAGGGCGCCGGCGGCCAGGGCGGCGATGGCTGGCTGGTATCCCAGGGTGGAGAAGTAGTCCAGGCCCGAAAGGCACATGACCTGCCACCATTTTCCGGCGTGTTTCTTGTCATCGCCGAGGTCTTCGTGGCCCACGGATTGGTCATTCAACCACCGGTAGAGGCGGAGGCGGGCCGAGTCCGAATTCGAAGACTGAGAGACGTTCAGCGTCCCAATATTCGTATTCACGAATGTGAACTGTACGCCTAGATTGCCCTCGCGTCACTGGTTTCCCAAAAAGAAATCAGGGTATTCTCCCCTACCCCGCGGCGCACGGAAAAACGGGGGCCGGAACCGGGTATCCCCGGAATCCGACCCCCGTTTCAGGGAGTTTCCAGTCTCGCTACTTGGCTGTCGCCTTGACCTCGGCGACGGCCTTGTTGAGCTCTTCGGTGAGCTTCTTGAGCACGTCGGCTTCGGACTCCGCGTCGGTTCCGGTCATGGATACCGAGACTGCGTTGTTTCCAACCAGCCCCTGCATCTGGTAGCTGCCACCGCCGGGAACATCAGTGCCATTCAGCTTGGTGGTATTGCTGGTGGCGTAGGTCAGATCCGCATCCGATGAGGCATCGAGAATCTTGACTCCAACTTCTGCATTCTGGCCCTGGATCGTCATGCCGATCTTGTCGCACCCCTGCAGGTCCTTGTTTTTAACCTGCTTGGTGATCTGGTCCAGCTTCGCGGTATCTTCGTAACCGGCCACGCTGTAGCTGGTGGACTCCATCGTAGAATCATCCATCAGCACGGCAACGGCCATGTTGATGCCGTCGATATCCCATGCGGCCTGCTGGCTGACGAACTCGGCGCACTTCTCGGGGCTGATTTCCATCTGCTCGATCAGCTTCTTGGCCTGCGGAAGGGCCGCGGCGATGGTGTCGCCGTCCATGATCTGGGCATCGGCAGAGTCGCCGGCCAGCTTCTTGACGATGGCAGTGGCCTGCTCGGTGCTCAGGGCCGCCGTTTCAGGTGCCGCCTTCTCCTGGGAGGCACCCGCGTCGGTGGAGCCTGGGGTCTCGTTGGCCGAGCCGCTGCAGCCGGTCAAGGCCAGCGCGGCGGCCAATGGAAGCAGCAGGAATGAACGCTTCTTCATGATGTCTTGTCCTCACGTTTGGTGGTGATGGACACAACTCTATTTCACAAGCAACTAGAAATAAAACTTTTTATCCGCTTAGTTAAGCGCATCGATGTCAGCGAAGGCCTTGTTTATCAATTCGACGGCTTCTGCGGACATGGTTGCCGACTCTGCCAACCCGGTCTGGAAGGTGACGATGACGAAGCTGTTCCCCTTCAGCGCCTGCACGACGACCGAGCTCAGCTCCTGGCCTCCTCCGACGTCCATCTGGGTGGACATCGTCAGCGCTTGGTCGGCTTCCACCTTCAGCGGCAGGATCTGCCGCTTGGCGCTGACCTTTTCACCGCTCTGCTCCACGGATACTTTCTCGCATCCGGAAATGTCATCCAGCTTGAGCGCATCGGAAATTTTCTTGCGGGTCGCTTCGTCGGTGATGGAGAACACCTGGACCACCTTGCCCAGGCTTTCATCCGCAACGCTTCCGGTCGCGGAAACGGAAGCGGTCAGGTCGGTAACGGTGTACTGCTCCATCTGCTTGGCGCATTTTTCCGGGGTGATTCCGGAGGCCGAGCCCACGCCCTTGGCCATCTGGAGCTGCTGCTGCATCGTTTCGTTACCGACAACGGTCAGCGAGGGATCATCCCCCAACAGGTTCCTGACCACCGTTTCGACCTGCCCTGCATCCAGATTCCCGCCCTGCTGCTGGGCTTGGCTCTGCCCGGGTTCCGGCTGCTGCTCGCCGGCGGATGAACAGCCGGTCAAGGCAAGCGCCGCGGCCAGGGGGAGGAACCAGAGGAACCGTTGTGACATGAAGTATTTTCCTTTGTGCAGTGGTGCAGGGGACAAGTTTCAGCGTTGCATCAGTCGAGTTGGTCGATGAGGGTGTCTACGGTTTCGGAGGCGGCTGCAAGGTGTTCCGGCGTGGCGGCGCCGCTGGTGTCCTGCTGGATGCCCAGCAGGATATTCGCGGTGGCGGCGCGGACCACCAGTTGCTGGGAGGTCTTCTTGCCGTCGCTGCCGGTGACCACGTACGCTTCGGTGAGTTTCGCGGTGCTTTGGACGGGCTGCTTGGCCAGATGGAAGGCACGGGATTCGCCATCGACCTTGACCGAGTAGCGCGAGCAGTCGGCGCTGGCGGCCGCCTGCGCATCCCATTGGGATTTCAGGGTTTCGGAATCCTGATACACCGCGACGGTAATCAGCCGGTCCCCCACTTCCACTGCGCCCATCACGGAGTTCTGCAGCTGCTCGGCGATCGGCGCGGCGAAGGTGATTCCGCATTTGCTGGGGTTCACTTCGACGTCTTCAAGCCATTGCTGCGCTTTGGGAATCATCGAGCGCAATTGGGCGTCGGTGATGACGGTGGCTCCCGGCTGGTCGCCGGCGAACTGGTTCAGCGCTTCTTCCAGCTGCTGGGCATTGCGCTCAATGGCGGGCCCCAGGGAATCATTGGTATCGGACGGTGCCGGTGCGCTGCACGATGACATCATGAGCGCGGCGACGGCCAAGCCGGCCGTCCGCAGAAATTGTGGTCGATTCGCCAGCACGTCACTTCCCGTCGTTTGCAGAGACTGCTATCGAGTCTATGGGATGGGCCAAGGCAAGTGCGGGATCTCGGGCACCGGCACCGTGCCCGGTTCCGCCTAGAACAGGACCGTCGCGAAGGTTCCGACCTGAGTGAAACCGACCCTCAGGTAGGTGCGCACGGCGGCCTCGTTGAAGTCGTTCACGTACAGGCTGGCAATCGGCGCTTGCTGAAGGGCGTAGTCGACGGTCGAGGCCATATAGCCCGCGGCCAACGAGTGGCCCCGGTACATCGGGTTGATCCAGACGCCCTGGATCTGGGCTACCTGTTCGGTGACGGTCCCAAGGTCCGCCTTGAAAACGACGTTCCCCATCTCGTCCGTGTCGATCACGGTATGGCCCTGTCGGATGAGCTGGCGGACGCGCCCCCGGTAGAAGCTGCCGCCGTTTTCCAGCGGCGAGTAACCGAGCTCCTCTTCGAACATGGCGGCGCTGGCCGGCAGGACCTTGTCGAAATCGGAGGGGTGGGCGACCCGCAGCCTGCGGCGCGCGATGCCTTCGGGGCTGGTGCGGATCTCCATCAGCGGCTGGTTGCGGCGCACGTCGAATATCGACTGCGGGCCGTCGACCAGCACCTCGTACATGGCAAGCACGGTGGATGCCGGGCCGAAGATGGAGGCGAAGCGCTGGCGTGTTGCCAGGGCCATCAATGCGTATTCGTGGGCGTGCTCGTCCGGCATGGCGGTGGGCGCCATGTTGGCACCCACCCAGCATGCGGACAGCAGGCCTTCTTCACCGTCGACTCCCAGCACGTGGGCGAACCCGTCCGGCACGGCCGAACGGTGCAGGTCCACCTGGGACCTGGTGAAGATGTTGGCGACGGGGTCGCGGTCGAGCAGCTCGATGAGGGCCGCAGTGTCCCTGCGGCCCAAGATGCGCGGTTGTCCCTCGTCTACCCGTCGGCCAGATTTAGCTGACGGAGACCACTGGAGAACCCGCGGCAGGATTCTCGTCATCGCCCAAGTCCATTTCCTCAGCCAAGCGGTTGGCTTCTGCAATCAGGGTTTCCACGATCTGGTCCTCGGGCACGGTCTTGATGACCTCGCCCTTGACGAAGATCTGGCCCTTGCCGTTGCCGGAGGCTACGCCAAGGTCAGCGTCGCGGGCTTCGCCCGGGCCATTGACGACGCAGCCCATCACGGCGACGCGCAACGGAACAGTCATGCCTTCAAGGCCGGCGGTGACCTCGTCGGCCAGCGTGTAGACATCGACCTGTGCACGGCCGCACGACGGGCAGGAAACGATTTCCAGCTTGCGCGGGCGCAGGTTCAGCGATTCGAGGATCTGGTTGCCGACCTTGACTTCCTCGACCGGCGGGGCCGAGAGCGAAACGCGGATGGTGTCGCCGATGCCCTTGGACAGCAGCGCGCCGAAGGCCGTCGCGGACTTGATGGTTCCCTGGAAGGCGGGGCCTGCCTCGGTGACACCCAGGTGCAGGGGCCAGTCGCCGCTTTCTGCCAGCAGCTCGTAGGCGCGGACCATGATCACCGGGTCGTTGTGCTTGACCGAGATCTTGAAGTCGTGGAATCCATGCTCCTCGAACAGCGAAGCTTCCCAGATGGCGGATTCAACCAGCGCTTCGGGGGTTGCCTTGCCGTACTTGGCCAGCAGGCGGCGATCCAATGAACCGGCGTTGACGCCGATTCGGATCGAGGTGCCGTGGTCCTTGGCGGCCTGGGCGATTTCCTTGACCTGGTCGTCGAACTGGCGGATATTGCCCGGGTTCACGCGCACGGCGCCGCAGCCGGCTTCGATGGCCGCGTAGACGTACTTCGGCTGGAAGTGGATATCGGCGATCACCGGGATCTGCGACTTCATCGCAATGATCTTCAGCGCTTCGGCGTCCTTGTCCGTCGGGCAGGCGACACGCACGATGTCGCAGCCGGAAGCGGTCAGTTCGGCGATCTGCTGCAGGGTGGCGTTGATGTCGTGGGTCTTGGTGGTGGTCATCGACTGAACCGAAATCGGCGAGTCAGACCCCACGCCAACCGACCCGACTTGAATCTGGCGGGTCTTACGACGTGGAGCGAGAACCGGCGGTGGGGCTGCCGGCATGCCTAGGCTGACCGAAGTCAATGGATGCCTCCGAATGGATTGTGGGTAATACTCTCTATCCAAGTATGTCACCGACTCGTTCAAAGCGGTGATCTATGCGAGAAAGGCCACGGAGAACCGTGGCCTTTCCGCCCTTTGCCGCGCGAGGTGCCGCGGCGGAGGGAAACCTAGTTGGCTTCTGCGACAGCCTTGATGCTGTTCAGCACGCCGGCGACCTGCTCGACAACCTCGGCGTCATCCTTCGGGTTCAGCTCGGCGAAGCGGACCACCGAGTTCGGGATGGCCATCTTGACGTCGTCCAGGACCTTGGCGCCGGCGATGCCCAGGGCCTTGCGGGCCTCGTCCTGCGCCCACACGCCGCCGTACTGGCCGAAGGCGGTGCCCACGACCACCGATGGCATGTCCTTGACGGCGCCGGTGCCGAACGGACGCGACAGCCAGTCGATGGCGTTCTTCAGCACGGCCGGCATGGTGCCGTTGTATTCGGGGGTGACCAGCATCAGCGCGTCGGCTGCGGTGGCTGCATCGCGCAGCGCCTGGGCCGCGGCAGGAACGCTGCCTGCAACGTCGTTGTCCTCGTTGTAGAAGGGAATGTTCTCCAGGCCGGAGAACAGTTCGACCTCTACGCCTTCCGGCGCGTTGACGACGGTGGCCTCGGCCAGCTGCTGGTTGGTCGAACCGCTGCGCAGGGAACCTACGAGAGTGAGGACTTTGGTTGCCATGGGCAATACTCCTAGAACAATGGAAAATTAGAAAAGCTGACGCTTCATCTAGATTCAACCGCCAGTCGCCCCGGATCCATTCCCCGATTTCCGGTGATCTGACTCACCGCGTGCGGCAGATGGCGTTGTCTAGTCCACCGGAGGGCGGCGGCGCAGCTGCTTGGTCGCGGAACGATTCGACTTGGAGGCCAGCCGCCGGCGCTGCGAGCCCCGGGTGGGTTTGGTGGCCCGGCGCTGCGGCGGATCGGGGCGCAGCGCGGCGGCAACCAGCTCGGCCAGCTTCTGCTGGGCATCCTGCCGGTTGCGCCACTGCGAGCGCTCCTGGGCCGAGGTGACCACGAGCAGTCCGCCGACCAGCCGGGAAGACAGCTTGTCCAGAAGCCGCTGGCGCTGCCATGGCGAGAGCGCCCTTGATCCCGCGATGGACCACGACAATTGCACCCGGCTGTCCGAGGTGTTCACGTGCTGGCCGCCCGGTCCCGAGGAACGGGTGAAATTCCAGGACAGCTCGGAGGCCGGGATCACCAGCGAACGGGAAATGTGCAGGTCCATGTTCCCAGTTTCCCACGGCAGGAGAAGCAAGCCGGCGCCCGCTCCCCGAGCTGCGGGGTGCGGGCGCCGGCTGGACGCTGAGAGGCGGACGACGCCTAGGAGGCGAAGTCCTTGAGCAGGCCGGTCACCGGGTTCCATTCGGTGATGATTCGCTGCGCCAGGGCACCGGTGGTGCTGAATGGGTCCTGGTCCAGCACCTCCACGAGCGCCGTTTCGGATTCCGCGGCCAGGATCAGCAGGGCGCCGTCATTGACCGGGGTCGGACCGGAAGCCAGCAGCTGCACCGGCCCCTGGCCGACAAATCCCCCGAGGAACTCGCGGTGCGCCGGGCGGTGCTCGTTGCGCAGCTGCGCGGAGTTCTCGGCGTATACGTACTCAACAGCAAAAACAGTCATGGGTTCAGCTTAAATGCTCGGGCTCAGAACAACTGAATCGGCTTGAAGATGTCCGCGTATATTAAGAGGCCGCCCATCGCCAGCATGGCCACGACCACCACATAGGTCAGCGGCAGCATCTTGATGGTGTCCACCGGCTTCACGTTCTTGAGGCTGAAGATCCTGGCGACCGTGCGCTTCAATCCGTCGTAGAGGGCGCCGACCACGTGGCCGCCGTCCAGCGGCAGCAGCGGGATCAGGTTGAAGGCGAACAATGCAAGGTTCAGTCCGCCGGCCAGCGAGAGCAGGGTGGCGAACTTGTCGCCCACGGAGATCGAGTCCTCCGCACTGATTTCGCCGGCGATCCGGCCCACGCCGACAATGGACACCGGGCCGTTCGGGTCGCGTTCCTCGTTGCCGAAGGCTGCCCGGGCGACATCGGCCATGCGTTCGGGCAGATGCAGGATCACGGTGCCGATGTTGGCCAGCTGGGTGCCGACCACACCGGGCACCTCGCTGATCGGCTGAGGCAGGTTCTCCACGGTGGAGCTCATGCCCACGAAACCGACCTTCGCCATTTCGTACCCGCCGTCCGCTCCCTTCACCGGGTAGCCGTTCGCGTCCGTGACCGGCCGGTCGGTCAGGTACGGGGTCATGGTGGTGCTGTGGCTGGCGCCGTCGCGGGTGTACTCAAGCGACACCGGCTGGCCCGGATTCTCGCGGATGACGTCGGTGAGCTTGTTCCACTCCCCCTGTGCCACGGCCATGCCGTTCACCGAGGTGATGGTGTCGCCGGGCAGCAGTCCGGCTTCGTAGGCGGGAGCGGCCGGGTCCGAGGCCGAGCATTCGGTCTGGTCGGCGTTCTCGGCCGTGGCGATGCACTTGTAGACCTCGGAAACCGTGGTCGTGGTGGTGGCGACGCCGAAGCTGGTGAGCACGATGCCGATCAGCACGAAGCCCAGGATCAGGTTCATGAACGGGCCGCCGAGCATGATGATGATGCGTTTGTAGGTGGGCAGCTGGTAGAACATCCGCCCTTCGTCCTCGGGCCTGACGTTCTCATTGGCCTGCGAGCGCGCGTCGTCCACCATCTGGCCGAACACCCGCTGGAACAGGTTCGGCTTCTTCCGCGGCGCCCCCGGTTCCCCCTCCGCGGCCGGGCGCGGCGGGTACATGCCGACCATCGAGATGTAGCCGCCCAGCGGCAGCATCTTGATGCCGTACTGGGTTTCCCCGCGCTTGAAGGAGAACAGGGTCTTGCCGAAACCGATCATGTACTGCGGCACGCGCAGACCGAAGAGCTTGGCCGGCACCAGGTGGCCGACCTCGTGCAACGCGATGGAGGCTCCGATGGCCAGCACCATGAAGAGCACTCCGAGGATGAACAGCACTGCGCTCATGCGCTGACCCCCAGGATCCTGGATGCGTGGGCGCGGGCCCACTTGTCGGTTTCAAGCACCACTTCCACGCTGGGCTCCGCGTTGACCGGGGTGTAGTCGTCCAGCGCGCGCTCGATGGTCTCCACGATGTCGGTGAAGCGGATCTTTCCGTCGTGGAATGCGTCCACCGCCACCTCGTTCGCCGCGTTGTACACGGCCATGTGGGTTCCGGAGGCCGCGGCGGCCTGCTTGGCGATCTTCACCGCGGTGAACACCGATTCGTCCAGCGGGTCGAAGGTCCAACTGGAGGCGGTGGAGAAGTCGCAGGACGCGGCGGCGCCGGCCACGCGATGCGGCCAGTTGATGCCCAGCGCAATGGGCAGGCGCATGTCCGGGGGCGAGGCCTGGGCGATGACCGACCCGTCAATGAACTCGACCATGGAATGGACGATCGACTGGCGGTGCACCACCGGCTCGATCCGGTCCAGCGGCACGTCGAAGAGCAGATGCGCCTCGATGACTTCCAGCGCCTTGTTGACCATGGTCGCGGAATTGGTGGTCACCATGCGGCCCATGTCCCAGGTCGGGTGGGCCATGGCCTGCTGCGGGGTGACGTCGCGCAGCTTTTCGTAGCTGTAGCCGAAGAACGGTCCGCCGGAAGCGGTGACGATGAGCTTGGCCACTTCCTCCGGGGTGCCCGAGCGCAGCGCCTGGGCCAGGGCCGAGTGCTCGGAGTCGACCGGGGCGATCTGTCCGGGGGCGGCGAACTGCTTGACCACCTGGCCGCCGATGATCAGCGATTCCTTGTTGGCCAGCGCCAGCAGGTGCCCCGCCTTCAGCGCGGCGACGGTCGGCTCCAGTCCGATGGCGCCGGTGATCCCGTTGAGCACCACATCGGCCTCCGCGAACGCGGCGACCTCGGTGGCGGCCCGCGGGCCGGCGAACAGCTCGGGCGCATAACCGCGCACCGACGCCTCCTGCGCGGCCGCGGCGATCGCGTCGGCGAGCGCCTGGGTGGATTCCACGGCGCTGCCCACCACGGCCGGCCGGTACTTCACCGCCTGGCGCGCCAGCAGCTCCAGGTTATAGCCGCCGCTGAGCGCGGCGACGCTGAACTGCTCCGGGGCGTTGTCGATGACATCAAGCCCCTGGGTGCCAATGGATCCCGTGGAACCGATCAACGTGACGCGGCGCGGCCGCCCTGGCTCGGGAGAAAAATCTTTGGTGCTCACCCGTCCATTATGGTTCCTCTAACTGTGAGGTCCCAAAGAGCAGCGCCGGGTCCGCGACGGTGCTCACAGCCCCAGGCTGCGGGCGATCAGCAGCTGCTGCACCTGGGTGGTTCCCTCGCCGATTTCCAGGATCTTGGAGTCCCGGTAGTGGCGGGCCACCAGGGTTTCATTCATGAAACCGTAGCCGCCGAAAATCTGCGTGGCGTCCCGCGCGTTGTCCATGGCCGCCTCGCTGCCCACCAGCTTGGCGTGCGCAGCTTCCACCTTGAAATCCTTGCCCGCCAGCATCTTGGCCGCCGCCGCATAGTAGGCCAGCCGCGCCAGGTGCACCCGGGTGGCCATGCGGGCCAGCATGAAGGAGATCCCCTGGTTCTTCCCGATCGGGGTGCCGAAGGTCGTGCGGGTCTTCGCATAGGCCACCGCCTCGTCCAGGCAGCCCTGGGCTGCTCCCGTGGCCAGGGCGGCAATGGCGATGCGCCCCTCGTCGAGGATCTCCAGGAAGTAGGAATAGCCGCGCCCCTGCTCGCCGAGCAGGTTCTCCTGCGGCACCCGGGCGCCGTCGAAGTGCAGCGCATGGGTGTCGCTGGCCCGCCAGCCGACCTTGTCGTAGGCGGGGGCGACGGTGAAGCCCGGGGTTCCCGAAGGGAGGATGATGGCCGAGATCTGCTTGTCCCCGGTGGCTTCGTCCACCCCGGTCACCGCGGTGACCGTGACCAGGGAGGTGATGTCCGTGCCGGAATTCGTGATGAATTCCTTGCCTCCGTCGATCACCCATTCTCCGCCGTCGAGCCGGGCGCGGGTCAGCGCGGCCGAGGCGTCGGATCCGGCGCCCGGCTCGGTCAGCCCGAAGCCTGCCAGCTTCTCCCCGGTCGCCAATTCCGGAAGCCACCTCAGCTTCTGCTCCTGGCTGCCGAAACGGAAGATCGGCATGGCGCCCAACGACACCCCGGCTTCCAGGGTGATGGCCACCGACTGGTCGACCTTGCCCAGCTCCTCCAGCGCGAGGGCCAGGTGGAAGTAGTCGCCTCCCGAGCCGCCGTACTCCTCGGAGATCGGCAGCCCGAACAACCCGAGCTCGCCCATTTGCTTCACGATGTCATAGGGGAAGGTCTTGTTGGCGTCGTTGGCCGCGCTTTGCGGGGCCACGACCTGCTGGGCGAAGTCCCGAACGAGGTTGACCAGGTCCTGGTATTGCTCATCGAGTTCCAGATCAAGCATGGTGCTCTCTTTCCGTTGGGGCTCCGCATCCAGTTGCACGGTGTGCCGGCACCGGATGACGGGCCGTGTCGCCCTGAGGCGGGCATTACTTGGCCGCTCAAGCCCAAGGCGAGTATGGTTAATATCTATTAACTGATCGCCGATATTTTTTGATATCAGCCACATTTTTGACACTAGTGGCAGGCATCACAGTTGTCCATAGTCGGGGTCGGTATTCGCAAGGAGATGATGCCTGTGGCAAGGTACCAGCCACTGCACGAACCAACGGACCGCGAGCGCGCCAAGGCCGAACGCCGCGAGGCGCTGCTGCGCGAGGCAACCAGGCTGTTCGCCCAGCACGGTTACGCAGGGGTGTCGTTGGAGGATCTGGGCTCCGCGTGCGGCATCTCGGGTCCCGCGGTCTACCGCCACTTCGCCGGGAAACAGGCGGTGCTCATCGCGCTGCTCGTGGACATGTCGAAGGACATCTACGAGGGAGGACAGGCAGCGGCCGAGGCCGGCGGCGAGCCAATCGAGGTGCTCTCCCGGCTGGTGGATTTCCACACCGATTTTTCACTCTCGCGCCCCGACATCCTGCAGGTACAGGACCGGGACCTGAAGTCGCTGCCCAAAGCGGAACTGGCGCTCGTGCGCAAGCTGCAGAACTCGTATATCGCACTGTGGACCGGCCAGCTGGCCAAGCTGCACCCCAAGGACTCGGTGCAGGCCCAGCGGTTCCGCGCCCACGCGGTCTTCGGATTGCTGAACTCCACCGCGCACTCGGCACATAATCCGCGCACCAAAAAGTCGGGATTAAAGCCGCTGCTGTCCAATATGGCGCTTGCAGCGCTGACTTCACCGGTAACCTAGTTTTAAGCCCTTGCTCTTTGAAGCCTGCCAACCGGTACGCTTCCCACACGATCGAAAGGCCTTTGCCGTGCAGCTACGTGAGGTCCGCGCTTCCGATTTGGACGCATTCTTCGCTCACCAGCAGGAACCAGAAGCGAATCTGATGGCCGCCTACCAGGCGCGCAACCCTGCGGATCGTGCGGTGTTCGACCACCACTGGAACCAGATCCTCAACGACCCCAAGGTGCTGGTGCGCACCATCGAGCACGAAGGCGAAGTCGCCGGCTCGATCCTGGTCTTCGACGGCGAAGCTCCCGAGATCAATTTCTGGACCTCGACCAAGTTCTGGGGCAAGGGCATTACCACCAGCGCGGTGGATGCGTTCCTGGCCGAGTTCACCAAGCGCCCGCTGACGGCCCACGTGGTGCAGGACAACCTCGGCTCCATCAAGGTCCTGGAGCGCCGCGGCTTCAAGACCGTGGGCACCGAGCAGATCTTCTCCAACGCCCGCGCGCAGGTCGTCACCGAAAACGTCATGCAGCTGGACTAGCGACGGCAAGCATTAACGCACTGTGCCGGTTCCCTTACGGGAACCGGCACAGTGCGTTTTCGGGGCGAATCACCGCGCCCCGAACGGCGCTACCGGGTGGCGTTCAGCGTCCGCCAGGCCTCGCGGCGCACCGCCTGCTCATGCGGGTCGGGCACCGGCGCGGCGGCCAGCAGGCGTCGGGTGTAGTCGTGCTGCGGGGCGTGCAGCACGGTCTTCACCTTGCCCTGCTCCACCGCGCGGCCGGACTGCATGACCACCACGTAGTCGGCGAGCATGTCCACCACTGCCAGGTCGTGGCTGACGAACAGGCAGGCGAAGTTGAAGTCGCGCTGCAGGTCCTGGAGCATTTCCAGCACCACCGCCTGCACCGAGACATCCAGCGCGCTGGTGGGCTCGTCGGCAATGAGCAGTGCCGGGTTCATCGTCAGCGCGCGGGCGATGCACACACGCTGGCGCTGGCCGCCGGAGAGCTCGTGAGGGTAGCGGTTGACCACGCTGCGCGGCAGCTTCACCGCGTC
>SMEN01000237.1_pt1 | contig 17880 bp, 16 predicted proteins | sample 2456271 | NCBI WGS metagenome assembly SMEN01 (sample SAMN10132593, study PRJNA489261) | soil metagenome | isolation source: day1 control-loamy sand soil ammended with raw manure from dairy cow... | place: USA | collected 2015-04-01 | reverse complement strand
GCGAACGCAAGTGTAGGCAAGCGGACCTGTGTTGTAGGTTGAAGAGCAACACAATTCCGGCAAGGCGAGTAAGCTAGCTAGGCACGTGACCTCGGTCTTTCCTAGTCGGTGGGCAGCGAGATAACAGCAGCGCTCTGTGACGCCTGTCTCCGCTCATCTCACCACCGCAGGAACAACGACTATGGAAAAATAATATATGCTGCGGCGCAACAAGTGCGCGCTATGTGCGGATTTTTTTTTAATAGTCTTAACTTTGCAACATTTTCCTGCAGCAAAGTGGCTCTCTGAATCAGGCGCAAGGCTAGTGCAGGGCAGTGGTGTTTTCCCTGCTGCCCTGATAGTTAGCCTGCATTCCCTGTTCGCTGCGGCTGGGAGTGGCTGCCTGTCAGTTCTTGGGTTTGCTAGGCGGTTCATTGCCCGGGATCTTCTTCGGGTCAGGCTCTGGATTCGGCGTTTTTCCAGGGGGCGTGGTGTCGGGAGCTTTGGTCGGATCAATAGCACTTAGCATGACAGTCTCCTGATTTGAAAGACCTTTTAGCCTATCGGATTTTCCTTGCCGCTAAAGTAAACAACTATGACAATCCCTTTCCTGCTCAGCGCTTGATGGCGGTTTTAAATATCGCTAGGCAGGGTTTGAGCTTGTCTTATTCGGCGTCGATCAAGACAGCCGGGGAAGGAGGGGCAATGCTATGATCAAACCCCCTTGAAAATAGCAGATTGGTGCCTTGAGGTGCGAGTTAGAAAAGTGGCTCTTGGCCTGGAGAATGTTCTCTCATATCAAGTCATGACGCAGGCGTCGCCTATGGGGGAGAACTGCGCAATTCTGGCTACTTAACAGTATCGGTGGTGGTCCTCGGCTTAAGGAGCCCCGCATGAAGCACATCAGGACGGATGCCCTTCATCCCCAAGAGCGCCAGCGCTATTGGGAAAGCGCCATTTCGAATTTGTATACCGTCACTGCGGTCCAGGTGCAGGATCTATCCCATTTCTATGGGCGTATCGCTTGGCGCAAACTGGGCGATGTGCTGTTCTCCGATATTTCGACTTCGCGCAGCCGGGTACTACGTGAAGATCGACATATCAAACGTGCTGAGCAGGACATTGTCCAGATCAACTTTCAATTGCAAGGCAAGGGGCTGCTCAAGCAAGATGGCCGTAGCGCCTTGACGCATCCTGGCGAGATCGTCTTGTACGACAGCGCGCGTCCCTACGAAATGTGTTTTGAGGGCGACTCCCGCCAGATATCGGTCGATTTTCCACGTCATCTGTTGACTGCCCGTTGCGGGCATCTTGAGCATCTGGTGGCGCGTCCCTTTTCAGGTAGTGCGGGGGCGGGGCGGTTTTTGTACAGCTATGTCACCAATCTGGTGCTGCAGTCTTCAGAAGAAGACTGCCTGCTTGCCGGTCAATTGCAGGAGCATTTTTTTGACTTGCTGCTGACGGCTTTCGCCAGTGTGATCCAGGACGGGCCTGCCGCGCCCTCCAAAAGCCGGGCTGCCACTCTGAACCGTCTCAAAGCTTATCTGACTCAGAATCTGAACAATCCCGAGCTGACGCCGGGGATGGCGGCTCAGGCCATGGGGATTTCTCTGCGTACGCTGTATAGCTTGTTCGAGAACGAGGAGCAGACTGTCTGGAACTACATTCAGTACGCCAGGCTGGATCGCAGCCGCGCCGATATTGAGAACATGGCGATGTTCAGTCGTTCTTTGAGCGATATCGGCTTTTCCTGGGGATTTAATGACGCCGCGCATTTCAGTCGTGCGTTCCGGCGGCGTTTCGGGGTCACGCCCAGCGAGTGCCGCGCTGCCAGGAAGTCCTGCTTGTCCTGAGTTGTGTGACGATTGGCACTGCGTGCAGGCAGGATCAAGCTGTCCTGCACGGAGAGGCCAAATAGGCGCCAAATCCATCGATAAGATGAGTCTCCATACCTATAAAACAGGAGACAGGGATGAGCTTGGCTTACGACGCGTCATTAAAGAAATTTTCGAATGTTTTTCATCTTTCCAAGCTGGAAACCTCCAAGGGGACAAATTACATCCCGGGTGGTTTCAGCCGCCGGACTTTCGCCTATGGCCCCCATGCGATCTTTGCTCAACGAGGCGAAGCCCAATATTTGCACACCATAGAAGGCGTCAGGCTGCTTGATCTGAACAATAATTTTTCTACCAATGTGCTGGGTCACAACCATCCAGCCATCATGGCAGCGATTCAGGAGGCCTTGCCCAATGGTTTCTCGTTCGGCAACCCGATTGATGCTGAGCTTGATCTGGCCCGGCTGCTTTGTGAGCGAATTGCCTCAATAGAGCAGATCAAGTTTTTCTGCTCCGCCAGCGAAGCCTGTCTGGGGGCAGTACGTATCGCCAGGGGTTATACGGGCAAGCAGAAAATCGCCAAGTTTGAAGGTGGCTACCATGGCTTCACGGACGATCTTGCTATTTCGGCGCACCCGGATCCAAACGACTCTCCAGGCCCTGATCAGGACCCTAGGCCTTTACCTGATTCGCAAGGCATTCCTTCATACAAAAGCGAGCATGTCGTCATTCTGGTGCAGAACGACTTCGAGACTTGCGAGCGCATTCTGCGAGCCAATGCAGGCGAGATATCTTGTGTGCTGATCGAGCTGCAGGCTGGTGCGGGCGGTATTGTCGAGCTGGATCAGCAGTTCGTTACGCAGTTGCGGGTGCTCACCAAAGAGCTGGGCATCTTGCTGATTGTTGATGAGACCGTCACTCTTCGTGCGGCTTATGGTGGCTTGCAAGGCGTGTACCAGGTGACGCCGGACTTGACAGTGCTGGGTAAGATTATCGGCGGTGGGCTGCCCATTGGCGCGGTCGGCGGGAGCAGGGAAGTGTTCCGTGTAGTGGAAGAAAACCGGGTCATGATGTCGGGGACCCATCACGGGCATCCTCTTGCCTGTACGGCGGGTATCGCCTGCATGCAGGCGCTGGATGAAACCGCCATTCAACGCCTGAACAGCATGGCAGCGCGCATCAGGAGCGAGCTGACTTCGTGGGCGGATCAGCAGGGCTATCCCCTGACTTTGATAGGCGGGTTTTCCGTGATGGGCTACGCCTTGACCAAAGCAGCGGGTCAGCGCATCACCACGCATAGAGACTACTGGAATAAGGTCGATGATGACAGCATGGGTATCTACGCGCTGGAGATGGCTGCCAGGGGGTATTTCCCGGTGCATCGCGGGCAGATTGGTTTGACCTTGCCCATGACTGATGATGATGTGACGGGCTATATCCAGACCAGTCAGGAAGTGATCAGCCTGATCTACGGTAAAGGTTAAGCGCATGCACAGGCTGACGCTTAGGGATGAAGAGGCGTCAGCCAGAGCAGTGTGGGAAAGAGCTGGGTAGCGCTGCCGTGGGTCGATGCGTGCAGACGCAAAAAAGCCCGCTGCGAAGCGGGCTAATTTACAGTTTTACGGAAAGTTTTCCGTAAATCGCAGGATAGTTGGTGGGTCGTGACAGACTCGAACTGTCGACCAATGGATTAAGAGTCCAGTGCTCTACCAACTGAGCTAACGACCCTCGTTTCCTGCGAAGAAAAAGATTATAGAACGGAAATTATGCTGCACAAGCTAAGGTTACATAATTTTACGTTTATCAGGAAGCGGGGTCTGCTCGTGTGAAGGTGTCACAGGTTTTCAGTTGCCCGCTTTTGTAGCCTTCCATGAACCAGGCCATGCGCTGTTGCGAACTGCCATGGGTGAAAGAATCCGGCACAACATAACCTTGTGATTGCTTTTGCAAGGTGTCGTCGCCAACGGCCTGCGCCGCATCCAGTGCAGAGCGTATATCGCCCGGCTCCAGAATCTGGCGTTGCGCGTCTGCGTGGTGTGCCCAGATACCGGCGTAACAGTCTGCCTGCAGTTCCAGGCGGACGGACGCCTGACGTGCCTGAGAAGCCGAGCCGCTGCGGCGGGCTTCATCCACGCGGCGCATCATGCCCAGTTGGTTCTGAACGTGGTGGCCGACTTCGTGAGCGATCACATAGGCGGGGGCGAAATTGCCCTTAACGCCCATATTGCGTTCCATCTCGGTGAAAAATCCCAAGTCTATATAGAGCTTTTGGTCGGCGGGGCAGTAAAAAGGGCCCATTGCCGATTGGCCTGATCCACAAGCGGTAGGCGTGGCGCCTCGATACAGCACCAGAACCGGATCACGATAACTGCCATTCGTCTGCTGCGCGAATACGCTGCGCCAGACGTCCTCCGTTTCGCCCAGAATTTTCGAGATGGCTTGGCCTTGGGCATCCGAGCTGGCAACCGGCTGGGATTGCGGAGCACTGCTAGGGCCATCGGCCAGATTCAGCACGACGCTGGGATCGACGCCAAAGTACATGGCCACTAGCGCCAATACCACTGTCCCCAAACCGATTTTGCCGCGACCCAGGCGTGGCCCATTTGCACGGCGGTCCTCGACATTACGGCTGGAGCGAGATTTATCCAGACGCATCACGCTCTCCTTGATTTTTAAAACGTCAATGTACTCTGATTTCAGGTCCCGGGCTGTGGCATTTTCGATTCTTGTCATCCCTGCTTAGCAAGGGGGCTTAAATTATCCCACCCTGACAAGTCATTGAATTGATTGTTCTAATGTGACTTGTCCAAAGGCTATCCCCGCGCTTGCCCACTGAAAATGTGGATAAGTGGATAAGTAAGTGGGGCTGACACTGGGGTATGCTATTTTCCTCAGGGCGTACCCTACTGGAGAGCGAGTATGTTGGGAGGAACCTTGTTGGCCTTGCGTGACCATGCCCGAGTCCGGGCAATTGGGGCGGTCATCGCTCGATACGGGATTGGGGATGTGATGCATCGTCTGGGGCTCTCGGAGCTGATGCCCGGAGCCAAGGCCTTACAACAAACGGAGATGCCGGAACGCTCTGCTCCCGAACGTCTGCGACGAGCGCTGGAAGAACTGGGGCCTACCTTTATCAAGCTGGGCCAGATCCTGGCGACTCGCAATGACTTGTTGCCGGAAGAGTGGACCCAGGAACTGGAAAAGCTGCAGGGACACGCCGCGGCCGTGCCTTGGGACACTATACGTCCCGAACTGGAGCTAGCGCTGGGCCAAACGGTAGAGCAGGCCTTTGCGCGCTTTGATACTCAGGTGCTGGCATCGGCCTCCATGGCGCAGGTGTACCGCGCCTGTCTGCATGATGGAACGGAGGTTGTGGTCAAGGTGCAGCGGCCTGGCCTGGAGCCATTGATTCGGGCAGACCTGCGTTTGCTCAAACAGATTGCCCGTCTGGTTCAGCAACAAGGCTTGCTGCCTGAGTACCGTCCTTACGATATCGTGCGTGCCTTGGCCGATGCCATCGCAGACGAACTGGACTTCACTCGTGAGGCGGCCAATACCTTGGCTGTACGCGAGAATATGGCATCTTTTAAAGACATCGTCATACCGCGTGTGCATATGGAGTGGACTAGCGCGACCGTGATGGTGCAGGACTTCGTGCCTGGGGTTTCACCTATTAAGGAAGATCAACTGCTGGCAATAGGCGCCGACCGTCCCTTGCTGGCTCGTCGTGGTGCCCTGGCGTTTTTGCACATGGTGCTGGAGGATGGCTTGTTTCACGCCGATCCTCATCCGGGCAATATGATGGCCTTGCCAGGCGATAAAGTCGCCTTTATCGATTTTGGTCTGGTGGGACATTTGACGGAGCGACGGCGTCAGCAACTGATGGTTTTGCTGCGAGCCATTGTGGACGGGCAGGCTGATGGCGTAGCTACGACCTTGCTGGACTGGTCGGGTGCAGAGGATTTTGATTGGACTCGGCTGGAAGAAAGCTCGCAGCGTTATGTGGCCCGGCAAAGCAGCGGCTTATTGTCGATATCAGCGGCATTGCTGGACTTTATGGCCTTGGCACGAGAAAACCATCTGATCTTGCCGCCGGATTTGGCTTTGCTGTTCAAAGCCTTTATCACGGCTGATGGCGTCTTAAAGCGCCTGGACCCACAGTTTGATGTGGTGGCTGTTGCGCAGCCCGTAATCATGACACTGATGCGCAAGCAGTATTCGCCAAGGCGTGTCTATGCGGACTTGCAACGCAGCTTGCTGGAGTCGCGTCAGTTGGCGATGGATGCCCCCCAGTTAATACGATTGCTGATGCACCGGGTGCGTCAGGGCAAGATTTCAGCGCGTATTCAAATTGAAGGTATGCCGCGTTTGGCCTCGGCCTTGGAAAAGGCGGCGACACGTTTAGCGATTGCAATTGTCACAGCCGCTTTTGTGCTGATTCTTGGGCCGGTCCTGGTAACGCGTGGCCCTTCCTGGTTAGGATTGACCATTTTTAGCTGGGCCGGTTTGCTGGCAGCCTTGGCAGGTTTGGTCTTGGTCTTGTGGGGATTTTGGCGACGGCGTTAAGAAAGAGTTTCTGCGCCGCCGCTTTTTGGGTACAGAGTGCTCAAGCGGCTAGTCTCAGTCCAGTTTAAAAGACGGCTAGCAAAAATGCGGCTCAGCCCAAACAGTCCCCGCATTATCCCCAGGTTTATGCACAGGTTCTGGGGATAAGTCGGGCCTTACATAAAGTCGTCCATACCACCGCCCACTGGTGCCAGACCCGTCAGCCAATACACGCCCCAGGCAATCAATGCAGCAATGACAAGAGCGAGAAAACGGCTTTTCCAACTGTCCTGGCTTGCAGGCAGGGTGGGTTCGCTGGGAACAGGCATGGTGCCTTTGACCATGACGCTGGTTAATTTCTGACCACGCAGCACGCGATACAGGAAAATAGCGACGATATGCAAGCCAATAATGGCCAGCATGATCCATTCGTTGGCTTTATGCAGACCCGTCAGGGTTTTGGACCAGTCACTGCTCAGGTAGGCCAGGGGGCCGCTGGTGAAAATGTCGTCGTTCGCAAATAAGCCCGAAACAGCTTGAAAGCCGAACACAATCAACATGATCCACACGGACCAGGCACCGATGGGGTTATGACCAGGATAGACCGCCGGCTTTTCACGCAGGTAGCGCAAGCTGCGCACCGGATTGGGAAGGAAATGGCTAAAGCGCGAGTAGTATCCGCCAATCAATCCCCAGACCAAGCGAAACGTCAGCAGGCCCAAGGCCAGTAGTCCAAAGCGGACGTGCCAGTCCATCCATAGACCGCCTAGCTTGATGGTAACAAAACAGCCTACGACGCTGATAACCAGCAGCCAGTGGAACAGGCGGGTTGGTAAATCCCAGACGAGTAAAGGGCGAGTCGAAGAGGGCTGCATAAGGGAAAATCCGGAGAGACGTAAACACTTGATTATAGACAGTGTTTTTTCTCTGGGCTTTGTCCCTGGTCAGATTTTTGTCTATGGCGCGGCTTGGCGGCGCTTGCGCAAACTGATTTTCCGACCGTCGTAACGGTATTCGTCAATCAGGGCCGGATTATCCAGGCTGGGTGTTTCCATGATCAAGGTCTGACCATGGTTGCGCACGCGAATTTGCGAGCTGCACGAGCCAAAGGCGGGCGAGACGGTATAGCCTTTGGAAGACACCGTGACCCAGTGGTACATGATGGAGCAACCACCCAAACCATTGTCTACAGAGATCAAAGCAGTCTGTGTGTGCTGCTGCTTGAATGCGTAGGGAATATTGATCAAGCCCTTGAGCTCCGGGGCGATCACTTGGGCATTGAGTTGCAACTGTGCTTCATAGACATAATCGCTTTGGCTGACCTGCAATTTGCCGTAGGGGCTGTCCAGACTTAACTGTGATGGCGGCTGAGGCCAGGTCTGGCTTGCCGAACTGTGGGCGACAAAAGGCTGCAGAGCCAGCGAGAGCCCAATCACAAGATAACGAATAAGGACCTTAGAGGCAGGCATGATCGATCAAGTCTGATGATGATTCGAGCAGTAAGCAGAAAACTTAGGGCAAGAGATCATCTGTATTTGTAAGTTTCATAACATTTTATGTATTTTCTTGTTGCGTAGAATACCGGATAGCAGAAAATTTCGCTATAAGGATAGGGACATAAGGTTTTTGTTGCGCATATGTGTCATAGGAAGAGCGGCTAAATTAGTCCTGCAAAGCAATATGTCCTAGGATTAAAGAATCAGGCTGAATTGGGCTATTATTGCTAGGTTGCCCCGGATGGGGCCAAGCCGCATTTCTTCGTTGCAGCAGAGACTTATTATGCAATCCATCCCGGATGCCGCACTGGTGGCAGAATCGGACGCTACGCTTTCTCAGGATCAGGCCAAACCCGGCACCTTATTGGACTATGTCAGTTCCAGCCGTTTGCCAACCCCGTGGGCCGTCTTTCAAATCCACGTATTTGTAGAGCGCAGCAATCAAAAAGAACACGTGTTGTTGACCTTGGGTAATGTGGCCGATGGCGAGCCCGTTCTGGCTCGTGTTCACTCCGAATGTTTGACAGGCGATGCCCTGTTCAGCTTGCGCTGTGATTGCGGCCCGCAGTTGCAATTGGCGCTGGAGCGCATTGCCAAGGAAGGCCGTGGTGCCTTGATGTATTTGCGTCAGGAAGGCCGGGGCATTGGCCTGCTGAACAAGATTCGTGCTTATCACCTACAAGACGAGGGTGCGGATACCGTTGAGGCAAATGAAAAGTTGGGCTTTCCGGCTGATATGCGTCGCTACGATATCTGCAAGGATCTGCTCGATCACGCCGGTATTCAGAAGCTGCGTTTGATGACCAATAATCCGCGCAAGGTAAAGACCTTGCAGGAAATTGGCATTGATGTGGTGGAGCGCGTCCCGCATCAGATCGAGGGGAACCCGTTCAACGCCAGTTATCTGGATACCAAACGTGTGCGTTTGGGCCATTGGCTGGAGACGGACGAGTAAGCTTGATCGCTATATTGGGGCCTGACACATTGTCTGCTCAGGTCCGGTAGCGTGCAGGGCGCACAAAAAGCAGCCTCTTGCAAAGCGGGATCGACGATCCTTATTTGCAAGAGGCTGTTTGTCTTTGGGTTAAGCGCAATGGGATGTATGTACGGCTCAAATAAAAAACAGGCTCAGTTCCATTTACGGAGCTGAGCCTGCCTGCGATAGTCATAGCCTGGGTCAGCCAGGGCTATGCTGCGGTCAGCTCAAGCCCTGATTGTCCAAGTTTGCCTCAGTCTTAGGCGACGCTTTTTTCCAGCAAGGCGCTTACACTGGCTTTGGCATTTTCTATAATCTGGTCGCGCAATTCGGGTGTTTTTCCCAGACCTTCGGCGTACACAATGCGCAGATCGCTCACGCCCATAAAGCCAAACATGACGCGCAAGTAGCTTTCCTGGTGTTCCATGGCTTGGCCTTGCTCCGATTCGGAGTAGATGCCGCCACGGCTCAGAACCAGGTAAACCGTTTTGTCGCCAGCCAGGCCTTCAGGGCCATTGGCGGTGTAGCGGAAAGTGCGACCTGCTTGTGCCAGGCGGTCCATCCAGGCTTTCAGCTGGCTGGGGATGGTGAAGTTGTAGAACGGGGCACCAATCACGACAACATCAGAGGCCAGAAATTGCTCCAGATATTGCTCGGTGATGGCGTTTTCAGCACGCTGACGCTCGGTCAGGGTTGCGGGGTCCAAGCCGAAACGCATACCCAGGGAATCAGCCGAAAAGTGAGGGGGCGGATTCAGGGCCAGATCGACATGCTCCACTTGAACTTGATCATTTTGCTGGCGCAGTTGATCAACCACGTATTGAGTAAGTTCACGGGAAACAGAGTTTGCGCCGGTGATGCTGGAGTCGATGTGTAGCAGTTTCATGATGTTTGGTGTCCAAAGCGATGAAGGAATGGTGCCATTATGTTGGAAGCCCTGTCCTTTGATAAGCCGGTTTTTCTGAGAAAGATTATTCTAATTTTGTTGGTAATCCTGGGAAACGTCCCCGTATGTATGACTTAAATGACATGGTGCTGTTCACCGAAGTGGTGCAGCGAGGTGGATTTAGTGCCGCTGCGCGCCATTTGGGAATGCCCCCTTCACGCTTGTCACGACGCTTGAGCCGGCTGGAAGCCGAGGTGGGCGTGCGCTTGCTGCAACGCACGACGCGCAGCCTGTCCTTGACCCCAGCGGGTGAAGTGTTCTTGCGCCATTGCCAAGCCATGCGCGACGAGGCCGAAGCGGCCTATTCGGCGGTTGCCCAAGTGCAGCAAGAGCCGCGTGGGCTTTTGCGCATCAGTTGCCCGGTCACCCTGGCGCATACCGTCTTGTCCACGGTTTTTGCGCAGTTTTTGGTTCGTTATCCGCAGGTGGAGCTGGAAGTGGAGGTCAGCAATCGGGTCGTAGATCCGGTGGCGGACGGAATTGATGTGGCTTTGCGGGTGCGCAGTACCTTAAGTGATAGTGCCAGCTATATCGTCAAACGCTTGGGAGAGACGGGGTCCATTCTGGTTGCCCAACCCGAGCTTTTGGCAGGCTTTGAGCCTGTGCGGGCTCCAGGTGATCTGGCCAAGCTGCCTACGGTAGCCATGTCAGCCCGGCAAGGGATAGGGGAGTGGGAGCTGTATGGGCCGGACGGCGCTAGCCTGACTGTTGTTCACCGACCCCGCTATATGGCCTCGGACTTGCTGACGTTGCGGCAGGGGGTGGAGCAGGGCATAGGCGTAGGGATTTTGCCCGACTACATGTGCTGTGACGCCTTGCGAGCCGGACGTTTGGTACAGGTTCTGCCGCAATGGGCGCCTTTGCCAGGGATTATTCATGCGGTGTTTGCGTCCCGCCGAGGCATGGCCCCGGCGGTCCGGCATTTTCTGGATTATCTGGGTGAGCAACTGCCGGTTCATCATCCCAGAATCTAGGCGCTCTTAGCGGGCTGCAGACAAGTGAGGGCAGGAGCTTTGCGCGGGTAAGATAGCCCAGTTCAGATCAATCAGGGGGCTGCGCTCAGACGACCAGCGCTGCTCTGCCAAGCCCTTGATAGGCGCTTGCTGGTAGAGCTTGAGCAAATCAGCGGGGGGCGGCCCACGCGTCTTCAGGCTATAGACAATCAGGGCCCCGCACTCCAAATCGTCGGGCAGATGAAGCCAGGGGGAGGACGCAGGCTCGGCATCAATAAAAACCAGTACGTCCTGACCTGCATGAACCGCGATATTGCCGCCTAACCAGGTGTCGGCAACTACCACTCGCAAGGGAATGCCGGGCATATGTTCTTGCCAGATCGATTGCATTTGTGCCGATACTTCAGGGCCTGGAAAGGTGGAGCGGGTCTCCCGTCCTTTGTGCCAAGCCAAGGGGCCGCGCGCCAAGGCATATCCGCAGGCCAGCAGAATTTGCAGAACGATCACGATGATAGCGATACGACGCAGTTGAACTTTGTCGCGGCCATACATAAGCCATAAAGCAAAAAAACCGTACAAGACAAAGAAGGTCGTGGCCCAGGAGGCAACCAAGCGGGTGCCCATGACGGCCGAAATCAAGACCGTGCTTACAAAGGGCGTCAGTCCCACCCACAGTAGAAATTGCTTGTCGGCGCGGGATAAGGCATCGGCGTAGCGCTGCGGGTTTTGCGGTGCAGCGTCCCCAGGCTGAAGTCTCTTTTGATCGCGCCGATTCCAGATTGCCAGCGCCAGCACAGCCACAATCATGGGGCTCAAACGGCCCAGTTGATCCAGGGTGAATGCCAACAGCTCTTTATAGGCTTGCCAGCGGGTGTGGGCTTCCAGAGAGCCATCCATGTAGCGGAAGGGGGCGAAATCATTCGCTACCAGCCAGTACAGGTGGGGGGAGAGCACTAGCACATAGGCAATCAGCGCTAATCCCAGCCCCACCCAGGTTTGCCGCTGGCGCCACATGCCACTGCGCAGAAAATACAAAAAGAAGGCGGTAAACAGAATCACCGCACTGTATTTGGTGACGGTAGATAGAGCGGCCACGGCCCCCAGCCAGAGCCAATCCGAGGCTTTGTGATGGCGGCTGGCGCGGTAGAAAAACCAGGTTGCCGCTGTAACCGACCAAAGTTGTGCCGTGTTGTGATTAAAGATGGTGCCGCGCAAGGAAAAGTAAATGCTGACCGAGCTGATCAGCAGCACCATCAGGGCGCGCTCGGGATTGAGAAATTCGCACGCCAGTTTCCAGATGAACCACAGCCCCAGGACGGAAGCGGTCATGCCGGCAGCAAAGGTCAGCCAGATGGGGCGCCCGAACACACTGGTCAAGGCATACATGATCCAGGCCGGAAAGGGGGGGTGCTTCAGATAACCGAGCTCAAAACTGGCGGACCAGACTAGCTCTTCCATGCCGTCCAGATCGGGGGCTTTGTGGCTCATTGCCATCAGAAAGCTCCACAAGAGGATCATAAAGAGCAGATAGAGCAGCACGTAGCGCTGGTAGGTTTTGGCTGGGGCAGATGCAGCAGATTGGACGGACATGCAAGTACTCGGCGAGCGCAAATAAGCAAGTGTACTGTGTGAGCGTTGAAAGTTGCGGATTGGACACAGGGGAAAATGTAGGCTACGATTCGCTTCGTCATTAGGGAGTAGCCGCTTCGGATTACCGAAGATCAGTGTCAACATACTTGACCTACACAGGGTCATGGCACTGATAGCAACTTAGCCTGGCAAGACTTTTGACCATGAACTTTCGCGTTTGGCCGGGAGAGTTCGTGGTCATTCGTCTCTTTTCCGGCCAGGAGTTGTTATGGAAGCGTTGTTTATCTCCACGGGTGTGGTTGCCTTGGCAGAAATCGGGGATAAAACCCAGTTGCTCGCCTTTATTCTTGCAGCCCGTTATAAACGCCCTTGGCCCATCATTCTCGCTATTTTCATAGCAACCTTAGTCAATCACGGTCTGGCCGGTGCCATTGGTGCCTGGGTTCCCGCTTTGCTGGACCCCGAAGTGCTGCGTTGGGTATTGGGTGTTTCTTTCCTGGCCATGGCCATCTGGATTCTGATTCCCGACAAGATCGATGATGCGGAAGCGACCCGTACCCGTTTTGGGGTATTCGGTACAACGCTCGTGACCTTTTTCCTGGCCGAGATGGGCGACAAGACCCAGATCGCCACGGTAGCTCTGGCGGCAAAATATCAAGAGTTCTGGTGGGTCGTCATTGGCACGACCCTGGGTATGATGCTGGCCAACGCACCCGCCGTCTTGTTTGGCGAGCGAATCGCTCGCCGTTTACCGACTCGACTGGTACACCGGATTGCTGCCTGTATCTTCGCTGTTTTGGGTGTTCTGGCGCTCTTGGGTGGGGCGGAACGCCTGGGTTTCTAGCCGTTTCAGGTACTGGATGCCAATTGTCGTAGACGGCCCGAATGGGTTGGACGTCGGCGAGCGGCATCCATATTGACAACAGGTGCCAGCGCCAAGGGGGCAGCAGGACGAATTCGTTGATGGGCTTGGCCATGATCACCGTGATTCAAGACACTGATGGCCTCTTGCAGCTCGGCACCATTCAGGTTCATTTCCTGGGCGGTTTCACTTAAGTCATGAACCAAGGCGGCATTGTCGGTGGTGATCTGATCCACCTGTTTCAACGCCTGGGTCAATTGCCCTAAACCAATGCTTTGCTCGCCTGTTGCGGCAGAAATTTCCCCCATCAGCCCGGCAACTTCAGACACCGAGGTCAGAATTTCCTGCATGGTTTGTCCAGCATGCTCCGCGTGCTTGGCGCCTTCGGCACTCAGGTCTTGAGTCTCGCCAACCAATTGTTTGATTTCATCAGCCGCTTGAGCGGCTTGCTGAGCCAGTGAACGCACGGCAGAAGCCACGACAGCAAACCCTTTGCCTGCCTCTCCGGCGCGTGCCGATTCAATCGATGCGTTGATGGACAAGATATTGGTCTGAAAGGCGATGTTATTGATCATCGACACAATATTGCCGATATGTTGCGAGCTCTCCAAAATTTTCTGCATGGAGGAGCTGACTTTTTGAACGGCTTCGTTGCCACGATCGGCAATCAAGGCGCTGCGGCTGGCTAGTTCATGGCTGGCTTTGGCATTTTCAGCCGTTTGCAATACCGCCTGACCAAATGAGCTCATGCTGGCGGTTGTCTCTTGCATGGAAGCGGCTTGTTCCTGGGTGCGGGCTTCCAGCAAAGCACTATTGTCCGAGAGCTTGCGGGACACAATCTGTGTGTTGCCACAGCTGGCATCTACGTCTGTGCTGATACTGAGCAGGCTTTTTCGCATCAAATCCAGATTCTGGCCCAGCGTCTCCAGCTGTTTGACGGCAGGCCCGCGGGTGTTGACTGTCAGGTTGCCTGCTGCGATTTGTTGGGCAATATGAGTGGCCGTTTTGAATGAACCCAGAACGCGGCGCATCAATACAGCCTGATAACCCAGAATCATCAAGGTTCCTATGCCCAGCGAACTGGCCAATAGCATCATGCTTTGCTGGGGCATCTCCGTATTCAGAATCATGGCGATAATCCCGCCCGTAATACCGAGATTCAAGATTCCTTTACGTAAAAAGGCGGCCAATAAGGTGGGGCCAGCCAGAAAACCTAAAAAGGCAAAGGGGCGTCGCCAACTGCGAGCAGTAATTTGACCTGCCCGTATGGTTCGCGATTTATTGCGGCCTTCGCGCAGTTCCTGATAAAACTGTTCGGCCTCTTGAATATCCTGGGGCTTGGCGCGTACCCGGACCGATGCAAAGCCCGTTAATTCGCCTTGTTCAATGATGGGGCTGGCATGGGCTGATACCCAATAAAAGCCGCCGTCTTTACGGCGGTTTTTCACAATCCCTATCCAGGATCGGCCCTGCTTTAAGGTATGCCATAAATCAGCAAACACCTCGGGCGGCATATCAGGGTGACGCACGATATTATGCGGCTCTCCGATCAGCTCTTCCCGGCTGAACCCGCTCACTTCAACGAAAGCGGGGTTGGCGTAAATGATGCGGCCGGACAAATCTGTTTTGGAGATCAGATATTGCTCGTCCAGCAACTCGGTTTCAATGCCGGTAATTGGCAGGTTCTTGCGCATAGCCTTTCCCTTTGTATTTTTGTATCAGCAAAAGACTCAAGATGAACGGATCGGTTTCTTGTTGTGAATTTTCGTGAATAGTATCATTTGATTCGTTTTTTATGTCTAAAAATAAAAAAATGATAATCAAATGAAAGTTCTTGTCACAAAAAGACTAAAAGTGATAAAACCGATCCGTGCTGATAAAGGGAAAGAGCGTGAGCTCAGGTAGGCAAGTGTTGGGCGTGGAAGGCTTCGCTGAGCAACTGCAAGAGAAGCGCGATGGGAATGGGCTTGGCCAAGGCGGTTGCATTGCTGGGCAGGCCGCCCCGAGCGTGAATATCGGCCGCGTTTAACGCAGAGATTACGTAGATCAGGGTATGTTCAGTTTCGGGTGCATCCGCCAGAGCTTTGAGCATGGCAAAGCCGTCAAGCTTGGGCAGGTTCAGATCCACGATCAACACATCAGGATAGAAGTTGCCCGCTGCAATGAGGCCTTTCAAGCCATCTTGTTCGCAACGCAGCTCGACAGGGAAGGGAAGATGCTCCATCGCCATACGGTAGATAGACAACAGATCAGGGTCGTCCTCGACCACCAGCACCCGCAGGCAAGGGTCACCACTGCACGCGGGTACGCTGGAGGGAGCTGGATTGTCCGGGCCCTGGGGGCTGTGTTGCCCAAGGCGCTCTTGCAAAATGGCTTGCACGGATTCGCGATCAATGCGGCGGTGCCCGCCCTGGGTTTTCCAGGCTTTCAGGGTTCCAGCTTCTACCCACAGTTGAACTGTGCGTACGGACACGCCCAGTAAGTCAGCAGCCTGCCGAGTGGAATAAACGGCGTCGTTCATGGAGTCAAAAAAATGAATGCAGACTGCATCGGGGACGAGATGGTTGGTTGCCCCGATACAGCAGTGCAGAGTGTAGAGACGGCATTATTAAGTACAGCAAAGCTAATAATGGAAAAGGGAAGTGGCCTGCTCATGCCAGTGGATCGGCGCAGTGTTGGACAAACATGTTTCTAATATCTCCGGTTTTCAGATGTTTATGCTTGTTCGGGGGACCACTTCAATCAGGCAAGCCTGTGAACCTGGGCTTGCCATGCTGATTTTACGCGTAACCCTTGCCCTGTCGTGTTACCGGGCCGGCCCTGTGTGGGCATCGGAACACACTTGTAAGCGCGGTGATACATGCTTTTGCGCCACGGTGTCTGGTCGTCGCGACCAAAAAAAAGGGTGTTAGCACCCTAGCATCTGTTTTTAGAGTTAGTCTTGATTCTAATCAGTCTTTATGAATTAGATAGGAATCTATTTTGTATAAAGAACCCTGTTTTATCAAAGAAATTTTATGCACCTTATGATACGGCCGTTTATAGTTTTAAGCAGCTTAGTGCGAAAATATGGAGTGAACCTTTTAAAACGTCTTAATACCTTTCCCGTAGTCTCACTTAATCGTAAAAATACGAATTAGTTAGGTGGTTAATCTTTTTTCTACCCATATTGATGCGCCGCAACAGGAACATCGCTACCCCCATTTAAACGCTTGTCAGCTGTGTTTTTTGGGGTCGCTTGTGGGTGAATGGTGATTCGACACTGCACCGAAGCAGGCTCAGCGCCCGCTTCAGGACGAAAAGAAGGGGATTGGCTTGTTGCTCACATTATTTGCGAGTTTTCTGATCGGACAGCGCTGGTTTACCAATACAGGTACGCCTAAATGGCCTTGGGCTTCCCATACTCAGGCACGTCGATTTGAGATCATGCTTAATGCATTACCCGATGCGGTAATTATGTTTGATGCCTGTGAGCGAGTAGATGGTTGTAATCGTGCCATGCGCAGGTTGCTTGGTGCTCAGGACATAAAAGCCTGCTCCGGGGATTTAATCAGCTTTTTGCAAAAGCTGGAAAAAGAAATACAGGCAGACTTAGCCTATTTGCTGCCCGGCATTAGCCAAGTTGTGCAGCGCATTAATCCATCATTTTTCTGTAGGCACCGTGCGGGCGAAGGCGATCGCTCGCGCGTGCTGGAATTTCATGTATATGCGGCGCCCGCTCCGGACACCGCCACCCTGCTGATGATTCGGGATGTCAGCGCCAAAGCGCAGCAAGAGCGCGACCGTGCCGATTGCTTTGCCGTCGCCGCGCACGAGATCCGTTCCCCCTTGGCTGCCATCAGTGGCTATATCCAGTTACTCCAACTGGAGAACACGCCTTCTGCCTGGGCCAACAAGATCTATACCCAACTGCACGAAAAAGTCCGGGGCGTGGATGTACTGCTGGATGATCTGACCCGCTTGAATCGCATCGAGTACGAAGGGGCAAGTAATCAGGACTGGCGTACATCTGATCTGCGCGCGGTGTTGCGCCTGAGCTTGCGTGCGTTCAAAGAACAGCAGTACCGGATTTTGTTGGATTTACCGGCAGCCGGCTTGTACGCCAAGGTGGATATTGTTCCGCTGCTCGTGGCTTTGCGTAATGCCTTGGAAAATGCTCTGAAGTATTCGGCAGCGGATACGCTGGTTACCTTGCGTCTGCGCAGCGCTCAGCCCGGCTGGGCCTGTATTGAAGTGCTGGATCAGGGCGTGGGGATTGATCCTCTCTATAAAGAGAGGGTGTTCGAAAAGTTTTTCCGGATACCGGGCCAGCAGGTCCAGGGCAGTGGGTTGGGGCTGGCTATTTTGAAGTCCATCATGCTGCACCATAACGGGCAGGTCTACTTTAAGGACAAGCCCGATGGTGGCGCCCATCTGGTCATGGAATTGAATCTGCTGCCTTCCGCATCGTATATACCTTAATCTTCTCTAAAATAGGGTTATTTTCATATATTTAAGTTTGATATAAGGTACAATTTGCGCTCTTTTCGTGGAGCGGGGTGATCGCCAGTCCAGGCGCACCTCGCTTCAAGTTTTTATGTTGCGGTCGTCTCGTTGGTAGGGAACGCAAAATCCGTTAAAGGAGCACACGATTATGCAAGGCTTGCACTTGACCGCAGACCTTTACCAATGTGCATGCAGCCCAGAGCTGCTGATCGA
>SMEN01000234.1_pt1 | contig 17931 bp, 14 predicted proteins | sample 2456271 | NCBI WGS metagenome assembly SMEN01 (sample SAMN10132593, study PRJNA489261) | soil metagenome | isolation source: day1 control-loamy sand soil ammended with raw manure from dairy cow... | place: USA | collected 2015-04-01 | reverse complement strand
GCCGGCGCCCAGGGCGCCCTCGGCGGTGGCCTTGACCAGGTGCAGGACCGCCGGCTGCCAGGGGTCGTTCAGTTCGGCCATGGCGCCGAGCTGGCGGTCGGCGGCCATGGTGTACTGGGTCAGGTCGTTGGTGCCCAGCGAAACGAAATCGCAGCGCGACAGGATCCCGCCGGCCAGCACCGCGGCGGAGGGAACCTCGATCATGGTGCCGCCGGTGGGCAGCCCCGCTGCGGACACCATGGCCGCGAAGGCGCCGGCCTCGGCCGGGGTGGAGATCATCGGCGCCATGGTCCAGACCTCGGCCTGGTGCTCAGCGGCCGCCTGCGCGATGGCCGCCAGCTGGCGGGCCAGCACGCCGGGGCTGGCTGCGTCGGTGCGGTAGCCGCGCACGCCCAGGGCGGGGTTCGGCTCGGTGGTATCGGTCAGGAACGGCAGCGGCTTGTCAGCCCCGGCGTCCAGCGTGCGGACCACGACCTTCTTGCCGGCGAAGGCTTCGAACACCGCGCCATAGGCTTGAACCTGTTCCTCATGCGTCGGCTCGGCATCGCGGCCCAGGAAGCAGAACTCGGTGCGCAGCAGGCCCACACCCTGGGCGCCGGCGGCCGCGGCGGCCTGCGCGTCCTTGCCCCCGCCCACATTGGCCAGCAGCGGGACCGGATGCCCGTCGGCCAGCACGCCGTGGCCGTCGAAGTCCGGCAGCGGTTCGCGGTTCGCGTAGGTGGCGGCCAGATGTTCCTGTTCCGCGCCCGGGTTGGTGGTCACGGTGCCGCTGATGCCGTCGGCGAAGACCTGCATGCCGTCGCGCAGCGCGGTGGTGCCGGTGGCGGCGACGATGGCCGGCAGGCCCAGCGAGCGGGCGATGATCGCGGTGTGCGACTGCGGGCCCCCGTCGGAGGTGACCAGGGCCAGCACCTTGGCCGGATCCAGGGTGGCGGTGTCGGCCGGGGCAAGGTCCACCGCGGCCAGCACGAACGGCTCTTGGGAGTCGGGGATGCCCGGGGCAGGGACCCCGCGCAGCTCGGCCACGATGCGGGCGCGCACATCCAGCACGTCGCCGGCGCGTTCGGCCATGTAGCCGCCCAGCGCGGCCAGCTGGGTCGCCACCGCATCGGCGGCCTCCCAGATGGCCGATTCGGCGCAGGTGCCGCCGGAGACCAGGGTGCTGGCGGACTTGAGCAGCGTGCGGTCGCTGGCCATCAGCGCGGTGGCCTTCAGCACCCCCTGGGCATCCCCGGTGGCGGTGGCCGCTCGGGCCTTGAGCTGCGCGGCGACGGACTGCGTGGCCGTGGTGAGGCGCTCGATTTCAGCCTGCGCGGTGCTTCCCTCCGGCAGCGGGGCGCCGTCGGACGGGGCCGCGATGGGATCGGGCATGCGCAGCACCGGTCCGATGACGCGCCCGGCGCTGACGCCTACGCCGTGGTAGGAAACCTGCTGCGTGCTCATGCTGCCACTCCTGCCGATTGCGCGGCTGCCGGCTGGGCCTGCGCGGACGGGGCCTTGCGGACGAACTTCTTCAGGACGATGACCAGCAGCGCTGAGATCACGGTACCAATGACGGTGGCCAACAGGAAGAACGGCCAGGTGTTGTTCATCGCGAAGAAGACGAAGATGCCGCCGTGCGGGGCCTGGCTGACCACGTTGAAGACCATGATCAGCGAGCCGGTCACGCCGGCGCCCACCATGGAGGCCGGGATGACGCGCAGCGGGTCGGCCGCGGCGAACGGGATGGCGCCCTCGGAGATGAAGGCGGCGCCCAGCAGCCAGGCGGCCTTGCCGTTTTCGCGTTCGGCCCCGCTGAACAGCTTCGGGGCGATCACGGTGGCCAGGGCCATGGCCAGCGGCGGCACCATGCCGGCGGCCATCACGGCGGCCATGATCATCAGCGGTGCGGGGTTCTCCACCAGGGAGCCGGCGCCCAGGCCGGCCACGGCGAAGGAGTAGGCGACCTTGTTGACCGGGCCGCCCAGGTCCACGGCCATCATGAGTCCCAGGATCAGGCCCAGGCCCGCGGCGGCCACGCCGGACATGCCCGACAGCCAGTCGTTCAGCGCTACGGTCAGGCGCGCGATCGGCCCGCCGAGCACCAGGAACATCAGGCCGGAAGCGATGATGGAGCCCAGCAGCGGCACGATGACCACCGGCATCAGCCCGCGCAGCCAGCGCGGGACCGGCCAGGAGTTGATCCAGCGGCAGGCCAGGCCGGCGATCACGCCGCCGACGATGCCGCCGATGAACCCGGCGCCCATGAAGCCGGCCACCGCGCCGGCGGTGAAGCCCGGGGCGATGCCCGGACGGTCCGCGTAGGCGTAGGCGATGTAGCCTGCCAGCGCCGGAACCAGGAAGCCCATGGACAGCGAGCCGATCTTGAAGGCCGCGGCGCCCAGATAGGCGGCCAGCCCGGCATCGGGCAGGTTCCACAGCGTGTTCTCGCCCAGATAGGCGTCCGCCACGTCGGTGATGGCGTAGCCGCCGAGCAGGAAGCCCAGCGCGATCAGCAGGCCTCCGCCGGCGACGAAGGGGATCATGTAGGACACGCCGGTGAGCAGCGCGCGCTTCAGCCCGCCGCCGAAGCTCTCCTTTTTCGACTCCGCGGTGTCCGCGGATTCCTGCGCGGAAGCGGCGGGCACCCGGCGGGCCTGGGGGTCGGTGGAGGCCGCCACCGCGTCGGTGAGCAGCTTGGCCGGCTCGTCCACGCCGCGCTTGACCGGCACCTGGATGACCGGCTTGCCGGCGAAGCGCCCGCGGTCGCGCACATCCACGTCAACGGCGAAGATCACCGCGTCGGCGTCCCTGATCAGCGCCGGATCCAGCGGGGTGGACCCGGAGGACCCCTGGGTTTCCACGGCGAAGTCGATGCCCAGCTCCTGCGCGGCCTGGGCCAGCGCATCGGCGGCCATGTAGGTGTGGGCGATGCCGGTCGGGCAGGCGGTGACCGCGACGACCTTCGGGCGCTGGGTTGCGGCCGGTCCTGCGGCGGCCGGTTCATCGGCCGGGGCCGGGGCCGGGGCGGCCGGGGCGTCGGAGATGACCTCGGAGACCAGGTCCACGATCTCCTGGTTGCTTTGCGCCTCGCGCAGCGCGGCGGTGAAGCTCTTCTTGACCAGCGCGCGGGCCAGCCTGGACAGCAGTTTCAGGTGGTCCTTGTCCGCGCCTTCCGGGGCGGCGATGAAGAAGACGAGGTCCGCCGGGCCGTCCTTGGCGCCGAAGTCCACCGGGTCGGCCAGCCGGGCCATGGCCAGGGTCGGGGCGGTGACCGCGGCCGAACGGCAGTGCGGGATGGCGATGCCGCCGGGCACGCCGGTGGCGGTCTTCGCCTCGCGGGCCAGCGCGTGCTCGGCCAGTTCCGCGGCGTCGGTGGCCCGGCCCTGTGCGGTGATCTGGTTGGCCAGATGCGTGATGACGTCGTGGGCGGTGGCGCCCAGGTGGACGTCCAGGGCGACGAGCCCGGGGGTGATCAGATCGCTCATGGTTGGGATCCTTGTCTTGGCGTGAGATCGGTGACGGCGACAGCGTCCGTGCGGAGGTCGTGGCGGGTGGGAATGGTCGAGCCGGGCAGCGAGGCCGCGGCCGTCCCGTAGGCGATGGCCAGGCGCAGCTTCTGCGCCGGGTCCGCCCCCGCCGTATCTGCCAGCAGATAGCCGGCCAACGATGAATCCCCGGCGCCCACGGTGCTGCGCACGGTGACGGGGTCGTGGATTCCGTGCCAGGCGCCGTCGGGGGTGGACAGCACCGCCCCGGCGGCGCCCAGCGTGGCGAGCACCGCCCCGGCCCCGCGTTCCAGCAGCGTGGCGCTGGTGCGGGCCGTGAGCTGCGGGGAGGCTTCCAGCTCTTCCTCGGTCAGCGTGGATCCGGCCAGTTCGGCCAGCTCCTCGCCGTTGGGCTTGAGCAGGTCCGGCACGTGCTGCGGGCCGTGCGCGAACAGCTGGCGCAGCGGTGCGCCGGAGGTGTCCACCGCGATCTTCGGGCAGCTGCTGCCCAGGCGCTCGCGCAGCCGCGCGGTCAGCGTGGCGTAGTAGTCGTCCGGGACCCCGGGAGGCAGCGATCCGGCCAGCACCAGCCAGGTGGCCCGGGTGGCGGCCAGTTCCTGGATGATCAGCAGTTCCAGCTGGGCCAGGGTGGCGGCGCCGAGCACCGGGCCCGGTTCGTTGATCTTGGTGGTGGTGCCCTGGCGGTCAACCAGCGTGATGTTGGTGCGCAGCGGGGCCGCGATGGGCAGCGCGCGGTGCGGGAGCTGGTCGGCGGCCAGGGCCATGACCAGCGGATCGGCGGCATCCCCGGGCAGCAGGGCCAGGGACTGCCCGCCCGACGCCGTGATGGCCCGGGTGACGTTCACGCCCTTGCCGGCCGCTTGCAGGTGGCTGGATTCGGCGCGCTGCACGGCCCCGGGCACCAGCGCGGACCCCAGCTCGATGGTCTTGTCCAGCGCCGGGTTGCAGGTCAGGGTGACGATCATGCCACGATCACCTCGACGTCGGCGGCTTCCAGCGCCGCGGCCAGTTCGGCGCCCGGCAACCGGTCGGTGACCAGCGTGTCGATGGCGTCCAGCGCGGCGAAGCGGACCAGGGTTTCCTGGTCGAACTTCGATCCGTCGGCCAGCAGCACCACGCGGCGGGCGCTGGCAACCAGGGAGCGCTTGACTGCCGCTTCCAGCGGGTCGGGGGTGCTCAGCCCGAAGCCGGCATCAAGCCCGTTGGTTCCGATGAAGGCGATGTCCGCGCGGTAGTTGGCGTATTCCTGGGCGGTGCGCGCGCCGCTGGCCGCGCCGGTGATGCCGCGGACGCGTCCGCCGATCAGCTCCAGGGCGATGTGCGGGCTCTGCACGAGCACCGAGGCGATGGGCAGCGCGTGGGTGATGACCAGCAGGCCGTTTCCGGTGTTGGTCTTGAGCATGCGCTCGGCCAGGATTTCGGTGCTGGTCCCGGCGTCCAGGATGACCGAGGCCTCGGAGACCGGGATCAGGCTGAGCGCGCGCTGGGCGATGCGGGCCTTGGCCTCGGCGTGGATTGCGGTGCGCACCACGTAGCTTTCCTCGCGGGTGCTGGCCTCGCTGGTGGCGACGGCGCCGCCGTGCACGCGGCGCAAGTGGTTCTCGGATTCGAGCTGCGCCAGGTCCCGGCGCACGGTTTCGCGGGTGATGTCGAAGCGGTCGGCGAGCTGCGCCACGGTGACTTTTCCATCGGCCGCGAGCTGCTCTGCGATCAGCCGGTGTCGTTCTTCGGCGAACATTTCTGCCTCCGCTGGGGTTCATGACCTGCAACACATGGATCTGTGTTTAGATGACTTTATGCCCGATTGTGTGGCCAGGTCAAGTGAAATGCGGGGGAACTTTTGGGTTTATCTGCGTTTGGGTGGGTTTGGTGTACTCAAACGGGCCTCGAGCGTCCCGGTGGCCGGTTGCATGCGTGCGGAGAAAGAGTGCGATTAGCGGATCTGGTTGCGGCTGGTGTAGGCGGTGGAGCTGTTGAAGTCCTGCCCGTCGAACAGCTCGTCGACGGTGACCGGGGTGTAGCCCTGCCGCTTGAGCTGCTTGACGAGCTCGGGCACGGCCTTGACGGTGCTCTCATGGATATCGTGCATCAGGATGATCGATCCGTCGCGCACTTCCTGCATGGCGATGCTCGCGACCTTGGCCGGGTCGCGGTGCTTCCAGTCCAGCGTGTCCACATCCCACAGCACCAGCGGGGCATCGATCAGCGCATCGACCTGGGTGTTGTGCGCGCCGTAGGGCGGACGCACCGTGTTGGGGTAAATTCCGCTCAGGTCCTTGATGATGGCCGCTGCCGTGTCGATCTCATGGGTGATCTGCGAGCTGCTCAGTGACGTGAGCGCCTTGTGGTCATGGGTGTGGCTGCCCAGCTGGTGCCCCTCGACGACCATGCGGCGCAGGGTCTGCGGATACTTCTGGGCGTTCTGCCCCAGCAGGTAGAACGTCGCCGGGGTGTCCGCGGCGGCCAGATGGTCCAGCAGCCGCTCGGTGTGGCGGCCCGGTCCGTCGTCGAAGGTCAGCGCCACGCACTTGGCCTGGTCGCAGTCGACCTCGGGGCGAGGATGCAGCCGCAGCGGTCCTGCCGGGGCCACGACAGCGGGCACGTCGGGTGCGGCCTGCGCCAGCACTCCGGTCGAGCCGGAAATCCGCGGGCTTTGCTGTCCCGGAAGCAGCTTCTGCGCCGCCTGCTTGGCGAACCCGTCCTCGGCCGGGGCCTGCGCGGCGCAGGAAGCCAGCAGCAGTGCGGACGCGAGGGCAGGGAGCACCGCAAAGCGGCGGGAAAGGGAAGGCATGAGCCAACCTTCCCGCGCCGCGGCGGCGGTTTTCAAACTGGCGGACCGCACCCGCCGCAAACTCCACCGAATCGTTATCAAAACGGGGCAAAACCCCCGGGATTCCGGGCATTGGTGTGCCCCGGGTCTCAGTCGGGCGTGAGGTGCGCTACCCGCGGATCCGCTGGGTCCCGCGGTTGAGCAGATACACCAGATAGATGCCGCCGATGCACACGGTGACCACACCCACCGGCAGCTGGATCGGGGCGAACAGCCGTTGGGCCAGCAGGTCTCCCAGCGCCAGCAGGAACGCCCCGGTCAGTGCCGTGGGGATCAGGTTCAGCGAGCCCCCGCCCACCAGGCGCCGCGCCAGCTGCGGGGCGACCAGCGCCACGAACGCAATCGGGCCGGCCAAGGCCGTCACCGCGGAAACCAGCAGGACCGCCAGCGTCACCAGCACCAGCTTGGTGCGTTCGACCTTCATGCCCAAAGCGCTGGCCAGGTCGTCTCCCATCTGCAGCATCTGCAGCGACTTCGAGCCGACCAGCACCGCGGCCAGGGAAGCGAGCACGACAATGGATACCGGAATCACCCCGGCCCAGGTCACGCCGTTCAAGGTGCCGGCGCCCCACACGGCGGCGGCCATGGCCACGTCCAGTTCCGCGCGCAGCACCAGGTAGTGGTTGAACGAGGCGAGCACCGCGGAGACGCCGATGCCCACCAGGATCAGTCGGAAGCCGTGGGTGCCGTTGCGCCAGGCCAGCAGGTAGACCACGAAGGCGGTCAGCAGGCCGCCGGCCAGCGCACCCAGGCTGGTGGCGAGGAAGCCGCCGCCGAGTACGGTCAGCATCACCAGCGCGCCGGTATAGGCGCCGGTGGAGAAGCCGATGATGTCCGGGGATCCCAGCGGGTTGCGGGTCAGCGTCTGGAAGACCGCGCCGGATACGGCCAGCCCGGCGCCGAACACCAGCGCGGCGGTTGCGCGCGGCATGCGCCATTGCCAGACGACGGTGGTCTCAAGCCCCTCGCCGCCGCCGAAGAGGATCGTCAGCACACGCCACGGGGTGATGGAATATTCGCCGCCGGAGACCGCAAACACGGTCGCCAGCAGGGCCGCGGCCCCCAGCGCCAGTCCGACAGAGCGGGAGCGGGTGGAGCGCTTGAGCGTCCGGGTCCTGTTGGCCGATGCGATGCTCACAGGGCCGCCGCCTTGGGGCTGCGGGCCAGCATGATCAGCAGCGGCGCCCCGATGAACGCGCAGACCACGCCGGCCTGCAGTTCGCCGGGAAGCATGACGCGGCCCAGCACGTCGGCAACCAGCAGGAGCATGGGCGCCAGCAGGCAGGTATAGGCCATGACCCAGCCCGTGCCGGATCCGGCCAGCCGGCGCGCGGCGTGCGGCGCCATCAGGCCGATGAAGCCGATGGCGCCCACGGCGGCGGTGGCCGAGGCGGCCAGGACGGTGATGGCGACCAGCACCAGGATGCGGGTGTTGCGGACGTTGACACCCAGCGCGGTGGCCGCGTCGTCTCCCAGCGCCAGCCCGTCCAGCGATCGCGCGCAGAGCGCCGCGAGCAGGATTCCGACGGCAGTCAGCAGCGCCAGCGGAACGATGATGGAGGCATCCCTGCCCTGCAGGGAACCGATGGTCCAGGCGCGCAGCTGGTCGAAGGCCTGCGGGCGCACCAGCGACAAGGCGGTGCCGAGGCCGGTGAAAATCGCGCCGATGGCCACCCCTGAGAGCACCAGGCGCACCGGGTCCGAGGATCCTGCGCGGGGGCGGCCGATCAGGTAGACCAGAGCGGCGGTGAGCAGCGCGCCGAGGAAGGCGAAGGATACGTAGCCGGCAAAACCCGAAACCCCCAGGAACCCGACCGCGGTCACGATGGCCAGCGAGGCGCCGGCGTTGACGCCCAGGATGCCCGGTTCGGCCAGCGGGTTGCGGGTCAGCGATTGGGCCAGCAGCCCCGCCACACCCAGCCCGGCGCCGGCGAGGATCGCCAGCAGCGCGCGGGGCAAGCGCGAAGACAGGATGAGGCTGCGCTCAACGGATTCCGCGGGATCGGCCAGCGCCGAAAAGATTTGTTCCAGGCTCAGGGATTTTGAGCCGATGGTCAACGACGCGGCGGCCAGTGCGACCAGCAGGACCGCCAGCATTCCGAGAATCAACAAATGTTTGCTCGGTGACTTGCTGCGTTGCAAATCATCGGGTGGAGATAAGGTCTTCACGGTGGGGGAGTCGCACTTTCACGCTGAGAACGGTGACTGGAACACCTTATCGCGAATGTTGCGGTAGATGATGCTTACCTATCATTCGACGCCAATGAATACGGTATATTGGCGTTGTGAATTTCTTGAATACTCGTACCTCGTGGGGCCGCACCATCCTCGGCGCCACCGCTGCACTCATGGTTGCAGTCACCGCCGGCTGCGGCGCGGCTACCAGCACCTCCGACTCCAACGCCGGCAACAAGGACGTGGCCGTGGGCGGCCAGAGCTTCACAACCGCGGATGCGGAAACCGCCAAGTTCGGTTCGGACGCCGAAGCCGGCCAGTTCCCCCGCACCGTGACCCACGCCAACGGCACCACCGAAATCCCGGCCAAGCCGCAGCGCGTGGTGGTGCTGGATACCGGCGAGCTGGATGCCGTGCTATCCCTGGGCATCACCCCGGTGGGCATCCCTTCCACCGAAGGCGCGAACTCCGTGCCGAGCTACCTGGCCGACGAGGTCAAGGATGCCAAAACCGTAGGCACCATCCAGGAGCTGAACCTGGAGGCCATCGCCGCGCTGAACCCGGATCTGATCATCGGCTCCCAGCTGCGCGCAGACAAGCTGTACAGCCAGCTCAACCAGATCGCCCCGACCGTCTTCTCCATCCGCCCGGGCTTCCCGTGGAAGGAGAACTTCCTGCTGGCCGGCGAGTCGCTGGGCGAGGAAACCAAGGCGGTTTCAGTGCTGAACGACTACCAGACCAAGGCCACTGCGCTGAATGAGGACGTGGAGGGCGATCCGAAGATTTCCCTGCTGCGCTTCATGCCGGAGAAGATCCGCCTGTATGCCAACAAGTCGCTGATCGGCGTGATCCTGGCCGACGCCGGATTCTCCCGCCCGGAGAACCAGAACATCGACGACCTGGCCGCTGAAATCTCCGCGGAGAACCTGGCCGATGCCGATGCCGACTGGCTGTTCTACACCTCCTACGGAACGCCCGAGGCCACCGGCGAGAAGGCCGCGGTGGAAGGTCCGCTCTGGGGCCAGCTGCAGGCGGTCAAGGACGAACAGGCCATCCGCGTGAACGACGACGTCTGGTTCCTGGGCCTGGGCCCGACCGGCGCCAACCAGATCCTGGACGACCTGCGCGGCTACCTGGTCAAGTAGCGCCAAAGAAGACGAACACAGCGGTGCCGCCCTTCATGCAGAAGGGCGGCACCGCTGTGTTCGTCCGGGGATTTCCTAGGCCAGCAGCTGGCGCTTGGAGGAAATCACGCCGGTGTTGAAACCGGCCAGGCGCAGTCCGCCGTGGAAGCGCGCATGCTCGATCTTCACGCAGCGGTCCATGACCACGTTCAAGCCCGCGGCCTCGGCACGGTGGGCCACCTCTTCATGCCAGGTGCCCAGCTGCAGCCACAGGGTCTTCGCCCCGACCGCCAGCGCCTCGTCCAGCACGCCGGGGATGTCGTCATGCTTGCGGAACACCTCGACCAGGTCCGGTGACTCGGGCAGGTCGGCCAGCGACTTGTACACCGGCTCGCCCAAGATCTCGTCCAGTACCGGGTTGATGAAGTACACCTTGTACTTCGAGGAGGACAGCAGGTAGGTGGCCACGAAGTAGCTGGCGCGCGAGGGCTTGTTCGAGGCGCCGACAATCGCGATGGTTTTGGTTTCGCGCAGGATGTTCAGGCGTTCTGCGGCGCCCGGGCCCTGCCAGGTGCGTTCAGCGGTGCTCATTAGTTGGCTCCCTTCGAAGCAACGGGAACGGCGCAGGATGCCCCGTCATAGGTCGGTGCCGCGAAATCGGACTCCAACGAGCCCTCCTGCGAGGCGGACAGCGCCTGGTCCAGGTCCCAGAGGATGTCCTCGACGTCCTCCAAGCCGACCGAGAGGCGGATCAGGTCCTCCGGAACGCCGGCGGCGAGCAGCTGTTCGCCGCTGAGCTGCTGGTGGGTGGTCGACGCCGGGTGCAGCACCAGGGTGCGGGCATCGCCGATGTTCGCCAGGTGGCTTGCCAGCTGCAGCGCGTCGATGAACTTGGCGCCGGCCTCGCGGCCGCCCTTGACGCCGAAGCTGAAGACCGAGCCGACGCCCATCGGCAGCAGCTTGGAGGCCTGCTCGTGCTGCGGGTGGGATTCAAGCCCCGCGTAGTTCACGTAGGTGACGCGTTCGTCGGCTTCCAGCCAGGCGGCGACCTGCTTGGCGTTGGCCAGGTGGTTGTCCATGCGCTGGGGCAGGGTCTCCAGGCCCTGCAGCAGCTGGAAGGCGGACTGCGCCGGCAGCGCCGGGCCGAAGTCGCGCAGCTGCTCGCTGCGCAGCTTGGTCAGGAAGCCGTATTCGCCGAAGTTGGCCCACCAGGAGACGTTGCCGTAGCTGGCCACCGGTTCGGTCATGGTCGGGAACTTGCCGTTGCCCCAGTTGAAGGTGCCGGACTCGATGACCACGCCGCCCAGGGTCGTGCCGTGCCCGCCGATGAACTTGGTGGCCGAATGGATCACGATGTCCGCGCCGTGCTCGATCGGGCGCAGGATGTACGGCGGGGTCAGCGTGGAGTCGACCACCAGCGGGATGTCGTGGCGGTGCGCCACGTCGGCCAGCCCGGCCAGGTCCGCGATGTCGCCGGACGGGTTGGCCACGACCTCGGTGTAGACGGCCTTGGTGTTCTCCTGGATCGCGGCCTCGAAATCGGCCGGATCGTTGGAATCGATGAAGGTGGTGTCGATGCCGAAGCGGCGCAGCGAGACGTCCAGCTGCGTGATGGTGCCGCCGTAGAGCTTGGCCGAGGCCACGATGTGGTCGCCGGCCTGGGCCAGCGCGGCGAAGGTGACGAACTCCGCGGCCATGCCGGAGCCGGTGGCTACCGCGCCGATGCCGCCTTCCAGCGAGGCCATGCGTTCCTCGAACGCTGCCACGGTGGGGTTGCCGATGCGCGAATAGATGTTGCCGTACTTCTGCAGTGCGAACAGGTTCGCCGCGTCGTCGGTGTCCTTGAAGACGAACGAAGTGCTCTGGTAGATCGGCACCGCGCGGGCGCCGTGCTCGGCATCGGGGGTGCCGCCGGCGTGCAGCGCGCGGGTGCGGAATCCAAACTTGTGGTCTGCCATGGTGGCTTCTGACTCCTTGTCGATACGTTTTTGACCTCCGCGCGGGGCACGGAAGCCATCGAGGCAGGAATCCCGGTTCAATGTCGCTTCAGCGCCGGGTAGGCGGAAAGCAGCTCCATCGTTTCTGGCGGTAGCACCGTATCCACCGGCTGTGGCAGGTTGCTGCGGCGTCATCGAACCAGATCTCTCGGCCGCTCGGGATGGTTGTAACAATCTTCGCAACATGACCGAAAATGACCCAACTATGAGTCGTAACGTTGCGTATTGCTTCCTTTGCCGGAGATTATTCGATACCTTTGCGCTGCGCTTATGCTCGAGTCATGGACACTGCGCTGGCACTGGTACGACATGGGCAAACCGACTGGAACCTGGCTGGCCGCCTGCAGGGCCGCACGGACATCGAGCTGAATGACACCGGGCGCCACCAGGCGCGCAGCCTTGGACGCTTTCTGAAGGGCAGGGGCTGGGACCTGCTGCTGGCCTCCCCGCTGGCCCGCGCGCAGGAGACCGCGGCGCTGATCGCCGAGCAGCTCGGGGCCGAGACCGGCCCGGCGGTGCACCCCCTGATTGAGCGGAGTTTCGGCCCGCTGGAGGGGCGCATCATGGCAGAGGTCAGCGACCTGGAAGCCGCCGAGGTGCAGCACGAGCTCGAAACCCACCGGCAGATCCTGGACCGGGCCCTGCCCGCGCTGCTGCAGCTGGTGCAGGAACACGAGGGGCGCAGGATCATGATCGTCAGCCACGGGGCCACCATGCGCGTGATCCGCGATGCGCTCGCCGGCGGCAAGCAAGCCCAAGGCGTCGATAACGGCGAAGTGATTGACATCGACCTGGAGCGGCTGGAAGAAATCGCCGCTGACACGGATCCGGTGCGTCTGTAACCGGCTTCCACGCCTGCACCTTGATACCGCGGAGGAAAATTTTTCGCGCCCGACCTCACAAACCGAGCCTGCGGTACGTTTACAAGGTGAGAGCCCGCAAGGGGAAGCAGCTGCCGGGAGAGCCATGCAGATACCGTTCGAACGGATCGTCCAAGACCATGGGCTGACCGTGTTGCGCGTGTGCCGCGCCCTGCTTGACGAGCATCGCGCCCAGGATGCGTGGTCGGAAACGTTCCTCTCCGCCCTCAAGGCCTATCCGGATCTTCCGGAGGATGCCAACGTGCAGGCATGGCTGGTGACCATCGCCCACCGCAAGGCCATCGACGAGCTGCGCAAGAACCATCCCGAGGTGTTGACCGAGATGCTGCCCGAGGCAGAAGCCGGCCGGGCGGGGCTGCCCGAAGCCAGGATCATGGATCGGGAACTGTGGCAGGCGCTCAAGGCGCTGCCTCCGAAGCAGCGTTTCGTGCTCGCCTACCGGTACTTGGGCGGGTTGAGCTACGCGCAGATCGCACAGGTCCTTTCCGGTTCCGAAGCGGCCGCCCGCCGGGCGGGCAGCGACGGGATCAAGAACCTGCGTGCCCAATGGAAGCATGCACAGATGCTGGAGGAGTTGTCATGAGCGAACGGATTGCAGCCGTCCCCGCGACGCAGGACGAAACGCGGATCCTGGCGGAACTGAACAAAAAATTTGTTCATGATGCCCGCAGCCAGCAGCTGATCGAAATCTCCTACCGCATTGTCGACAGCCCGATCGGCCGGCTGCTGCTGGCCTCCACCGAGGCCGGGCTGGTCCGGGTGGCCTTTGAAACCGAGGGACATGAGCGCATCCTCGAGGCGCTCGCGCACAAGGTGGGCCCGCGGATCCTGAAGGACGACCGGTCGCTCGACGACGCGGCCAGGCAGCTCGACCAGTATTTCTCCGGCACGCTGCAGGAGTTCAGCCTGCCGCTGGACCTGCGGCTTTCCACCGAGTTCCGCCGGCAGGTGCAGCTGGAGCTGGGCCACATCGCCTATGGGCAGACCCAGAGCTACGCCCAGGTGGCCGAGCACATCGGCAAGCCGAAGGCGGTGCGGGCTGTCGGCTCGGCGTGCGCCACGAACCCGCTGCCCATCGTGCTTCCCTGCCACCGCGTGCTGCGCACGGACGGCTCGCTGGGAGGCTATCTCGGGGGACTGGGCATCAAGACCCGGCTGCTGAAGCTGGAGAACCCGGACTTCGACGGCGGCGAAGCCACCCTGTTCTGACAGCTTCAAATCGCAGACTTAACATTCTTTTGTTCGGTCGTTTAGCTAGATGCATAAGTCCTAATACACGTGACCTCAACAAAGCCTCCTGAACAGGACGGGAATCTCCACAATCCCGGGGCTTTCGAGCACGTCCTCTGAGGTGATCATTCCCGAGATCGGCGTGGACCTGAGCGTATTTCTCGTGCGGCGTACTTGGCAACGTGGGCGGAGGTCTGCCCGGGGTAGAACGAATCGGCCGGACGCAGTAAGTCTTCGCATACCAGAGGCGGGGAATCCTCTGTGAACGCTGCGCTGGGCACCGCAGCGCAGAGCGCGACCCGGCAGAAGAACACGTTCGTGGCCGCACGGATTCCACGACTCTACCTGCGCCGCGACGATAACCGGTTGATTCTGGAGGCCGTGCAGACGTTGGTGGAGCTGAACTGGGGGAAAGAGCATAATTGTGCGGGATCGCGGCCTGTCAGAAAAACCAATTGATTCGTACGGAAATGACGTGGGCCAGGATCCGCAGGATATTCATCCGTTTAACTGCCATTCGAGCGCTCCGGCCCATTCAACCGATTAAGCACTTGTGGAATGGTGCGAAGAACTTGATCAGTAATATTCAGCGCGATGATTTAGAACCGACGGTCGCAGCGTTCAAAGACCCTATCCGTGCAAAGGTGTTAGATTGCAGGATCTGAGTAGTTGGCGTTCGGAATTAGACAGTTAGCGTCAAGGATAGTAATATCACGTGAGAAAATTAAGTCTAAATGTTTGTCGAGGTGGATAAAAATGCTGGGTCAAAAGATTCGCGCAGCTGCACTGGTCGCTGTTCTCGTGGGAGGGGGAAGTTTGGTTGCTGCAGCTCCTGCTATGGCTGAAGGTTCCTGGTCTTCGTCAATCACGAATGCCCTAACTGGTTTTAAATCGCGGTCTTGGCAGGACAGCCACAAGGACAAAGCGGCTACCAAAACGGTGTTAAAAACTTGCTCTGAGACATGGGGAAGTTCGAAGCCCGTAGGAAGCGTAACGCTTAACTTATTCGATGAAAGGGGTCTTCTGCCTGACAAGAACATGGGATCTAGGACCAGCAATTGCGGCACTTTCAATTGGGGTGAAATGCAGAGACCAGATCGGTACCATTTTAAGCTTTCCAAGGTGGCTGGCCTCGACAGTGGAGTGAAGCTGACTGCGAAGTCGGTCAAGCAATACTTCTAATGAAGAATATCGAAATATCCGGCGTGGACTACGGCTATGCATCAGAATCGAAAATTTTTCAGAATCTAGATGTTTCGTTTCTTCCGGGAAGAACGGCTCTGTTGGGTCCAAATGGAGCTGGGAAATCTACGTTAATCTCCCTGATGGCTAGTGTGCTTTCGCCTTCTGCAGGGACTATTGAGATAACCCGTGCCAATGGAAACCGGATCACTTCCCGTCAGCTGCGAAAATTTCGTCGGCTCGTTGCTTGGTTGCCCCAAGATTTCTCCCCTGTAGCCGGTCTTAGCGTCATGGAACACGTTATGTACGCAGGGTGGTTAAAAGGGATGTCGCGTAGATTGGCTAAACACGAAGCTCCTTGGGCTGTCCATGCTGTCGGCTTAGATGAATTATCGGGTAAGAAGGCCACGGAACTATCGGGCGGGCAACAGAGACGTCTGGGATTAGCAGGTGCCTTAGTGCATCGAGCTGGGGTTGTTCTCCTTGATGAGCCCACGGCTGGTCTTGACCCTGGACAGCGCGATAGGTTTCGGCGGATCCTGGCCACGCTCAGTGATGAGCATGTAACCGTGGTTTCTACTCACCAGACGGAAGATATTGATGGTTCTTTCGACCACGTAGTAGTGCTTGTTGACGGGAGCATCAGATTTAATGGCTCCGTTAGTGAATTCATGAATGTAGCGCCAGCGAACATTACTGACCCTCGGGACCGAGTTCGCATAGCCTATGCAGCTTTCGTCGAAGGTGAGATCTGAGGATGCTTCCCGTTACTCGACGACCTGCGTGGTGGCTGCTCGCTCCGGCGATAGGTCTAGTTGTCCTGTATGTGCAACAGTATGTTCCGAGCCTGCAGATCATTGCCCAGCGTGAAGCGGCAGTTGCGGCTTCGGCGCTCCTGCTTATCTTTTCTGCGTCATTGGTCAGTACTACTGCCGCCCTAGAAGTTGGACGTGATCGAGCAAGCTGCGGGATGACTGAAGTATCGGTCCGTAGCAAAATCGAGGTTGTTGCCGCTCGACTATGGCCTTGTCTTGTTGCAGGAACGATCGTCCAGATGTCAGGAATCTTCGTGTTGCTGGACAAAGCTGGCTCAGCACCTGATCGATTCCCCGTTCTCATCACCGTGGGATTGCTGTGTGCGTTGCTCTTCCACGCTGGTATCGGAGTCTTTTTGGGTACGTGGTTACGGCCACGTTTCGCTGTTCCCTTTGCCCTGGCGCTTTCCTACCTTTGGCTTGGGTTTGCTTGGAGCTTCGATTTCGTACCAGTCCGGTATCTGGCGGGGCTTGCCTTGGAAGGGTGCTGCTCTCCAAGCGAGACTGTGGACATATCTGCGGTTGTTGCCTTGATCGTGTTCTCACTCGCGGGGTTTGTCGGGCTTGTTCTGATGGCAGGTGGCGTCGATAGTAGAAAACTGAGGCCTCGTGGGAACAGGAACTGGTTGCGTCTCGTAGCGGGTATTGCGACGCTTGGATTAGGTACTTCACTGGGTCTATTTGCGGCCCGTGATGTTGGGGTGAATCCAGTGGTAGCTAGGCCGCTCGCGGACGCGCAGTGTTCAAATAGTGTTCCTGAGGTCTGTCTCTTCTCTACTCAGTTGGCTAGGGGCGATACTCGGCACGTTTATGCAGACACGTTCACGGTGCTTGCTGCTAGGGGAATGCCGAAGGTAACCCAAGTCTTTTCGATTAGTGGAGATCATGAGCCGGTGTTGTCGGCGCAGGGCGTCGCCAATGTTGTTGCGGCACCAGGGCAATCGCGTTCGGCTGCGCTGGAATCGGCTGCTAGTACTTTCGCGGTGGCTGCTTCCAATACCGAGTGTGGTGACGATGTTTCCACGGATATTTATGGGTGGAGTGAAGTGCTCAAGGTTTGGAGTGTCCAGGCTGCGGCGTTACAAATCCTTGATTCAGAAGAACGTGAGGGTATTCCTGACACGAGCTTCTTAGAGTTGATTTCGGAGCCGGGAGAGACGGACTTTGCTCAGCAGTGGCAGGTACTCAGTGGATTTGACGAACAGTCGCAAAACGACTGGGCGGCGTCGACCTACCGTCAGCTGAGCCAGTGTCAGGTTCCAGCGCAGCTCGGTGTTGGTCCCCGGTGAAATGGGCGCTAAATACTCGACACTACTGGTTAATAGCATCCGTTGTAATTGTTGCTGGTGTGGTGGGAACGGTATCTGGCAATGTCGACCTTCCCATCCCGTTTTTGAGCGCCCTTTTGGGTACTTCAACGATGCCTGCACCGGTAATCCCTAGTTTAGTTGTCGCGATTGTTGCTGGTGGCTCGATTCAAAGCGCTGAAATGCTCTGGACATTCGCCTCTGTAAGAAACGTAGTTGCCCATTCGATGGCCTTGGCTGCAGCGGTAGTGCTTCTAGTGTTTGTAGTCTCCTTCACGACTGGAATCCTTGTTGGGGACAGTGCTGTGGCTGTGCTTTTGACCCGGGATGTTGCCGGGTTCTTGGTGCTTTGGTCTGTGTCGCGGGCGCTGGGGATTGAACGGTTTGCATCGCTTGTGCCGGTTGTTTATTTGTTGATTGCAGCTATTTTTGCACGTAACTCGTTGGGGCAAACGCGTGGTTGGGCTTGGATTTTGGATAGGGATCTGGGCAATTTGTGGGCGGTATACACAATTTTTCTGGGCACGTTGTTGACTCTTCTCTTTGTGCTTAGGAGACGTTCGTTGCTGGGCGGCGCCAAGGGACCCAAAGTCTAATTGCGAAGTCAAGAGAAGTTGAACTTACTGGTCTATCTCAGTTGTAACCCTGATTTTTTGGCCAACGGCTGCAACTTTGATGATTTAAGCGAGGTAGGGCGGGAACGATCGAATTTCGCGTATCGCAGGCTGGCTTGCACAGAGAACCGGTTTTCGTCGCGTCGACGATGTCGCTCGCGCTGGGCGATTTGCTCACTGATCGCTCACGTCGATTCGAGGTTTGAACCTTACCAATGACGGATCTGAGTCGAATTCGGCTTATTAGCAGGGGCAGTAACCCGTCAATGCATCTCGCTAGATTAAAGA
>SMEN01000397.1_pt1 | contig 17964 bp, 13 predicted proteins | sample 2456271 | NCBI WGS metagenome assembly SMEN01 (sample SAMN10132593, study PRJNA489261) | soil metagenome | isolation source: day1 control-loamy sand soil ammended with raw manure from dairy cow... | place: USA | collected 2015-04-01 | reverse complement strand
GAGACAAACTCGGTAACCTATCCGGATTTTACCGTTACATCCCTCCTCTAAGACTGAGGGAGCCCGACACATTTAGTCTAACTTGGCCCTGCGGGGCCGCTTCGGACGTAAGCACCTATGCGGATACTCGACCAGTTCTTCATCAGTGCAGACCAAATGGCTCCCTTTTTAGTCGGTAGCTATAACAGCGGTCTGGTCATCCTGTCGCTGCTGGTTGCGATTTTCTCCTCGGGCATGGCCCTGCAAACAGCGCACATCGCCCGTATGGCCGATTTGCGACCGCATCGCCAGATAGCCATCTGTACCGGCGCCATTGCATTGGGCGGTGGCATCTGGACCATGCACTTTATTGGCATGCTGGCCTTTGATCTGTGCACCAGCGTCCATTACGACCCGGCCATTACCATGCTGTCGGTCTTGCCCAGTGTGGGGGCCTCCTGGGTGGCCTTGCAGATTCTGTCGCAAGCCCGCGTCCAGCGCTCGCACCTGATCGTCGGCGGCATACTGGTTGGCCTGGGCATAGGCACCATGCACTACAGCGGGATGGCGGCCATGCAGATGGCCCCCATGCTGCGCTACGACCCTTTTACCTTCTTCCTGTCGATTGTGCTGGCTGTTGTACTGGCCACCCTGGCGCTGTGGATACGGTTTCGGCTGCATCGCACCCGCCTGACATTGCTGCTGCGCGTGGTGATCAGCGGCATTGTGCTGGGCCTGGCCATCTCTGGCATGCATTACACCGGCATGGCTGCGGCACGATTTATAGGCCAGACTACCCCGCCAGATGACATGATCATCTTCAACAGCACCTTTGCCTCTATGGTGCTGTCCACCTTCACCATTACCGTTACAGTACTGGTAACTGCCGCCAATGGCCTGCTGCGCTACCGCCAGCTCTTTCTGAAGATGGAAGAAAGTGAATCGCACAACCGTGCCATTGTGGACACTGCGATTGACGGCATCATTACCATCAGCAGCCACGGCACGATTCTGGACTTCAACCACTCTGCCGAGCGCCTGTTTGGCTGGAAAGCCGGCGAGGTACTGGGCCGCAACGTGAATATGCTGATGCCCGAGCCAGACCGCTCGCGCCACGACAGCTATCTGTCCAATTACCTACGTAGCAACGACCCTAAAATTATTGGTGTAGGTCGTGATGTGACCGGGTTGCGCAAAGATGGCAGCCTGATGCCGATGCGCCTGGCCGTGGGCAAGGTGCGTCAGCCCGGCGACCCGCTCTTTGTTGGCTTTATCACAGACATGAGCCGATACAACGCCCTGACCGAATCATTGCGCCAAAGTGCGGAAAAGGCTGAACAGGCGGCCCAGGCCAAGAGCGCATTCCTGGCCAATATGAGCCACGAAATCCGTACGCCACTTAACGCAATTATTGGTTTTAGCGACTTGATGCTGAACGAACAGCTCACTGCGCAACAGAACAAACATCTGGCCATTATTAATCAGTCGGCACGCTCTTTATTAGGCTTGCTGAACGACATTCTGGATACCACCAAACTGGAGCGTGGTTCAGTAGAACTGGAACAAGTCGATTTTTCCTTGATTGAATTATGCAAACAGGTCGTGGCTTCACTGCGCTTGGCGGCAGATGCCAAAAACCTGGAATTCCGCCTGAACTATGCCCCCGAGCTGCACCATTTTTACCGGGGCGACCCGCTGCGTATCCAGCAAGTGCTGAACAACCTGATCGGCAATGCCATCAAATTCACACAAAGCGGTTCTGTACGCGTGGATGTCAACCCCGAGGCGGGGCGCAATGCTATTTCCATTCGCGTGACAGACACCGGAATTGGCATGTCGCCGGATCAATTGCGCCAAGTGTTCACCCCGTTCACCCAGGCCGATGTCTCCATCAGCCGCCGCTTTGGCGGTACCGGGCTGGGCGTGTCCATTGCCCGCCAATTGGTAGACCTGATGGGCGGAACGATGAACGTGCAAAGCAACTTGGGCGTGGGCAGCATTTTTGAAGTCACCATCCCTTTAGAGCCGGGCAAAGAGCCCAGCCTGAACCCAGACGACCATCACCTGCCCCTCTTGCCACCGTTGCGAATTCTGGTGGCCGATGACGTCAGCCTGAACCAGGAACTGCTGACCTTGGCGCTAGAGCAGCACGGGCATTCCGTTACGGTCGCCGACAATGGCCACAAAGCCCTGGAGCTGCTGAGTAAAGAAGACTTTGATGTGGCTTTGCTGGACGTACACATGCCCGATATGGACGGCTTGGAAACCGCCCGACGATGGCGCGAGCAGGAGCGTCGGGAAGCACGCTTGCCCTTGCCCTTGATTGCCCTGACGGCCAGCGTCATGGAGTCCGACCGCCGCGCCGCCCAAGAGGCAGGCATGAATGGCTTTGCCACCAAACCGCTGGATCTGCCTTATCTACTGCAGGAAATTGCTCTGGTCATGGGTCTGGACCCAAGCAGCCACACGGAGCACAGTGTGGAGCCGCAAGAAAGCAGCCTGATTGACTGGGAGCTGGGCCTGGGCCTATGGGGCTCGCAAGTACGCCTGCGTCGGGCCATTCTGAGCTTTCTGTCGGATCTGCATACGCGCTACCCACTTGATGAAATCAAGCGAGACACCCCTAACTGGGAAATTGTGCTGGGCAGCCTGCATGGCATTCGTGGTACCGCCGGCAATCTGGGTCTGCCGCAAGTGTCGGCGCTAAGTACCGAGCTGGAAGAAAAAATCCGCCACGGACAAACCCGCCAAATACGCGGACGGATTGAACAGCTTCAGGACATGTTCAACCGCATCGCCCACGAATTAAGCCACAACGGCCCGCCCACGCCATACTCGGACCCACAAACCATCGTGGAACATACCCCCGATGTGGCCTTGAATTATCTGCACATTCTGCATAACAGCGTGCTGCTCAACGAGCTTGATGAGCCCGCTTTACAGGTGGCCTGCCAATATTTGGAAAGCACAGGGCAAGTCAATGCCCTGAATGATCTCAACAAAGCCATTGATGCGTTCGACTTTGTTCAAGCCAGCCTGATCCTGTCTGCGTTGATCAAAGATTTGAATGCAAGCTTGGTCAAGGATCCGCCCCGAGATGAATGAATTTACCCTGCTACGCCCTACCCTGTTGCTGATTGACGACGAGCCAGCCAATCTCCAGATTCTGCGCCACACGCTGCAACAGGATTACCGGCTGCTCTTTGCCAAGGATGGGGTCAAAGCCTTGGAGCTGGCCCAGCGGGATCTGCCGGATCTGATTTTGCTGGACATCATGATGCCGCAGCTCTCCGGCTACGAGGTCTGTCGCGCGCTAAAGGCCGAGCTCAAGACCCGCCACATCCCCATAATTTTCGTCACAGCGCTCTCGCAACCGCATGACGAACAGATGGGCCTGGACATGGGGGCGGTGGACTATATTTCCAAACCCATTAACCCTGCCATTTTGAAGTCACGAGTTCGCAACCACTTGTCGCTGGTACAAATGCAGGAACTGCGCGATAGCCGCCTGCAAATTATCCGCTGCCTGGGCACGGCCGCCGAATACAAAGATAACGAAGTAGGCCGCCATGTCATCCGCATGAGCCACTACACCCGCATTCTGGCCCACTGGCTAGGCTACTCCAGCGAAGCGGCCGACGACCTCTTGCACGCCGCGCCCATGCACGATATTGGCAAGATAGGCATCCCCGATTCCATCTTGCAAAAGCCCGGCAAACTGACAGCAGAAGAATGGGAAGTCATGCGCACGCACACCTTGATAGGCGCACGCATTATCGGCCAGCATTCGCATGGTTTGCTGAAGCTGGCACGCACCATTGCCCTGTACCACCACGAAAAATGGGATGGCAGCGGCTACCCGTATGGCTTGAAGGGTGAGGACATTCCCCTGCCTGCCCGTATTGTGGCGGTGGCCGATGTCTTTGACGCTTTGGCCAGCGATCGTCCCTACAAAAAAGCCTGGAGTGTGGAGCGCTGTATCAGCTATTTGCGCGAACAGTCCGGCCTGCACTTTGACCCTCAACTGGTAGCGCTACTGGATAAATGCCTGCCTGAAATGCTGCATATTAAAGAAAAATGGGCCGATGATCCCAAGCTGATGGCCCTTTAAAAAACAAATAATACTTACGAGACAGCACCTGAATGCCCCTGAATTCACACTCCACCCAGGCAGCCTGTATTCAAACTGCGCCGGCAGATACCCGCAACACGCTCCCCGACGTGTCAGGCTTGTCTTACAATTACGGCTTTGCCACTTAGCCCTCGCTCCTACATGGCCGCTTTGCGTATTCGCCAAGTTCGACTTCATAAAAAACTATCTCTGCGCAAGCTCGCCGAGCTGGCTGAAGTCTCCCCCGGTTTGATCAGTCAGGTTGAGCGTGGCTTGACCCAGCCCAGCCTGGATACCCTACGCCAGATTGCGCGTGCCTTAGATACGCCCTTGTTTTCCTTGCTGGATGACAATGTGGAGCAAGTGGCGGTAGTGCGCCAGAACGAACGCATGAGCATTCAATCTGCCTCGGGCGTGCAGTATCAGCGTGTGTCACCCGGTTTTGGCAGTATTGAAATGTTGGCGGGCTTTTTGCCGCCGGGGGGAAGCTCTGTTGGGCAGCGTTGGAGCCACCCAGCCGAGGAATGTGTGCTGGTCACCGAAGGCCAGCTTCTGGTCGATATAGGGGATGATCAGCACTGTTTGCAAACGGGCGACAGCTGTTATTTCAACTCCAGCCTGCCCCATGCGTATCGCAATCCTTACGACAAGGATGTGCGCTTTATTGTGGCGATCACCCCACCCAGCTATTAAGCAAGCGCAGCGGTTATGCCGCGCTGTGCAACTGGGCCTGGATCAGATCCAGCTCGGTTTCATGGCAACGCTGCAAGCGCAGCCAACGGTTTTCATCCATGTCGGCGCTGCGCGTGGCCAGCATAATCAGCACGCAGGAGTCATCGTCCAGTGCTTGCACCATGGCGCTGATGCGTGGCGTACGCCTCGTGGCACTGCCCACCCAATAACGGATCAGACCTTGCTCGGCCAGAAGCTCTACGCTGACATGAGTTTGCCCGCCATCAAACAAAGAAGTCCCCACCACCAGGCCGGGCTCCACCGTTTGCGTGTCAAAACAGCCCAGGGACCAGCGCCCCAAGGCATCCAGATCCGCCATATAGTCCATCACGACCTTGGCAGAACATTCAATACGACGGCTGGCCTGATGGGCCCAGGTTTGGCTATCCATACGGTTCCCCTTTTACCAACCGGCTTGCAAAGTGTCGCACAAGCGCAGCACATCTTGCTCGGTACATACATTACCGGGGGACAGACGCAACACGCCGTCACGCTGGTCGCAATACAACTCTTGCTCGCGCAGCTGATCCACCATGGCCTGGGCGCGCTGGGGGCTGCTGGGCCAATTGGCCTTAGCAGCGTGATCCAGCAACACGGCCGTCAGGGCCCGGTTTTGTTCCAGGAGTTTTTCCACTCCGGTTTCCAGCACAAAACGCATGCCGGGCAAAGAGGCAATACTGCCCAAAATAGCTGGTGTACCGTGGTCAAAGCGGCGTGCGCCATCCGCATAGCTGAACTGATCCAAATTCCAGTTAAACGGATTTTCCTGGCTGAACCAGCCCCGGAATTCGGGTTCACACTGCTCGATCAAATCAGCGCGCACATGCAACAAGCTGGCCCCTGACACCCCGCAGGCCCATTTCAAAGAGGCAGACAGGGTGAAGGCCACGCCCTCATGCACCGTGAACGGCACCAAACCGGCCGCTTGCGTCAAATCCAGTGCCATCAGGCTGCCATGTTCGCGGGCACACTGGGCCATGCGATCCACATCGACCCGGTGCGAAGACGTAGAGCTGACCCAGGTCACCAAGGCCACGCCCACGCTGTCATCCCAGGCATTGATGAAGTCATCATCGGTCACATAGGACAGACCCGCGCTTAGTGGCACTGTGCGCAGGGTAAAACCCAAACGCTGTGCCAGCTTTTGCAGCAGAAAATGCAGGCTGGGGAAGCAGTCAGCCGCCACCAGCAAGGTGCGTCCTTTCAGCACATGCGATGGCAGAGAACCTAGAATGCTGTACAAGCCACCCGTCACGTTTTCACTGAGGGCAATATCCTTGGAGTCAGCGCCAATCAGACTGGCCCACGCATCCATAAAGGCCTGCTTATGACCCAGGGCGTAGCCCCACTGGCCATCATCCTGTGCTGACCAAACTTGGCTGAACTGATCCAGTTCGGCACGCATGGCGGCTTCCTTGCCCTCGAACATGCCAATAGAGTGGTAAAGAAAATATCCGGACATCATTCACTTCCTTGAAAATCAATCGGCCAACTGACGGCCAGAGGTTTCCTGCACGGTGCTCAAAGCCACCATCCCGACCAGGGCCGCTGCCATCACATAGAAGGCCGGAGCCATGCTGGAACCGGTCAGGCTCGTCAGCCAGGATGCGACAAAGGGGGCAGTCGCACCACCCAAAATAGTGGCCACGTTAAAGCCCAGCGACACGCCGCTATAACGCACTCGGGTGGGGAACAATTCGGCGTACAGGGGGTAGCCCACGGCCTGAACGACGATAAAAGGCACAATCGACACAGCCACAGCCATGACGGCCAGCGGGAAACTGCCCCAGGACGCCACCCACATGGTCAAGGGCACCAGCAGCAGATAGCCAAGAAACCCAATCGTCAGCAACGGTTTACGACCAAAGCGATCCGACAAACTGCCGGCAAAAGGCATCACAAAGGCGGAACACAAAGTCACCAGGGAAATCAGCCAGAACACGGCGGAGCCATCGTATTTCAGGGTGTGAATCAAATGGGTGCTCAGGTAAACCACACCCACGTAACCGGCTGCATTTTGGGCAAAGCCAATAGCGATCACCTGCAACAAGGGACGGCGATAGTCACGCACAATCAGTGACAGGGGCGAATGTTCGGGGCGATGCGTCTTGAGCATTTCCTTGAAACGGGGCGAGTCCTCAATGCGCGAACGGGCCCAAACGCACAGGATAATCAAAGGAATAGACAGCAAAAAAGGAATTCGCCAGCCCCAATCCACCATGGCTTCCTTGCCCACCAGCGTGGTCACCAGACCGGCCACGCCCGTCGCCAAAGACAAGCCCAAAGTGGCTGCAGCCGGGTTAAAGGCCCCGAAGAAACCGCGCTTTCCAGGAGGCGAACATTCGGCCACATAGGTCGCCGCGCCGGTAATTTCACCACCGGCAAAAAAGCCCTGCAGCAGACGGCACAGCAAAAGCAAGGCGGGAGCCGCCAGGCCCAAGGTAGCGTAGGTGGGCAACATGCCCATCAAGGCACTGGCAACCCCAATCCCCACGATGGTGAACATCAAGGCGGCGGTGCGACCATGCTTATCACCGAACCAGCCAAAGAATATGCCGCCCAAAGGCCGAGCCAGAAAAGCCCCGCCAAACACGGCCAATGTAGACAGCAACGCGGCGTTTTCATTACCTGTCTGGAAAAACAGCAGGCTCAAGGTAACCGCTAATACCCCGTAGAGCTGAAAATCGTAATACTCAATCATGGTGCCCAGGCCTGCAGCGCTGGCGGCACGCCACGGCGATACGGGAGCCCCGGCTTGAGCGGACTGTTTTGTACTCATGTCTCATCCATCCTGATGCGCATAGCGCGCTCTTCTGTTTAGTGTGGCTAAACAAATTATACGGATGAATATTTCAGCTTTCAATCACAGGGAAATCCCTAGAGATCGGACTCTTGGGGTTTGTCCTTGTCCATCGCCTCTTGTACCCAACGTTGCGCAGGATGCAAGGTGATGCCTTGGCGACGCAGACGGCGCAAGATCTCCAGCATCAAATTGCTGCGCACCCGGCGCTGTACCCGCATGTTGTTGATGAAACAGCGCGTGCTAAAGGCCAAGCCGTCACCAAAAATACCGTCACACGACAAGATGGGAGCAGGCTCGTCCAGAATTTCCGGCTCCGCCTGTATGGCATCACGCAAAATCTGCATGATCAAATCCGCGTCCACATCCAGCGGGAACAATAAGCGGGACTCAATCGCGCCCAGGGATGTGGGGGTATAGGTCAAGTTACGTACCTGTCGTCCCATCATCTGGGAGTTGGGAACCATCACCATGGTACGGTCAAAACGCTCTACATACGTGGCCCGTAGGCGAATCTGGCGCACATTGCCTTCACTGCCTTCTACCTCCACCCAATCCCCTATTTTTACAGGGCGCTCCACCATCAGCATCAGGCCAGAGGCAATGTTCTGCACAATGCCGCGTAAGCCAAAACCCAGACCCACCGTCAAGGCAGTAAAGATCCAGGTGACCGACTCGATCGGCACACCCAGCATGGACAGGCAAATCACCAACAAGACAAAATAGGCGATAGAGCCCACCATGCCCACAATCGCATTTTGCAGGCCCGGTTCCAGCGTAGTGTTGGGCATGTAATGCTGACGCAGCCAAGCGCGCAGTAAGTGGATCAGCACAGCGCCTAGCAGCATCACACCCAAGGCAATCAGCCACAAGTCCAGCCGCCACTGCACTGCCCCCAGGCGCAAGGCCTCGCGCGAGACATCCAGCCCCGATTCCAACATCTGTTTGGGTTCAGTCAACCAATCCCCGCTGACCATCCAGATGGCCAAGCCCAAGACGGTCATACGGGCGATAGCAAAAAACACCACAATGAACTGACTTTGCACGCGAATCGGCGCGGTGTCCGGATCGCGGCTACGGTTGTGCAAGTACGTCAGCAAAGAATCCGAAATGTCCTGCAGCCACACCATGAGCACATAGGCCAGCAAGCCCAGCACCAGGGGCATGGTGATGAAGTGCGACATCAAATCATCAGACAGGCCTTGCCAGCCAGCGACGAACAAACCCAGAACCAGCATGTAAACGACAACAGCCCCCTTGAAGGCCGGACGCGCCCAAGCACGCGCCGCTTTGCTGGCCCCCTGCCCCTGCTGCTCGGTTCGACCAAACAGCTCGCCCCGCAGTATCCACAAACCATAGCCATACAAGACCAAATACAGCAGACTGATCATCGCATCCAACAGGGCCTGAAAAGCGTCCGATATGCCTATCGAGCCACGGAAGAAAAGGTCCGTGATGTCTACATAGCCGATCAGGAAAAAGGCAGGTGCAAAATAACGCAGCCGATCTCGAGCCTGATCCGAGATAGGAATCAGGCGCCAGGAAGCGCGAGGCTGCATCACAATGCCTCGGATAGAGGCCAGCACAATGGCAGCAAGCAAAGATGCCGCCTTGAGGTAGGCCAGCAGCTCCAATTGCGTCGGTTGCAGGTCTGGCCGGTCAAACAATAGTTCGACCACCTGATCCAGCAGAAACCAGCTAACGCCAAACCACAACAGAAAATTGGCAATCGTCAGGCTGGAACGACGCAGGCGTCCCGCAGGTAAATAGCGGATCACCCATCCTGGGATGACGCGCAACAAAACGACCGTCATAATCAGGACCGCGGCCGCCATCCACAAGGATGCGTTACTGTTCTGCCAACTGCTGTTCTGCCACGTTTGACGCCACTGTTGCGCGAAGTCCGACAGTTTTTGTCGGTCCGCAGGCCAGGCCTTCTTGAACTCCGGCGCGCTTTCCAGCAAGACTAGGGACGGATTGCGTTGCCAGCGTTTGCTCTGTTCGTAACGCTTGGTCGCTTCCTGCAGCAACTGGCGGGTCTGCTGCGCCTCCAACTGCACCAGGCGCGCTACGCGTAAATCCGCACGCAAGGCGGCATCGGCCCGCCGTAACTGTATGCGCTCGTTATGAAGGGTGAGCTGATCCGCCTCATCCCCGGCATCCTCGCCCAGTTCCTGAAGACGTGCTCGCAGCAAACGACTGCGCCGCTCCAGCGACATCACGACCCGGTTGGCCAAACTCTGGGCTTCCATCAGTTTCAGATCCTGCTCGTAACTGCGTTCGGGCCGTATCGAGACCTGGTTGCCTTCCAGCCGGTACTGCATCAGGCGGATTTCATCCTGAGCCTGCTGCAGCTCCCGTATCATCTGACGTTCTTGCTCTACCTCGGAGAGTGTTTGTGCCTGCGCGTGTGACCAGGCCCCCAGCAGTCCCAGAAACAAGAGCAAGACCTGCACACATAGTCGTAGCGTCTTCATGGCTATTGTCTCCCTGGGGCCTGCCTGTTGTTTTTATCGAGGTTCAATCGTTCAGCAAGGGGTTGCCGCTCTCATTCTGGCTGGCCACGGGTGTGGTGGGTAACACCGTCATGGTTTGAGTATGGTGCAGCGCCAGGCCTTCTTGTCGTAATTCATCCAGAATATCGAACATCAGAACACTGCGTACCCGGCTACCAATTCGTGGCGAGGCCACATAGCAAGTCGCCGTAAATTGCAAGCCGTTAGCATCAAAGCCATCCAGCGTTACATCCGGTGCAGGATCGGCCAGCACATCGCTATAGTTCTGCATCACATCCAGCATGATAGAACGCACCCGTTTAGCGTCCGTGTCAATGGGCATATTGATCTTAACCTTCACCACGCCCAAAGGATTGCTCAAGGTCACATTACGCACGGTTTTAGTGATGAACTCGGAGTTCGGCACGATCAGGGTGGAACGGTCGAACATCTCGATTTCCGTGGCACGGGCATTGATCTTGCGCACATTGCCTTCCACGCCGTTCAGGCTGACCCAATCACCAATCTTGATGGGGCGTTCGGCCAGCAGGATCAGACCCGACACGAAGTTCTGCACCACCGCTTGCAAGCCAAAACCAATACCCACAGACAAAGCTGAAATCACCCAGGCCATGCGCTCCAGGCCGATTCCTAGAGACGAAATCGCCGTGGCCACCACAATGAAGTAGCCCACATAGCTAAACAGATTAGCAGTCGATACGCGCATGCCGGGGTCGATACGCGTGGCGGGCAGGAGTTGATTAGCCACCCAACGCTGCAAGGCTTTGACGAACAAAATACCCAGCACCAGAATCAATACAGCCAGTAAGACGGAGCTCGGTTTTAACTGAACCTGCCCTAAAGAAAAGCCCTTGACCAAAAAGCCCAAACGACGCTGTAGCCACTGCGTGGGGTCTTCACCGAAAGGTAGCAAGACCAGGGTAATCGCGGTAATGATCAAGGACAAGCGCAGGGCCCCCGACAGCACAATCACGATCTGGCTGTAGCCGCGTAATTGCGTGCTGGTCCAGACATTAGCTGCACGTTTTTCTTTAAACTGCAGCAGCAGACTTTGCCCAATGTCGGCTACCAGCGCCACCAGCACATAGCAGGTACAAATGACCAGACCCAGCCATAGCACCTCTTGCACGATCAAGCTGCTCAGCGCGATGTAACCCAACAAAAAGGCCACCAGCCCAATCGAAATCACCACACCCAAGGTCATGGGAATGGCCCGTAGCCACGTGCTGCCCTGCTCGACCGGCGCTGCTTTCGCAGTGCCCTCACCACTTTCCACTACCGCCGTCTTCTCGCGTCCCTGGCTTAAATTCCAGGCGGCAATAGCAATGAAGATGCTCAACGTCAGCGTATTAAAGCTATTGACCAATAAAGTAGTGCTCAAGGTGGCGTTGATCAGGCCCAGCAATTGCTGAGACATCCAGGTCAAGGCCACCATCATGCCCAATGCAATCGGCAGCCACGCCAATTTCAAGGCTACATGGCTTGGAATTGGAGGCAAGCGCCAGCTGGGGCGTTGAGCCGACAGCAGCACCCGGCCCATACCCGTCACAAAACCACCTAAAAACAAGGCAAATACAGACTTGGATACAAAACTGGCCAAGTCTGGCGCTAGATTGCCATTCCAATAGAACAGCCCCGCCGCTACTGAAGCCAACAAACCCGGTGTCAGGCAATAAAGCACAATCAGCGCACTAGCATAAAAAGAGCGCCGCAAGCGTGAAGGTTTGGTGTGGTTGATGGTGAAGCTCTCCAGCCCCCGCACTGCCCACATCGACAAGCCCAGCAAAATCGCGGCCAACGCACCGGCGGACCACAAAACATACGCTGGCAAGTCCGTCACCCGTTGTGCCAGATCCTTGCGCATGCGCTCGACCCGCGCCAAATCACCGGGAAGATCACGCGACACATTACGCCAGAAGCGCGGCGTCAACACAGACTGTGACTGCCGCCCCAGCTCTGCCTGAAAAATCACCCGGCGCTGCTTGGAGACCTGATCCAGACCCTGCGTCGTTTCCACCCCAATCAAGCGCGCCAGCTTGATCATGCCGTCCAGTTCGGTAGCCGCTTGCTGCAACTGACTACGCTGACGAGCAATATCCTCGGACTCTCCAGCCGGATCATCCACGGGTCCTAGCTGATTCAAACGTGCCGTCACACTCAATAACTCGGGTTCCAGACGTACGCTCATATCCTGCGCCTGCTCTTGCGCCAGCAATAGCTGATTACGCAGAGCCACCAGATCCGAATCGCCCAAGCCATCATTTTTCTGCAGTCGCTCCTGCACCATTTGCAGCGTGTCACGCAACTCATTCAGGGACTCACTGGTCTGCGCGGGTGTCAAGGCCACTGTCTCGGCCGCTGCGGATACGGTACCGGCTGCCAGCACAATCGCCAGCAAGCACAAGGACAGAAAGGCACACAGGCGCGAACGGCGAAAAGCGTGCATCAAGAAAACTCCGGCTAAACGATAAGGCCCCGCAACTGAAACCAAAGGGGGCAGGAGAAAACATGCACAGAATACCCAACTATTGTCTGCTTGGCGTATGAGGTACGCACGGGAAAGCAGATTTTTTAAGAGATGAGCGCCCCAAAACGCAGGACTTTGCCGTTTCTGCTGCCTTCACACATCGCCTTGCCCCCCCGGCCTGTTCTCAAACTAATGATCTGAGCCAAACAAAACGGCCGGGATCGGTGTTGAACACCTGTCCCGGCCGGTCTCTTGGCCTGCGGGCTATCTGCCTCAAGGCCGCTATGCAATCTTGCTTATCGAATCTGCTCCGCCACCATAAAGCCCGACGCCCCTGCCAAGCCTGGGCCTGGGTGGGTTGACGCGCCGATGTGGTAGACGTTCTTGTACGGTGTTGCATGGGAACGGGCACCGTTGCTGGCCGCAAAGGGACGCATCCAGAAGAACTGGTCGGGGGAACAAATGCCCGAGTACGGATCGCCGCCCACCAGGTTGCAGTTGATGGACTCCAAATCCGCTGGCGACAACACTTTCTGGCCCACGATCTGTTGGCGCAAGCCCGGCATCACAGCTTCGAGTTGGTCGATGATGCGCTCGGCGACGGCATTACTAACCGCTTCCGTCCATTTACCATCCTCTGGTACATCAATCTTGCCGGCGGCATCGCCCCGCAATTTGGACGGCATGTCCTGCATCTGCATCCACAAAATCCATTTACCTTCAGGCGCACGGCTGGGGTCCAGAGAGCAAGGCTGGCCAATCGCCACGGTGAATTTTGCCGGGATTAAACCATTATTGGCTTGGGCTACGCTCATGCTGACGTCTTCCAGGCTGTCGGACAGGTGCAGCAGTGGCACTTTCAGCAGTTCCGGATCGCTCCAGTTAGGCATGCTGTCCAAAGCCAGGTGAATCTGCATGTCTCCACGACCAAAGCGGTAGGCATTGGCCTGCTCACGTACTTGGGCGGGAGCGCCAGGCAACAGACGACCATAGAGCTGTGGTGGAGTTACGTTACACACCACATGGCTGGCTTCATAGATTTGCCCACCGGCGCGCACGCCACGGGCCTTCTGCCCTTCCAGAACGATTTCTTCAACTTCGGTATTAAGCTGAATGCGACCACCGGCCTTTTCGATAATGGCGCACAAGGCGCGCACCAGATGCTGGCCACCGCCCTTAACCACGGGCATGCCACCGGCGACCACGGCTGCAAAGGTCAGCTTGCCGATCAAGGCCGAGCAAGCGTCATCTGGCCCCAGGCCCGAGTGCAAGACCCAGGGGGCCATCATGCCGCGCACGCGGTCGTCTTTCAGTTCACGGTCGGCCCAGCGGCGGAAGGACTCCAAAGACTCGCGGCCATATTGCACCATGCCGTCCATGCGGCGCTTGCGCCATTGCGAGAACAGCAACCCCAACAAGCCTCGGCTATAAGGCTCAGTGCCCAGCAAACCAAAGGTCAGTCCGGCATCGCGCTCGAACAACTGGCTGCACATGGCTCCGAAGGCATCGCCATCGCCCGCTTGCAAGCCGTTAATGCGCTGAATCGAATCGCCCACATCATGGCGCAGGGCCAGACCTTTGCCATCGCTGCCGACCACGCCGGTGGTGTAGCCGTTTTCCAGAAACTCGACACCTTCCGCCGCCAGATCATCTTTCAGGCGCGCGTAGGCAGCACCGGAAGTAAACAAGGGATACCAGGACGACAGCAGTTCGTGGGTAAAGCCTGGAAAAAGCTCCTCGGTACGGATGCAGCCACCCGCACGATCATTACGCTCCAGCACCAGGACTTGCTTGCCCTTTTGCGCCAGCAAGGCCGCACACACCAAGGAGTTAATGCCACTGCCCACCACAATGACGGCATATGACTTTTTATTTGTTGAATCTGTCATCCCACACCTTTTTTAAAATTGCCCTGAACGGGGTCAGGGCTTGTGAACACGCAGTCAGACATCGGTGTTAACAAGCCCTGAGCATCTTTTACCGCACTTTTCTATTTATGAGCCAGACGACTGCGCCTGCCAGCGTTCAAACCAGTGACGGGGCGATTTGCCTTGTTCGGGCCCCAAAATGGAAAAGCCACCATCCACAGGCAGATCAATTCCTGTCATCCAGGACGCTGCACCCGACACAGCAAACAACACCACTTGGGCCACTTCCTCGCCCGAGCCCACACGCCCTAAAGGATGAACTTGAGCGCCCACCTGATTGGCCAGCTCGCGCGAGCCACCGCTCATACGTTTGACCGAGGGCGACCAGGTCCAGGCAGGCGAGACCGTCAGCACGCGGATACCGGAAGGAGCCAGTTCCACCGCCAGACTCTTGGTGAACTGCAAGATCGCTGCTTTGGAGGCCGGGTACAAAGCACGCCCGGCGACACCGAATTTACCGCCCGTACTGCCCATATTGATGATGACCCCGCCCTGCCCCATATGCGGCGTGGCTTTCTGGGCCAGAATCGCGCTGGAGATCAGGTTCACATCCAGCGTCTGATGCCAAAGCTCGCGACTGGAGGCCAAGCCCTCATCCCCGTAAGAACAGGCATTATTGACCACAATGTCAATACGGCCGGTCTGTGCCAGAGCCGCCTGCACACAGGCCTCCAGCTGCGCATCGTCACAAATATTGGCGGCCAGAAACTGGGCCTTGCCTACAGCCTGCAAACGCGCCTCGGTACGCTGGCCTTCTTCCTGGCTGCGGCCCACAATCAGCACCCACGCACCGGCCGCGCACAAAGCCAGGGCGATATCTGCTCCCAGCCCTTGCGTTGACCCGGTCACGATGGCGACCTTACCCTGTAAATTCACCTTCATGTCCTGCTGCATGTGCTTCTCCTACTGTGCTTGTGGCGCGCCAAAAACGGTCGCCCAGTCTTCGTCCCGGTCGATATGAGCGATCAGGCTCATGCTTGCCAGGGAGGCCTCATGGGTGGCGGGCGGTGCGCCGCAGGCGCTGGCCACCACAGCCACTTCATAGCCCATATCCACCGCATGACGCACCGTGCTTTCAACCACGGAATGGGTGGCCACGCCAGCAATGACCAGACGCTCTACACCCAGACGACGCACCACCGGCTCCAGCGCCGAACCAAAAAAGGCATTGATGCGAGTGTGATGGACTTCAAACTCGTCGGGCAAGGGAGCCAGCCCCTCAAAGAACTGGGCCCCCCAACTGCCGGTCTGCATGGCGCCGATACGCTTTACATTGTGCAAAATCGGGGCGTTACACAGCAGATCGGCGTAGTCAGGCCGGTAGCCCACCCGCACATGCACAATAGGCACGCCCTGTGCGCGGGCCTGCGCCAACAAACGGCCTGCAGATTCGATCAGAGCCTGACGTTGGGGGCTATTGGCCTCAACCCCCACACGAATAAGGCCATCAGCATGCAAAACATCGTTTTGATAATGCAGGGCCAGCAAGGCGGTGTGATGGGCGACCGACATTAGATGTACACCTGAATCGCGCCGTGAACCGCGTCCCTATCCACCAGATTGACCTGCTTCATGCGCAGTTTCCAGCCACCGCCTTCTTGCGCTTGCAGCTTGTGAATCAGGCTGCCTACACGGTAGACCGGGTCTTTACCGCGCCATTCCATGGCGTGGAAGCTGGAGCGCACGACCAAGTAACCTTCAGGGTCCGTACCATCGATCATCAGATTACCCAGCACGCGGCCCGACTGGGTAATCGGCTGCTGGGACCAGTTGCGGTGGTTTTCCAGGCGGCGGATACGCAGCTCACGCAGCAGCTTATTTTCCCAGCACAGGGAAATGTGCTCGTAAGGGCTGTCCTGATCGTAGCTATGCGGAATCCAGTACATGCCTTCCTCGGTCCACAGGTCCAGCCACTCTTGCCAGCGGCGCTCGTCAAGCAGACGAGCCTCGTGGTAGACGAACTGCTCCACCTCGCGAATGGCCTCCAGGCTCAGGTTCACGGGCGTGACCTGATCCACACTTACATCAAAATCAATATCAAACAACATAAGAATTCTCCTTGGCTCGGACAGCAGCCCGCTTAAGCGTGTGTGGCTGGGGCGATAGGCTCGCCTGAAGCCGAACGCACGGTAGCCTTGCCGCTTTCTTCGCTCTGTGCAGGCGCGTCATACAAGCTGGTGGTCATGAAATGCTTCCAGGCACGGAACTGATTTCGCATCGGCAATTCACTGGTGCCATTGGTGGCAACCATGCCGCCTTCGATAGGCTTGTCGGTCCCGTTGTAGCGGTGCATGCTGATCCAGTCGCCGCCATTGTTCTGGTTGCCTTCCTGGCAACGGCCATAGACTTCGATATCGTCCGGCATCACGTTGGACGAGGGCGAGTTGATCAGGTTGGCGTACATCAAGCCCCGCTTGTAAATATCGTCAGGTGCGCCTTTCAGGCGGAACAACTGAATCTCCACATGAGTACGGTCTACCGCGACGGGGCGGATCACGCGGAACTGCTGGAACACGGTATGTGGCGAGCCGCTACCGTAAATAATGCTGTTATGACGGTTCTCGCCCAGAACGCTCAGGGCTTTTTCTTCGCCATAGGCTTCTTTCAGCGTTTCGTAGTGCGCCTTGGTAATGGGGTCGGTTTCAATGGCACCAGGATTGAAGATGCCTTCCATATAGCCGTGGCCGTTATCAAAAGCGTACAGATCCAGCTTTTCCCAGAAACCGTAGGGCTCGCCATTACCGTCCATGATGTGCAGTTCCAGCGGCATGGAGCCATAATCTTCTGCCTGTTCACGGGCAGCCACGTAAGACGATTCATGCGTTACGTTGGCATGCATGGTGTCGTGCAGGTTCTCGTAGAACACCTTCCAGTTGGAGGGCTGCCAAACCTTGAAGCTGCCACCGGCCACTTCCACTTCACCCACGGGCGAGCGGTCGCACAGATTGTCGATAGAGGTAATGATGGGGCCCAAAAACTCGTGCAGATCCGGGCCGTGAGCGCTTTGACAGGCAAACACAAAACCACGATAGCTTTCAACACGAGCCACACGGCGCATAGAGAAGTCCGGGTGCTTAGGATCAAAGCAGGTGTTTTCCAGGCCATTTTTCATGGGGGCGGCCAGGTGCTGCCCATCCAGCTTGAACGTCCAGGCGTGGTAAGGACAGCGGAAAAATTTCCCAGCATTGCCACACCCATCGGCCACCACTTTGGCCCCCTTGTGCGGGCAACGGTTGTAGAGCACATACACCTTCTTGTCGCTGCCGCGCACCATGATGACGTCCTGCCCACCCAGCAAGGTGGTGTGGTAGTCGCCCGGATTAGGCACCTGGCTATCATGACCGATGTAGATCCAGGCACGGCCATAAATGCGTTCCATCTCCAGACGGAAGATCTCAGGGTCGGTATAGACCGATTTATGTACGCTGTCT